>Ga0302169_10000045_pt1 | contig 38207 bp, 33 predicted proteins | sample I_Fen_N1_3_FD_193493 | JGI IMG/M metagenome (GOLD analysis project Ga0302169, IMG submission 193493) | Peat permafrost microbial communities from Stordalen Mire near Abisko, Sweden - I_Fen_N1_3 | ecosystem: Environmental > Terrestrial > Soil > Wetlands > Permafrost | place: Sweden: Abisko...
CTATACCCGCAAGGTGTACACCGACGTTTCCTACATCGCTTGCGCACGCAAATTGCTCTCGGTGCCGGAAGTCATCTACCCGCAATTCGCCACGCACAACGCCCACACCCTGTCGGCCATTTACCACATTGCCGGTCAGAACTATTACCCCGGTCAGTACGAGTTCCAATGCCTGCACGGCATGGGCGAACCGCTTTACGAGCAGGTTGTAGGCAAAGTTTCCGAAGGCAAGTTGAACCGTCCGTGCCGCGTGTACGCACCGGTCGGTACTCACGAAACCCTGCTGGCCTACCTGGTCCGTCGTCTGCTGGAAAACGGTGCGAACACCTCGTTCGTCAACCAGATCGCCGATCAGTCGATCTCGATTCAAGCGCTGGTCGCCGATCCAGTGGCCAGCATCGAGCAGATGGCAACGGTGGAAGGTGGCTTCGGCCTGCCGCACCCGCGCATTCCGCTGCCGCGTGACCTTTATGGTGCCGAGCGCGCCAACTCCAGCGGCATCGACATGGCCAACGAACACCGTTTGGCGTCGCTGTCCTGCGCCCTGCTGGCCACCGCGCACAACAGCTGGAAAGCCGCGCCGATGCTCGGTTGCGCCTCCAGCAGCGAAACCCCTGCGCCGGTGCTGAACCCGTCCGATCTGCGTGACGTGGTCGGTCACGTGCAAGAAGCGACCGTCGAAGACGTCGATAACGCGATCCAGTGCGCCCTGAACGCCGGGCCGATCTGGCAGGCCACCCCGCCCGCCGAACGCGCCGCGATTCTGGAACGTGCCGCCGATTTGATGGAAGGCGAGATCCAGCCGCTGATGGGCCTGTTGGCTCGCGAAGCCGGCAAGACCTTCGCCAACGCCATCGCCGAAGTGCGTGAAGCCGTGGACTTCCTGCGTTATTACGCGGTGCAGGCGCGCAACGATTTCACCAACGACGCCCACCGCCCACTGGGTCCGGTGGTGTGCATCAGCCCATGGAACTTCCCGCTGGCGATTTTCAGTGGTCAAGTCGCGGCAGCATTGGCGGCCGGTAACCCGGTGCTGGCCAAGCCTGCGGAACAAACTCCGCTGGTGGCGGCTCAAGCCGTGCGTCTGCTGCTCGAAGCCGGGATTCCGGAAGGCGTGCTGCAATTGCTGCCGGGCCGTGGCGAAACCGTGGGCGCCGGGCTGGTCGGTGACGAACGCGTTAAAGGCGTGATGTTCACCGGCTCCACCGAAGTCGCTCGTTTGCTGCAACGCAACATCGCCGGTCGTCTGGATGCCCAGGGCCGTCCGATCCCGCTGATCGCCGAAACCGGTGGCCAGAACGCGATGATCGTCGACTCGTCGGCACTGACCGAACAAGTGGTCATCGACGTGGTGTCGTCGGCCTTCGACAGCGCCGGCCAACGTTGCTCGGCACTGCGCGTCCTGTGCTTGCAGGAAGATTCCGCTGACCGTGTCATCGAAATGCTCAAGGGCGCCATGGCTGAATGCCGTCTCGGCAACCCTGAGCGCCTGTCCGTGGACATCGGCCCGGTGATCGACGCCGAAGCCAAGGCTGGCATCGAGAAGCACATCCAGGCCATGCGCGACAAAGGTCGCAACGTATACCAGGTGGCCATCGCCAACAGCGAAGAAGTCAAACGCGGCACCTTCGTGATGCCGACGCTGATCGAACTGGAAAGCTTCGACGAACTGCAACGGGAGATCTTCGGCCCAGTGCTGCACGTGGTTCGCTACAAGCGCAAAGACATCGATCAACTGATCGGTCAGATCAACGCTTCCGGTTATGGCCTGACGCTGGGCGTGCACACGCGTATTGACGAGACCATCGCCAAGGTGATCGACAACGTCAACGCCGGTAACGTCTACGTGAACCGCAACATTGTGGGTGCTGTGGTGGGCGTGCAGCCGTTCGGTGGCGAAGGCTTGTCGGGTACGGGTCCGAAGGCGGGTGGTCCGCTGTACCTGTACCGCCTGCTGTCGACACGTCCTACCGATGCGATCGAACAATCCTTCGCTCGCGGTGACGCTATCGCTGCGCCGGACGTTCGTCTGCGTGACGCTATGAGCAAACCGCTGACCGCCCTGAAAGCCTGGGCTGACAGCAACAAGTTAGCTGACCTGAGCACCCTGTGCGTGCAGTTCACGGCGCAATCGCAAAGCGGGATCACCCGTGTGCTGGCCGGCCCGACCGGCGAGCGCAACAGCTACGCCATCCTGCCGCGCGAACACGTGCTGTGTCTGGCCGAGGTTGAAGGCGATCTGCTGACTCAACTGGCGGCGGTGTTGGCTGTCGGTGGTTCGGCGGTGTGGCCTGAATCTGACGTGAGCAAGGCGTTGTTCGCACGCCTGCCGAAGGAAGTTCAGGCACGCATCAAGCTGGTGTCCGACTGGAACAAGGACGAAGTGGTGTTTGATGCGGTTCTGCATCATGGCCATTCCGACCAGTTGCGTGCGGTGTGCCAGCAAGTGGCCAAGCGTGCGGGCGCGATTGTCGGTGTTCATGGTTTGTCGCAAGGCGAGACCAACATTGCGCTGGAGCGTCTGGTGATTGAGCGTGCGTTGAGCGTTAACACGGCGGCGGCGGGTGGTAATGCGAGCTTGATGACCATCGGTTAATCACTGCTACGTCAGCGACACAAAATGGGCGCCCTTACCGGCGCCCATTTTTTATCTGACTCCGCACAAGACTCTGTAGGAGCCGGCTTGCTGGCGATAGCGGTGCGTCAGATACACCGTGGTGAATTGATCGCCAGCAAGCCGACTCCTACAGGTTGCGTGTTTGGCCTGTCTATCACCGTTATCAATCTTCCTTTCGCCCAAACCTACCCACGCCTAGACTCGGTCCATTCCAAAAAAAGGTAGGCCGCCATGTCCGAGACGTTGCTCAGTTCCCGCAATCTGGCTTTCGAGCTGTATGAAGTCCTCGATGCCGAGGGCCTGACCCAGCGTGAGCGTTTCGCCGAGCACAATCGCGAGACCTTCGATGCCGCCATCGGCACCGCCCGCAACATCGCCGAAAAATTCTTCGCTCCGCACAATCGCAAGGGCGACGAGAACGAGCCGCGCTACGAGGACGGTCAGGCGATTCTGATTCCGGAAGTTAAACCGGCGGTGGATGCGTTCCTCGAAGCCGGTTTCCTCAACGCCGCGCGCAGTTTCGACGCCGGCGGCATGCAACTTCCCACTCTGCTGTCCCAGGCATGCTTCGCGCATTTTCAATCGGCCAACGCGGCCTCCACTTCGTACCCGTTCTTGACCATGGGCGCAGCGAACCTGATTGAAAGCTTCGGCACCGAGGAGCAGAAACAGCGCTTCTTGCAACCGATGATCGACGGGCGTTTTTTCGGCACCATGGCCCTGACCGAGCCGCATGCCGGCTCGTCGCTGTCGGATATTCGTACCCGCGCCGAGCCTTCGCCCGACGGCACTTATCGCCTCAAGGGCAACAAGATCTTCATCTCCGGCGGCGATCACCCGCTGTCGGAAAACATCGTGCACATGGTGCTGGCCAAGTTGCCGGACGCACCGGCCGGGGTGAAGGGTATTTCGCTGTTCATCGTGCCCAAGTTCCTGGTCAACGATGACGGCAGCCTGGGCAAGCGCAACGATGTGTTGCTGGCCGGGTTGTTCCACAAGATGGGCTGGCGCGGCACCACGTCCACCGCGCTGAACTTCGGCGACAACGGTGAGTGCGTCGGCTACCTGGTGGGCAAGCCGCATCACGGCTTGAGCTACATGTTCCAGATGATGAACGAAGCGCGGATTGGCGTCGGCATGGGTGCAGTGATGCTCGGTTACGCCGGCTATTTGTACTCGCTGGAATACGCCCGCGAGCGGCCGCAAGGTCGCGTGCCGGACAGCAAGGACCCAAACACCGCTCCGGTGGCGATCATTCAGCACGCCGACGTCAAGCGCATGTTGCTGACGCAGAAAGCGTATGTCGAAGGCTCATTCGACCTCGGCCTGTATGCAGCAAGACTGTTCGATGACACCACCACGCTTGAAACTGAAACCGAGCGCAAGCAAGCCCATGAGTTGCTGGATTTGCTGACGCCCATCGTCAAATCCTGGCCGTCGGAGTTTTGCCTCAAGGCCAACGAACTGGCGATCCAGATTCTCGGCGGCCACGGCTACACCCGCGAATACCCGGTGGAGCAGTATTACCGCGACAACCGTCTGAACCCGATTCATGAAGGGACGCACGGTATTCAGTCGCTGGACTTGCTGGGCCGCAAACTGGCGCAGAACGGGGGTGCGGGGCTCAAGCAATTGATCCGGTTGATCGCCGACACCGGTGCGCGGGCGCAGGCGCATGAATCCCTGACCGCGCTGCGTGAACCGCTGGAGAAGCTGGTGACTCGCCTGCAATCGGTGACCATCGGCCTGCTGACGGATCTGGCGCAGGGCAAGGTCAACAGCAGCCTGGCAAACTCGGCGCTGTACCTGAAAGTGTTCGGGCACACGGTGATTGGCTGGCGCTGGCTGGAACAGGCGATTCGGGCCGAGGAAGGGTTGGCCAAGGGCAACGCGGCGGATGTGAGCTTTTATAAGGGCAAGCTGCAGGCGGCGCGGTATTTCCTGACCTGGGAAGTGCCGGGTTGCCACCATGAACTGGCGATTCTTGAGGCGCGGGATGATGTGTGTTTGAACATGCAGGATGAGTGGTTCTGATCAGAGCTTTGTGATGCTGCTGAAATCCATTCGCGAGCAAGCCCGCTCCCACACTTGAAATGCGATCAAATGTGGGAGCGGGCTTGCTCGCGAAGGCGCCCGCGCAGGCAACACATCTTTCAGCTCAGCTTGAAACTGCTCATCTGCCGCGCCAAATCATCCGCCAACCGCTGCAACGTCTGGCAGTCTTCGCGACAAGCCCTGACTTCCCCAGCCGTAGCCCGAGCCAAATCGGAAATTCCCTGCACGTTGCGGTTGATCTCCTCGGTCACCGCCGACTGCTCTTCCGTCGCCGTCGCCACCTGATGGTTCATGTCGCTGATGCGCTCCACCTGCCCGGTAATCGCGGTCAACGACGCGCCAGTGCGCTGGCTCGATTCAACACCGGTGCCCGTCGCCGTTTGCCCTGAATGCATGGATGACACCGCATTCTCCGCACCCTGCTTGAGGCTGCCGATCATCTGCTGAATTTCATCAGTCGACGACTGTGTACGTCGCGCCAACGTACGCACTTCATCCGCCACCACCGCAAACCCGCGCCCCATGTCTCCGGCCCGTGCCGCTTCAATGGCGGCGTTGAGCGCCAGCAAGTTGGTCTGTTCGGAAATCCCGCGAATCACCGCCAGCACCTGATCGATAGACGCCACTTGATGGGCCAACTCGCCCACCGCCGTCGCCGCGAGGCCGATTTCATCCGACATGCTTTCTATATGCCGAATCGATCCGCCGACCACTTCCCGCGCCTGCATCGCTTCATCGCGTGCATTTTGCGAAGCGACCGCCGCGTTGCCAGCGTTCTGGGCGATTTCTTGTACGGTCAGGCCCATTTCGTGAACGGCAGTGGCGACCATGTCGGTCATTTCCTGCTGCCGGCCAGAGCGCTGCGCCGTGTTGTCCACCACCTTCGCCACTTGGCCGACGGCGGTGCGCAAGCGCTCGCTGGTGGTCAGCACTTCGCCGATCATTTCGCGCTGACTGTCCAGAAAGCGATTGAAGCCGCGTGCCAGATCACCCAGTTCATCGGCGCGGCTTGAATCTAACCTGTGGGTCAAATCTCCCCCGCCGCTACCGATGGCCACCAACGCTGCTGTTACCTGGCGGATCGGGCGCACCAAACCACGGGCCAGCAACACCACCAACAATAGACACACCAGCGCCACAGCCAGGCCGATTCCGCTGCTCATCCACATGGCGCGGCGTGCTTCGGCGTAGATCTGCGATTGCGGCACTTCGGCCACCAGCGTCCATCCCAGGTCCCGCAGTGGCAGGCTCAAGGCGAGGAAGTCTTCGCCGTCTCTTATGAAGCTGCTGTTTGTGGCAGTTTTTTGACCCATCACCGCTTGAGCCGCCGAGGCACCGATTTGCTCGGCCAGGGTGCGTTTGCCGCTGAATTGCGCCTCCGGATGCACCTGGATCAAACCGTCGGAACGCACGAGATAGACCTTGCCGCGTGCCCCGAAGCTGAAGTTGTGGATCAGCTCCGACAGCTCTTTCATGCTCAATCCGAGCCCGGCAACGCCCACGACTTTACCGGCGGCCTGGACCTTGAGGTCGATGAACAGCGCCAATTCTCCGGTGGCGGTGTCATTGTCGATATTGAGGGTGCGCGGCTGGTTGCTGTCGAGGAATGAGTAAAACCAGGCGTCTTTGGGGTTGGATCGGCTGAGGGTCCGGTCCAGGCCTTTTTCGGTCAGATAATGATTGGAAGCGGTGCCGATAATCAGTGCGGTAAAGGCTTTGTGTTCGGCGCGAATGCCTTCGAGATATTGCGCGAATTCGGCGGTGCGGCCGCTGTCTTCACCGGCAGCCAACCAGTCTCGCACCATGCTATTGCTGGCGATGTCCTTGGCGGCGGTCAGGGGTTGAACGAGGATTCGTTCGATGTCGTTGCGCATCGCTTCGATGCTCGACGGCAGGGCCTGTTCGACCAGGTAGCTCTGGGCGAGTCGGTTAACCACGAGGGTATAAATGCCCACCACGATCAGGATACTGACCAGCAGGGCGGTGCCCATGCTCAAGATCAGTTGCCATTGAATACTGCGTCGCCAGAACTGCATGGAGCACCCCCAAAGAATAAGAGGCTGAAACACTGCAACAGCCGTGCCGATTGTATACAACGCTTATCGACAATTTATTCTTTGGTTGTGCGCAAAGCCGATCAGGCCTGATTGATCGTCTTGGAGATCACTTCAACCGTGGCGCTGACTTGCTCTTGGTAACGGTCGAGTTCCTGCTTGTGCTGCTTTTGCATTTCGATTTGCTGCGAGCACAGATTCATCGCGGCCAATACCAACAGGCGGTCACCGATCAGGGTCGGGTACTTCCGTTTGGTGTCGGCCAAAGCAGCTTTCAACATCATCGCGGCGTCCAACAGGGTTTGCTCTTCCCCGGCCGGCGCCTTGATCGAATAGTCCTCCCCCAGGATCGAGACGACTTTTACCCCTGCGGCGCCGTGATTCATGCGCTGACCGGACCGGCGCTGACGCGCTCAACCAGGGCCTGGATGCGTGCGGCGGTGGCGCCTTGTTTCTCTTCCTGCTCCATCAGGCTCAGTTGCAGGCTTTCGTTTTCATCCTTGGCCTGAGCCAGTTCTGCGCTCAGGGTCTGGTTAGTGCCCAGCAGTGCCTGGTTCTGTTGCACCAGGTCATTTACCAGCTGTTCCAATTGGCTTAGGGATGCTTCCAACATTTTGATTTTCCGAGCATTTTCAAAGGGCGCGTACGATAAAGAAAAGTCACCACGGATGCCAGGGTTATTGGGGCCCAAGGCCTTGATTTTCCTGGCGGGCGACCTTTCTCGCGAGCAGTAGAGACTGTGATTGGCGGATCCGGTTCCTGCACTTCGTCGCAGAAGGCTGTTGTGCGACAAAAACGCGCAGGCGCTCAAGACTTTAGTCACATGACCGATAAGTCACTCATACGTCAGCTTCAGCGCCGCACGGGTGCGCTCACTTCGGTAAACACCATGTCTCTTCGTAATATGAATATCGCTCCACGGGCGTTCCTCGGTTTCGCCCTGATCGGCAGCTTGATGCTGATCCTGGGCGTGTTCGCCTTGAACCAGATGAGCAAGATTCGCGGTGCCGCCGAGGAGATCACCTTGAGCAGCGTGCCGAGCATCAAAAGCCTCGACGAATTCACTCAACTGACCCTGCGCCTGCGCGTTCTGTCCTACCGCTTGCTGGTCAACCGCGAGCCGGACGTGCAGCAGAAAACCATGGACCTGCTGGAAACCCGCAATCAGCAGATCCGGAGCGCCCAGACGACCTACGAAAAACTGATCAGCAGCCCGCAGGAACGCGCGGCCTACGATCAATACGTGCAGTTGCTGGGTCAGTACCGCCAGATCGAAGACCGCATGAAGAGCCTGTCGCGCAACAATCAGGTCGATGAACTGCGCACCTTGCTCAACACCGATTTGCTGACCAACTCCGAAGCGGTCAACACCGTGCTCAACCGTTTGCTGGAGATCAACACACAGCAGACCATCGACACCAATCAGCAGGCGGCCGACCAGTATTCTTCGGCATTCAATCTGGTGATCACCTTGCTGGTCATCGCCACCGGCCTGACTTTACTGTTCGCCTGGTTGCTGACTAACAGCATCACCAAGCCAATCGCCAACGCCCTGAGCGCTGCCGAGGAAATTGCCGAAGGCAATCTGACGCGCCCGATCACCGTTGATGGCGAAGACGAAGCCGGTCGCTTGCTGCTGGCGATGTCGAAGATGCAGGACAAGCTGCGTGACACCCTGCAACGGATTTCCGGCTCGGCCACGCAACTGGCGTCCGCCGCTGAAGAGCTCAACAGCGTCACCGACGAAAGCGCCCGCGGCCTGACTCAGCAGAACAACGAAATCGAACAGGCGGCCACTGCGGTCAACGAAATGACCAGCGCCGTGGAAGAAGTCGCACGTAACGCCGTGAGCACTTCCGAAGCCTCGAAAAACGCCACGACGTCGGCCGGTGATGGCCGTGATCTGGTGCAGGAAACCGTCAGCGCCATCGAACGCATGAGCGCCGATGTGCAGAGCACGGCGACGCTGATCGGCGACCTGGCCAACGAATCCCGCGACATCGGCAAAGTGCTGGACGTGATTCGCGGCCTGGCCGACCAGACCAACCTGCTGGCACTCAACGCGGCCATCGAAGCGGCCCGCGCCGGTGAGGCCGGTCGTGGTTTTGCGGTGGTGGCGGATGAGGTTCGGGCATTGGCGCATCGCACTCAGCAGTCGACCAGCGAGATCGAACGCATGATCGGCAGCATCCAGAGCGGCACCGAGCACGCCGTGGATTCGATGCGCAACAGCACCGAACGCGCCGAGTCGACATTGAATATTGCTCGTGGTGCCGGCCTGTCGCTGGACACCATCAACAGCGCCATCGTCGAAATCAACGAACGCAACCTGGTGATCGCCAGCGCCGCGGAAGAACAGGCGCAAGTGGCTCGGGAAGTGGACCGCAACCTGGTGAACATTCGTGATTTGTCGGTGCAGTCGGCGACCGGGGCGAATCAGACGAGTGCAGCGAGTAATGAGCTGTCGCGATTGGCGCTGGACCTGAACAACATGGTTGGGCGGTTTAGCCTCTAACAGAATTGGCTTGAAGGCTTTCTGTGGCGAGGGGGCTTGTCGGAACGCCGCACCGCCCCGTTGGGTCGCGTAGCGGCCCCAAAAACTACGACCGCGTTTACCCGGTTAAATCAGGTATGCCGATTCTGCGACTGCTGCGCAGCCGAACGGGGGCAAGCCCCCTCGCCACAGAAGCTCCCTCGCCACAGTGATCATGCACACCTGCGCAGCAGTCCATTCATTTCCCCGTGCTGCAAAACCTTTTTGACAGCATCACATTTCAACAGGTTAGAATCGCTGGCACGCAGACTGCATGGTCAGTTTGTGCCCGCCTTTCGTTTTTCTGGAGTACTGCCTTTGAATGCAATCACCATCAACAGCCTGTTTCTGATCGGCGCGTTGCTGGTAGGTGCGAGCATTCTGGTGAGCTCACTTTCGTCCCGCCTCGGCATCCCGATTCTGGTGATTATCCTGGCCGTGGGCATGGCTGCCGGCGTCGACGGTGGCGGCATTATTTTCGATAATTACCCCACGGCTTATCTGGTCGGCAACCTCGCGCTGGCGGTCATCCTGCTCGACGGTGGCTTGCGCACCCGGGTTGCGAGTTTCCGCGTTGCGCTGTGGCCGGCGCTGTCGCTGGCCACGGTCGGGGTGTTAATCACCACGGCATTGACCGGTATTGTCGCCGCCTGGCTGTTCAACCTGAGCATCATTCAGGGCCTGCTGATCGGCGCGATTGTCGGCTCGACCGACGCCGCGGCGGTGTTCTCGCTGTTGGGTGGCAAAGGTCTGAACGAACGGGTCACCGCCAGCCTCGAAATCGAATCCGGCAGCAACGACCCGATGGCGGTGTTCCTCACCGTCACCCTGATCGACATGCTCGCCAGCGGCGAGACCGGCCTGCATTGGAGCCTGCTCGGGCACTTCGTGCGCGAGTTCGGTATCGGCGCGGTCGTTGGCCTCAGCGGCGGCTGGCTGATGCTGCAACTGGTCAACCGGATCAATCTGGCCAACGGTCTCTACCCGATTCTGGTGATTGCCGGCGGCCTGGTGGTGTTCGCCCTGACCAACGCCCTGCACGGCAGCGGTTTCCTCGCGGTGTACCTGTGCGGTCTGGTGATCGGCAACCGGCCGGTGCGCAGCCGGCACGGCATTCTGCACATGCTCGACGGCATGGCCTGGCTCGCGCAGATCGGGATGTTCCTGGTGCTGGGGCTGCTGGTCACCCCGCATGACTTGCTGCCGATCGCCCTGCCCGCACTGGGCCTGGCGCTGTGGATGATTCTGGTCGCGCGGCCACTGTCGGTGGTGGCTGGATTGCTGCCGTTCAAGGCGTTTCATGGCCGCGAAAAGGCGTTCATTTCCTGGGTCGGCCTGCGCGGTGCGGTCCCGATCATTTTGGCGGTGTTCCCGCTGATGGCCGGTTTGCCCCACGCTCAGCTCTATTTCAATCTCGCCTTCTTTATTGTGCTGGTGTCGCTGCTGGTGCAGGGCACGAGCCTGCCGTGGGTGGCCAAACTGCTGAAGGTGACGGTGCCGCCGGAGCCCGCGCCGATCTCGCGGTCGGCCCTGGAAGTGCATGTCACCAGTGAGTGGGAGCTGTTCATTTATCGCCTCGGCGCCGAGAAATGGTGCATCGGCTCGCCCCTTCGCGAGCTGAAAATGCCCGAAGGCACGCGCATCGCAGCGCTGTTTCGTGGCCAGCAATTGCTCCATCCGTCGGGTAGTACAGTGCTGGAAGTCGATGATTTGCTGTGTGTTATCGGCCATGAACACAACCTTCCGGCCCTCGGAAAACTCTTCAGCCAGGCACCGCAACGGGGTCTGGATTTGCGCTTCTTCGGCGACTTCGTACTCGAAGGAGACGCCCAGCTGGGCGCGGTTGCTTCGCTGTACGGGTTGAAAGTCGAAGGCATCGATCCGGACATGGCGCTCGGACACTTCATCGCCCAGAAAGTCGGGGGTGCGCCTGTTGTCGGCGATCAGGTGGAGTGGAACAACACCATTTGGACCGTGGCGGTCATGGAGGGGAACAAGATCGGCAAAGTGGGCGTCAGATTCCCCGAAGGAAGTCGCCCCGGTCCGGGCTTGTTCCTCTAAACTCCATTTCTCGTCTCGTTTTCGATCGGTCTCTATGTCAACCCTGCGCACCTTTTTCGTCATGGCCCTGCTGGGCTTGAGCCTCTCCGTCGGCACGCTGCAAGCGGCCGAACCGCCGTCCAGCGAAGCCGTGCAGGCGAGCCTGGACAAGATCGCCGACCGCAAGCTGCCGGAAGCCGATCAGAAAGCGCTTCAAGCCATCCTGCAAAACACGCTCACCCAGCTCAACAACGAGCGTGACTACAAGCAAAAACTCGCCGACCTCAAACAGCAACTGGCTACTGCGCCCAAGCAGAACATCGAGAATCAGCGTGAACTGGCGCGGCTCAAGGCGACCAAGCCGCAGCCCGTCGGGCAACGCTACGCCAATCTGTCGATCCCGCAGCTCGAGCAAATGCTCACCGAGCGCTCGACCCAGCAAAGCGATCTGCAAAAGGCCCTGGCCGACGCCAACAGTCTGGTGATTACTGCCCAGACCCGACCAGAGCGCGCCCAGGCGGAAATTTCGGCCAGCCAGACGCGCATTCAACAAATCAACAACACCCTCAAGACCGGCAAGGATGCCGGCAAAACCTTGAGTGGCGAACAGCGCGATTTGCTCAATGCCGAACTTGCCGCCCTGAATGCCCTGATCCCGCTGCGCCGCCAGGAACTGGCCGGCAACAGTCAGTTGCAGGACTTGGGCAGCGGCCAGCACGATTTGCTCTCGGAGAAGTCCGATCGCCTGGATCAAGAGATCCAGGAGCTGCAAACTCTGATCAACCAGAAACGCCTGGCGCAGTCCCAGGAAACGGTGACCCAACAATCCATCGAGGCGCAGAAATCCGGCGGTAGCGCCCTGTTGGCCACCGAAAGCGCGGCCAACCTGAAGCTCTCTGACTACCTGCTCAAAAGCACCGACCGCCTCAACGAAGTCACTCAGCTAAACCTGCAGACCAAACAACAACTGGACAACGTTACCCAGAGCGATTCGGCGCTGGACGAGCAAATCAACGTGCTCAAGGGCAGCCTGCTGCTCTCCAAAATTCTCTACAAACAGAAGCAGTCCCTGCCGCGCTTGAGGCTCGACCGCAACCTGGCGGACCAGATTGCCGACATTCGTCTCTATCAGTTTGAAGTCAGCCAGCAACGCGAACTGCTGAGCAACCCGGCCACCTACGTCGACAACCTGCTGTCGACCCAACCGCCAGAGCAAGTCACCCCGCAACTGCGCAAGAGCCTGCTGGAACTGGCCACAACCCGCGCCGACCTGCTGGAACGACTGAACCGCGAGTTGAGCGCCGTGCTCAACGAATCCATCACCCTGCAACTCAATCAGAAACAACTGTTGAGCACCGCGCAAAGCCTGCGGGCGACCCTCGACGAGCAAATGTTCTGGATCCCCAGCAACAAACCGCTGGACCTGGAATGGATTCGCGCAGTGCCGGAACGCTTGCAGCGCCAGGTCACCACCTTGCCGTGGTCTTCCAGCCTGAGCGAACTGAGCGACGGCCTGATCCAGCGGCCGCTGCTGTTTCTGCCGCTGGTGCTGCTGATCGGCGCCCTGTTGTGGCGACGCAAGAGCCTGTATGCCCGCCTGAACAAGGTTCACAAGGACATCGGCCACTTCAAGCGCGACAGCCAGTGGCACACGCCTCAGGCCATCCTGATCAATATTTTGCTGGCAATGCCGGTCGCGCTCGGCCTGGCCCTGTGCGGCCTCGCCTTGCAGATTGACGCCCGCGGACAGAACGCCAACATGGGTGCAGCGCTGCTGCAAATGGCCCAGGCGTGGCTGGTGTTCTACACCGCTTACCGGATCCTCGCGCCGGGCGGTGTGGCGGAACTGCATTTCCGCTGGGAAAAACCTCAGGTCGAATTCCTTCAGGGCTGGATCCGTCGACTTGGTCTGGTGGTCATGGCGCTGGTGGCGGTAGTGGCGGTCGCCGAGCTGCAACCGGCGACGCTCGCCGATGACGTGCTGGGCATGCCGGTGGTGTTGACTTGCTACGCCTTGATGGCCTGGCTGCTCAGCCGCTTGCTGATGCGCAGCCCGGCGCACGAGAACACTTCGTTATTCCGAAAAATCGTGGGGATCCTGTTTACCGCCCTGCCGATCGCGCTATTCGTGGCCGTGTGCTTCGGCTACTACTACACCGCGCTCAAGCTCAGTGATCGACTGATCAACACCCTTTACCTGCTGATGTTCTGGCTGGTGATCGAAGCCACGTTTGTGCGTGGCCTCAGCGTGGCGGCCCGCCGACTGGCGTACCAGCGAGCGCTGACCAAACGTCAGGCTGCGAAAGAGGCCGGGGACGGCGAAGCGGTGATCGAAGAACCGACGCTGGACATCGAGAAGGTCAATGAACAGTCCTTGCGCCTGATTCGCCTGGCGCTGCTCGGCGGTTTCATGGCCGCGCTGTACTGGGTCTGGTCAGACCTGATTTCGGTGTTCTCGTACCTCGACAACATCACCCTCTACGAGTACACCAGTGGCACCGGCGCCAACTTGAGCATGGTGCCGCTCAGCATCGGCGACATGCTCGGCGCACTGATCATTATCGGCATCACCGTGGCGCTCGCGCGCAACCTGCCGGGGCTTCTCGAAGTGCTGGTGTTGTCAAAGCTGAACCTGGCTCAAGGCAGCGCCTACGCCACGACCACGTTGCTGTCTTATGCAATCGCCGGCATCGGTTTCGTCTCGACCTTGTCCACACTGGGCGTCAGCTGGGACAAATTGCAATGGCTGGTGGCAGCACTATCGCTCGGTATCGGTTTCGGGATGCAGGAGATCTTTGCGAACTTTATCTCCGGCATCATGATTCTGTTCGAACGCCCGGTACGGATCGGCGACACCATCACCATCGGCAACCTGTCGGGTACGGTGAGCAAGATCCGCATCCGCGCTACAACCATCACCGACTTCGACCGCAAGGACATCATCGTCCCGAACAAGACGTTCATCACCGGGCAACTGATCAACTGGTCCCTGACCGACACCATCACCCGGGTCACCCTCAAGCTCGGCGTCGATTACGGCTCCGACCTGGACCTGGTGAAAGAGCTGCTACTCAAGGCGGCCCGCGATAACCCGCGCGTGCTCAAGGACCCGGAACCGCACGTGTATTTCCTGAACTTCGGCGAAAGCACCCTCGACCACGAGTTGCGCATGCACGTGCGCGACCTTGGCGACCGCAACCCGGTGCTCGACGAGGTCAACCGCTTCATCAACCGCGAATTCAAGAAGCAGCACATCAACATCTCGTTCCGGCAGATGGAGGTCTACCTCAAGAATCTTCAGGGTCAGGAATACAAAATGGTGCCGATCGAGCCGGAAAGCAAAACCATCATGCCGATGGCCGATGGCAAACCACTGCAAGAGCCGCCACCCGCCAAGCTCGACTAACCGCCCTATCCCCAGCAGAATGCCTGGACATTCTGCTGGAGATGGCCGGTGAAAGCCCTCGACGAACTGACCTTCGATAATCGTTTTGCCCGCCTGGGCGATACGTTTTCCGCCCATGTGCTGCCCGAGCCCATCGATAACCCGCGCTTGGTGGTGGCTAGCCCTGCGGCCATGGCGCTGCTGGACCTGGACCCGGCCGTCGCTGAAACCCCGGAGTTCGCCGAGCTGTTCAGCGGCCACAAGCTCTGGGCCGACGCGGTGCCGAGGGCAATGGTCTATTCCGGGCATCAGTTCGGTTCCTACAACCCACAGCTCGGCGACGGTCGCGGCTTATTGCTGGGCGAGGTCTACAACGAGGCCGGTGAACACTGGGACTTGCACCTCAAGGGCGCCGGCCAGACGCCTTTTTCACGCATGGGCGATGGCCGCGCAGTCTTGCGCTCCTCGATCCGCGAATTTCTTGCCTCTGAAGCGCTGCATGCCCTGAACATCCCGACCACCCGCGCGCTGTGCGTGATCGGCTCCGACACGCCGGTCTGGCGCGAGAAGCAGGAGCGCGCGGCGATGGTCCTGCGTATGGCGCCGAGCCATGTGCGCTTCGGGCATTTCGAATATTTCTACTACACCAAACGTCCCGAGAAGCAGAAAGAACTCGGCGAACACGTGCTGGCCCTGCATTTCCCCGAATGCCTGGAACAACCGGAACCGTATCTGGCGATGTTCCGTGAAATCGTCGAACGCAACGCCGGGCTGATCGCCAAATGGCAGGCCTATGGCTTCTGCCACGGGGTGATGAACACCGACAACATGTCGATCCTCGGCATCACCTTCGACTTCGGCCCGTTCGCCTTCCTCGATGACTTCGACGCCAACTTCATCTGCAACCACTCCGACGATCAGGGCCGATACTCCTTCAGCAACCAGGTGCCAATCGGCCAGTGGAACCTCAGCGCCCTGGCCCAGGCATTGACGCCGTTCATCAGCGTCGAAGCCCTGCGCGAAACCCTCGGGCTGTACTTGCCGCTGTACCAGACCCACTACCTGGACCTGATGCGCCGCCGCCTCGGTTTCACCACCGCTGAAGACGATGACCAGAAACTGCTGGAACAGCTGCTGCAACTGATGCAGAACAGTGGCGTTGATTACACCTTGTTCTTCCGCCGTTTGGGTGATGAATCAGCCGAACTGGCGGTTGCCCGGTTGCGCGATGATTTTGTCGACATCAAGGGCTTCGATGCCTGGGGCGAGCTCTATATCGCTCGGGTTTCCCGCGAAGGTTCTCTTGATCAAGAGCAACGCCGCCAACGGATGCACGCGGTTAATCCGCTGTACATCCTGCGTAATTACCTGGCGCAGAAGGCTATCGATGCGGCGGAGAGCGGGGATTATTCAGAGGTTCGGCGCCTGCACGCGGTGCTGAGCAATCCGTTCGAGGAACAGCCGGGGATGGAGATTTACGCCGAGCGGCCGCCGGAGTGGGGGAAGCATTTGGAGATTAGTTGTTCGTCGTGAGCCAACAAAGTTTCACCTACGGCACATTCCGACTGAGGACCATGGTCAACCCGCAGTTCATACCAGACATCTTCAAGACCCACAAAGCCCCCGTTTCGCGTAAACGCTGTCTCGACATTTAGAGCTTCGGTGCACTCAGAGTTGGTTAGCAGCTCTGAAATTGAAAATCGTCGAGCAAATGTGGACGTCATTGATATGAAGGATTCCAAAAGTGAAAATTGCCAGTTCGAAGCAGTTACGGAAAAGGATAAAGGTGCAGCTCGACGCTGTATCTCAGTAGAAGCGTCAATACATGTAGGCCCTGTCCGAAATAGAAGAAGGTTAGGGACTACACGCTACCCCCTTGATAATCACCATGCCCGGCTCCAGATCTGGCACACAGACAGCCTAACTCAGAGTCCGCCATGACCGACCCACTCCTAATCCCCTGCCCCCACTGCAACGGCCTCAACCGCATCCCCGCCGAGCGCCTCAACGATCAGCCAAAATGCGGTCGCTGCAAAGCCGAGGTCTTGCTGAGCAAGCCGTTCGAATTGAAGCAAGGCGATTACGCCAGCCAGATCAAAGGCGATCTGCCGTTGCTGGTGGATGTGTGGGCGGATTGGTGCGGGCCGTGCAAGTCGTTTGCACCGGTGTTCGAACAGGCGGCCGGTCAGTTGGCGGGCAAGTGCCGTCTGGCGAAACTGGACAGCGAGGCGAACCAGCAGTTGTCGGCACAGTTGGGGATTCGCTCGATTCCGAGTCTGATTCTGTTCAAGAACGGCCGGGAAATAGCGCGCCAGAGCGGGGCGTTTCCGTTACCGCAGTTGATGAGTTGGCTGCGTAGCCAGGGGATCTAATACAACCACCGACTCAATGTGGGAGCGGGCTTGCTCGCGAATGCGGTGTGTCAGTTAATGTAGATGTCGACTGTCACACCGCATTCGCGAGCAAGCCCGCTCCCACATTTTGATTGCTGGTGTTAGCCGGGATCAGGCATTTTCCAGCAGGTTGTGCAGCTCGACGAATTGCTGCGTCAGCTTGTGCCGTGGGTCGAGGTGGATCAGCGGCGTGTTGGCTTGGTGGGATTCGCGCATACGCACTGAGCTGGCCAGGTACACCGGCAACACCGGCAACCCTTCGGCGATCAACTCGTCAAGGATCTGCTGCGGCAGGCTGGCCCGGGCCTGGAACTGGTTGACCACGATGCCTTCGACTTCCAGGCCTTCGTTGTGGTCTTCCTTCAATTCCTCGATTTCAGCCAGAAGGCCGTACAACGCCTGACGCGAGAAGCTGTCGCAGTCGAAGGGGATCAGCACGCGATCCGCGGCAATCAACGCCGATACTGCATAGAAGTTCAGCGCCGGCGGTGTATCCAGGTAGATCCGGTCGTAATCTTCCCCCAATTCTTCAAGCAACTTACGCAACTTGTTGATTTTGTGTTTAGCCTCAAGCTTGGGCTGCAAATCCGCCAGTTCTGCCGTGGCGGTGACCACGTGCAGGTTCTCGAAGGGCGTTTCGTAGATGTCGACCTGGTTCTTCTTCGAGAACGGGCCGGAGGAAAGGGTTTGCTTAAAGAAGTCGGCGATGCCCATCGGGATGTCGTTGCCGGTGAGGCCCGTCAGGTATTGAGTGGAGTTGGCCTGGGCATCGAGATCCACCAATAGGGTGCGATAGCCCTCGCTGGCGCTGACCGCCGCCAGATTGCAGGCAATACTGGATTTGCCCACGCCACCTTTTTGATTAAACACCACGCGCCGCATGTCAGACCTCCGTGTATCAAAGAATGACCGAGTGTAGTAGTCCACGGCACCGCTTAGCTACCACCTTGGGATAGGGACTACACGGTCAGCGCTTGTTTCCCTATGGATAAGAGGCAATCTCATCCATTGAATCGTGTAATGCGCCGACAGACGCGAGTGTCCCGATGTGGATAATGGCCAAACGATAGCTTTTCGCGGACCGGACGGTACATTTCCTTGCGCAAAATGTAACCAGTATTTGCTACGCACCCGTAGCACCGGGATAATGCGCGCCACTCGGCGTTACGCGCCACGTAAGGTCTGTCGCTGTTTTTGCGACTCACCGCGTCACGTTAGCCCTGCAGGGGCGGGATGTATGTCTTTGATCAACTTCAACATCGCCCAATGGCGCGCGTGGGCTCCTGGGCTCGAAAGCGTGGACGACTGGCAGGCATGGAGCCGACAACCGGTCGTGCTTGCGAGCAGCGATGCCGCCCCCGACGTGTCGTTTCTGCCGGCCATGCAGCGCCGGCGACTCAGCCGCCTGGCGCGAATGGCCTTCAGTGTCGGCTGGCCGTTGGCCGATGGTCGCAAGGACCTACCGTTGGTCTTTATTTCCCGTCACGGTGAAACGCCGCGCACATTCGAAATCCTCAGGGATCTGGCCGCCGACCAACCGTTGTCGCCCACTCAATTCAGCTTGTCCGTCCACAACGCCGTGATTGGTCTATGGTCGATCATGCGTGGCGAAACCAGCGAAATGACGGCGCTCGCCGCCGCCGGTGACGGGCTTGAACACGGCATGCTAGAGGCCGCGGCGATGCTGGACGAAGGCGCGCCTGCCGTCCTGCTGATTGTCACCGAAGAACAACCGCCCGATGCCTACGAGGCCTGGATCGACGATGTACCGTTTCCGTATGCCGTGGCTTTGTTGCTGACCCCCGGTACCGACTGGCAGTTGTCGCTGAACAGCTCGACGCAAAGCTTGTCCAAAGCCCACTGGCCCCATGCCCTGAATCTGTTGTGTACCTTGCTCGGCCAGCAAACCACTTGCCAACATGCCTGGAAGAATCGTGTATGGACCTGGCATCGCACGCCGTAACCGGAAAAAACCGCGACGCCTATTACTGGCGCCTGCTGGCCACTGCCGCAAGCTTCACCCTGTTCGGGTTGGGCGGCCTGTGCCTGCGGCTGGTGGTTTTCCCGTTGCTGGGTTGCTTGCCCGGTGATGCCATGACCCACCGACTGCGCGCACGAAAAACCGTCAGTCGCTGCTTCTGGTTTTTTGTCCGGTTCATGGCCCGTACCGGTGTCCTGACCTACGACATCCAGGGGGCGGAAAAACTCGGTCGCTCCGGGCAAATGATCCTGGCGAACCACCCCTCGCTGATCGATGTCGTGTTCCTGATTGGCCTGGTGCGTCATGCCAATTGCGTGGTGAAGCAAAGTCTCTGGGACAACCCTTTTACCCGCGCCCCGCTGCGGCGCACCGAATACATCAGCAACGACGGCAGCATGGACATGCTTGACGCGGCTGCCGACGCGCTGAAAGAGGGTCAGACCTTGATCATCTTTCCCGAAGGCACGCGCACCCAGCCTGGCGAGGCGCCAGCCTTTCATCGGGGGGGCGCGGCGATCGCTTTGCGCGGTGCGAAAATCCTCACCCCGGTCATCATCAAGGTCAGCCCGACGACATTGACCAAGGCCGAGCCCTGGTACCGGATCCCGAAATGCCGCGTGCACTTCAGTTTTCGCGTTGGGGCCGATATAGATCCACAGTCTTTCGCAACGCTAGGCCCGCCCCCGCAGGCTTCGCGCAAGCTCAACGAATATTTGCATACGTACTTTATTAAGGAGCTCGCCGAAGATGAGCGAACTGCACACTGATAGCCTGGTGCTGGAAATCAAAGAACTGATCATTGACGCCCTCGGCCTCGAAGACATCAGCGCCGATGACATTGACAACGACCAGACATTGTTCGGCGAAGGCCTGGGCCTGGATTCGGTGGACGCTCTGGAGCTCGGCCTGGCGATTCAGAAAAAATACGGCATCAAAATCGACGCCGACGCCAAGGACACCCGTAATCACTTCACCAACGTGGCGAGCCTTGCGGCGTTCGTCACTGCAAAACAGGCAGCTTGAGACCGGACCATGCAAACTCGTGACGACATTTTCAACACCCTGCGCGATGCCTTGGTCGAACTCTTCGAGCTGGACCCTGAGCGCGTGAGCCTCGACTCCAATCTGTATCAGGACCTGGAAATCGACAGCATCGACGCCGTCGACCTGATCGATCACATCAAGCGTCAGACCGGCAAGAAAATCGCCGCCGAAGAATTCAAATCGGTGCGCACTGTCAGTGACGTGGTCGAGGCGGTCTACCGTCTGGTTCAACCGGCCGCATGAGCCGATTGATCGGCCTTGGCCTGCTGCTCGCAGGCCTGTTGTACCCCTTTGCGGTGTATTTCGGCATGGAACATTTTGCTCCGTGGCAGTTCGGCCTGTTGCTGGGCAGCCTGTGGCTGGCGCGGGCACTCCTTGGCGTGCGCAAGCCCGGCAGCCTGTGGATGGCGATCACCGCGATGGGCTTCTGCCTGTTGTTGGCACTGTTCGACAGCCCGCTGTTGCTGCGCTGGTACCCGGTGCTGATCAGCCTGTTCATGCTCGGGCTGTTTGGCCTGAGCCTGAAATTCGGACCGCCGATGATCGAACGTCTGGCTCGGCTGCGTGAACCGTACTTGCCGGCCAAGGCAATTGTTTATACGCGCCAGGTGACGATTGTCTGGTGTGTGTTTTTCCTTTGTAACGCTGCACTCGCCGCCGCCCTGACCCTGTGGGCGCCGCTGAGTTGGTGGATGTTGTACACCGGTCTGATTTCCTACGGATTGATGGGCCTGCTGTTTGCCATTGAATGGCTTATACGACGACGGGTACGAGGCCACCCATGAATTGGATAAAACTTGAGCATTTGTTGCTCAAGGCTCACCCGGAACGGGCCGTGACGGCCGAGCCGGCACTGAATCACGCACAGCTGTGCGAACAGGCGCTAAGCCTCGCGGCCGGTCTGCAAGCCCAAGGCGTGCGGCGTATTGCCGTACACCTTGAAGACGCCGCCGACCTGGCCATTGCCCTGCTCGGTGCCTGGCGTGCCGGCGTCAGCGTGCTGCTGCCCGCCGATCTGCAACCGCAGACTCGCCAGCGCTGGTCCGGCGAAGTCGATCTGTGGCTGACCGACGTGGCAGACGACGCGCATATCGCTGACTACCGGCATACGCCGATGATCGCTGCGGCACTGGATCTGGACATCTGTCAGTTGAGCCTGTGCACGTCCGGTTCCAGCGGCGAGCCCAAGCGCATCGACAAAACCCTGCGCCAGATGGCCAACGAAGTCCAAGCGCTGGAGCGGCTGTGGGGCGCGGATCTAGGCAATGCCTGCATCATCGGCAGCGTCGCCACGCAACATATTTATGGTTTGCTGTTTCGAGCGCTTTGGCCGCTGTGCGCCGGGCGCTCGTTCGTGCGCCGGCAACTGGCCTTTCCTGAAGATTTGCAACGCGCCAGCCGCGAGCACTCGGCGTTTGCCTGGGTCGCCAGCCCGGCGCTGCTCAAGCGCATGGGCGACAACCTAGACTGGCCTGCCTTGAGCACCGTGCGACGAGTGTTTTCCTCGGGTGGCGCGTTGCCCGCCGAGGCTGCGCAGAGCCTGCACCAGCGTCTGGAACAATGGCCGACGGAAATCCTCGGCAGCTCGGAAACCGGTGGCATCGCCTGGCGACAGGGCCAGAATCTGTGGCAGCCCTTCGCGGGTGTCGAGTTGAGCCAGGACAGCGACGGCGCACTGATGATTGCCTCGCCGTATCTGCCGGTCGGCCACATCGAACACACCGCGGATGCCGCACGCATTGCCACCGATGGCCGTTTCGAATTGCTGGGACGGCTGGACCGCATCGTCAAACTGGAAGAAAAACGCATCTCGCTGCCGATGCTGGAACACGCATTGGAAGCGCACGACTGGGTCGCCGAAGCGCGACTGGGCGTGGTCCAGGAAAACCGTGCGTCGTTGGGGGCGCTGCTGGTGCTCAGCGCTGCGGGACTGCATGCCTTGCGTAATCAAGGTCGACGCACCCTCACACAGGAACTGCGTCAGCACCTGTCCCAGCATTGCGAAACCCTCGCCCTGCCACGACGCTGGCGATTGCTGCGGCAATTGCCCCTGAACGCTCAGGGCAAGCTGCCTCAGGCCGATGTCGAAGCCTTGCTGCTCACGCCCCGAGTCAAAGCACCGGAAGTGCTCGAACAGGTCGAACTCAACGGCGAGTGGAGCCTGCAACTGGCAGTCCCGCCGGACCTCGCTTACTTCAGCGGCCACTTCCCGCAAACACCGGTATTGCCCGGCGTGGTGCAGGTGGAATGGGCGATGAGCCTCGGCCAGCAATTGATGGACCTGCCGGCAAAATTCGCGGGTATGGAAGTGCTGAAGTTCCAGCAACTGGTGCGCCCGGGTGACGAAATCCAGCTGCACCTGCGCTTCGACCCGGAACGCAGCAAGTTGTATTTCGCCTATCGCAATGAAACGGCCACCTGCTCCAGTGGGCGGATTTTGCTGGAGGCTGCGGGCGATGCATAGCCCCTGCGCCGTGATCCCGGTCTACAACCACGAAACCGCGATTACCACCGTGGTCGATGCGCTGATCGCCAGTGGCCTGCCGTGCATTCTGGTCGACGATGCCAGCGATCAAGCCTGCGCCAGAGTGCTGGACCGATTGGCCCGGCGTGAGATGGTCAACCTGATCCGCCTCACGGTCAACCAAGGCAAGGGCGGCGCCGTCATGACCGGCCTGCGCGAAGCCTATCGATTGGGATTCAGCCACGCGCTGCAAGTCGACGCGGACGGACAGCACGACCTGCACGATGTGCCGCTCTTCATCAAACAATCACGCGCCCACCCCGGCGCAGTCATTTGCGGTTACCCGCAATACGACGCCAGCGTGCCTAAAGGCCGTTTGTACGCCCGCTACCTCACGCACGTCATGGTGTGGATCAACACGCTGTCCTTGCAGATTCGCGATTCCATGTGCGGCTTTCGCGTCTATCCCTTGCCGCCGACGCTGGCGCTGATCGACTCGGCGAAGATCGGCAAACGCATGGACTTTGATTCCGACATTCTCGTGCGCCTGGCCTGGCGCAACCTGCCGATGCAATGGTTACCGACCCGTGTTCATTACCCGCTGGACGGCGTCTCGCATTTCCGCCTGTTCCACGACAATGTGCTGATTTCCAGCATGCACACCCGGCTGTTTTTCGGCATGTTGTTGCGGGCCCCGGTGATCCTCTGGCGCAGGTGGCGGGCATGAGCACTGACGTAGACAAAAAGCACTGGGCCGACCGCCAGGAACGCGGCAGTTTCTGGCTGATGAAGCTCACCGCGTTCGGCGCCAAAGTATTGGGGCGGCGGCTGTTGAGCCCGATTTTGTACGGCATCGTTCTGTATTTTTTCCTGTTCGGTCGCAGTGCGCGTCACAGCGCCTGGCAATACCAGCAACGTCTCACCGATTGGAGCGCCCGTCCTGAATTGCGCCCGACCCATTGGCGCGTGTTCGGCCAGTTCATGGCGTTTGCCGACTCCATGCTCGACAAGCTCGACGTGTGGAACGGCAAGCTGAGCATCGATCACATCGAAATCATCGACCCGGCGCTGCTGCGCAATCAACTGCGTGGCACCCGCGGGCAAATGCTGGTGGGCGCGCATCTGGGCAATCTCGAGGTCTGCCGCGCACTGGCGGAAATCGGCGAAAGAGTCACGATGAACGTGCTGGTCCACACCAAGCACGCCGAGCAGTTCAATCGCTTGCTCGGCGAGGCCGGTGCAACCAATCTGCGGTTGATCCAGGTCAGCGAGCTGGACCCGGTGATCATGCTGCAATTACATGAACGCCTCGAGCGCGGCGAATGGCTGGCAATTGCCGGCGACCGCGTGCCGCTGCACGGCGGACGCAGTGTAACCGTGGATTTTCTCGGCCATCCGGCGGCGTTCCCGCAGGGACCGTGGTTGCTCGCCGGTTTACTGAAATGCCCGATCAATCTGCTGATGTGCCTGAAAAAACCATCGGGCCAATACCGCGTGACCCTCGAACCGTTTGCCGAGGCCGTGGTGTGGAAACGCAGCGACCGCGAACAGGTCATTCATCAGTGGGCGTCCCGCTACGCCGAGCGCCTGGGTCACTATTGCCTCGAAGCGCCCCAACAATGGTTCAACTTTTACCCTTTCTGGAAGACCGATGACGACGCCAACGCATGAGCCGGTAACCTTCGGCGAACTCCCTTTGCGCATCGAAGACGTGCTGGCCCTGGCCAACCGTCAGGTGCCGACGCAGTTGCAGGACGACCCCGCGTACCGCGAGCGTATCGCCAAGGGCGCGCGATTCCTCGATTCCCTGCTGGACAAGGAAGGCGTGATCTACGGCGTGACCACCGGTTATGGCGACTCCTGCGTGGTCGCGGTGCCGCTGCATCATGTCGAGGCGCTGCCCCGTCATCTGTATACCTTTCACGGCTGTGGCCTGGGCAAACTGCTCGACGAACAGGCCACCCGCGCGGTGCTCGCCGCGCGTTTGCAGTCGCTGTGCCATGGCGTATCCGGGGTGCGCGTGGAACTGCTGGAGCGCCTGCAAGCGTTCCTCGAACACGACATCCTGCCGCTGATCCCGGAAGAAGGCTCCGTGGGCGCCAGCGGTGATCTGACGCCGCTGTCCTATGTCGCCGCAACTTTGTCCGGCGAGCGCGAAGTGATGTTTCGTGGCGAACGCCGACAAGCCGCCGACGTCCACCGTGAACTCGGCTGGCAGCCGTTGGTGCTGCGCCCGAAAGAAGCGCTGGCATTGATGAACGGCACCGCCGTGATGACCGGCCTCGCCTGCCTGGCCTTCGCCCGCGCCGATTACCTGCTGCAACTGGCCACGCGCATCACTGCACTGAACGTGGTGGCGTTGCAGGGCAACCCGGAACACTTCGACGAGCGACTGTTCGCCGCCAAACCGCACCCGGGGCAGATGCAAGTTGCCGCGTGGCTGCGCAAGGATCTGGCGATCGACGCGCCGACCGCGCCACTGCACCGTCTGCAAGACCGTTATTCCCTGCGTTGCGCGCCCCATGTCCTGGGCGTGTTGGCAGACAGCCTGAACTGGCTGCGCTCGTTCATCGAAATTGAACTCAACAGCGCCAACGACAATCCGATCATCGACGCCGAAGCCGAGCGCGTTTTGCACGGCGGGCATTTCTACGGCGGCCACATCGCGTTCGCCATGGACAGCCTGAAGAACCTGGTGGCCAACGTTGCCGACCTGCTGGACCGTCAACTCGCGTTGCTGGTGGACGAGCGTTACAACCACGGTTTGCCGAGCAATCTGTCTGGCGCCAGCGCTGATCGGGCGATGCTTAACCACGGTTTCAAGGCCGTGCAGATCGGCACCAGCGCCTGGACCGCCGAAGCACTGAAAAACACCATGCCGGCCAGCGTCTTCTCGCGCTCTACCGAGTGCCATAATCAGGACAAAGTGAGCATGGGCACCATTGCTGCTCGCGACGCGATTCGTGTGCTGGAACTGACCGAGCAGGTCGCCGCCGCGACGTTGCTCGCCGCTAACCAGGGCGTGTGGCTACGCAGCAAGGCCGAGGATGCTCGCCCGTTGCCGCCAGCGCTGGCCGCCATGCACGAGGAACTGGCCAAGGACTTCCCGCCGGTTATCGAAGACCGTGCCCTGGAAGGCGAATTGCGTCTGTGCCTGAAACGAATTGCCGAGCAACACTGGAGGCTGCATGCGTAGCAAGGGAGTGCTTCACACCGATACGGAAATCCAGGTGCCGTTCTTTGACGTCGACACCATGCACGTGGTCTGGCACGGCCATTACGTCAAATATCTGGAAGTCGCCCGTTGTGCACTGCTGGACAAGATCGGCCATAACTACACGGCGATGTCCGAGTCAGGTTACGCCTGGCCGGTGATCGATTTGCAACTGCGCTACGTCCGCGGTGCAGTGTTCGGCCAGAAGCTGAACGTGCGGGCAAATCTGGTGGAATGGGAGAACAGGTTGAAGATCAATTACCTGATCAGTGACCTGGAAACCGGCGAACGCCTGACTCGCGCCAGCTCCGTGCAAGTCGCCGTCGACATGGCCAGCCGCGAAATGCAGCTGGCCTCACCGAAGGTCTTTACCGACGCTGTCGAAAGGACGCTGGCATGAACCCGATCTTCAAAAGCCTCGGTGCGCTGGTACTGCTCGGTTTGTCATCGCTCGCCCACGCCTTCGATCTGCAACAACTGAGCGATCAACTGGCCAGGCCCGAGGTGATCCACGGCAACTTCATCCAGGAAAAACACCTGCGCGCCCTGCCCCAGCCGCTGACCAGCAAGGGCACGTTCGTTCTCGCGAAAAGTAATGGCCTGCTGTGGCTGCTGAAAACCCCGCTGCAACAGGATTACCGCATCACCCCCCAAGGCATCGCCCGACGTGACGCCAGCGGTTGGCAAATGCTGCCGGGCAAGAGCGCCGGCGCCGAGCAGAACCGTTTGTTCCTCGCCGTGCTTCAGGGCGACAGCAGCGGTTTGCAGCGTGACTTCGAGCTTTCATTAAGCGGCGACGCGCAGAACTGGAAGCTGACGTTGCTTCCACGTTCGCTGTTGCTCAAGCAAGTGTTCAAGCAGATCAACATCACCGGCGGCGAATTGGTCAGCACCATTGAGCTGCTGGAAACCCAAGGCGACAGCACCCTGTTGCGCATGCAGGACAGCACCAGCGCCCAACCGTTGAGCACTGCGGAGCAACATGACTTTACCGAGTGAACGCAGGCTGCCATGGCTATTCCTGAACCTGCTGCTGGCGGTGCTAGCGCTCGCTGGTTGGCAATGGCGCGACGGTGCACCGCTGTCGGCCAACTTGATGGAACTGGTGCCGGGCACGGCGCCGGACGCGTTGGAACTGCGCGCCGAACAACGCATGCAGGAACCATTGAACCGCGAATTGCTGATGCTGGTCGGCCATAAAGATCGTGAGCAAGCCATCGCGATGGCGCAGAAGCTCGGCGAGCAATGGCAGGCCAGCGGTCTGTTCGAGAAAGTGCAGTGGACGTTGCAAGCCGACTTGCCCGCACTGCGCACACAACTGCTGCAAGGCCGATTGGCGATGCTGTCCGAGGCGGATCGACAGCAACTGACCGAGCATCCCGACGCCTTCATCCAGCAGCGGGTGCAAGCCCTGTTCGACCCCTTCACCGGTTTCAGCCTGGTGCCGAGCCAGGATGACTGGCTGGGTCTGACAGGACGCATTCAGAACAGCCAGCCGCAACACGGCACCGTGCAACTGGACATCGGCAGCGGTGCGTTGATCGCCGACGCCGACGGCAAGAGCTGGGTGATGCTGCGGGCAAAAACCACCGGCAACGCCTTCGACATGAGCCTGCCGCTGCAAGTGGCCGATCTGCTGAAACATAGCCGCGAACAAGCGGCTCAGTCTGACGTGCAACTGCTGGCAGCCAGCGGATTGCTCTACGCCGCGAGTGGTCAGCAACAAGCCACCCGTGAGATCACATGGGTCGGTGGCGGCGCCACGCTGGGGATTCTGGCTTTGCTGTTGCTGGCCTTCCGGCGCTGGCGGGTATTGCTCGCGTTCATTCCGGTGCTGGTGGGCATGCTGTTTGGCGCCGTGACCTGCGTGGCCCTGTTCGGCCACATGCATGTGATGACCCTGGTGCTCGGCTCCAGCCTGATCGGCGTGGCCGTCGATTACCCGCTACATTACCTGTCGAAAAGCTGGAGCCTCAAACCCTGGCACAGCTGGCCCGCGTTACGCCTGACGTTGCCGGGCCTGACCTTGAGCCTGATCACCAGTTGCATCGGTTACCTGGCGCTGGCGTGGACACCGTTCCCGGCCCTGACCCAGATCGCCGTGTTCTCCGCCGCCGGTTTGCTCGGCGCCTACCTGTCCGCCGTTTGTCTACTGCCAGCGTTGCTCAAAGGGGCGGACATCCGCCCCGCGCAATGGCCGTTGCGCCTCTGCGAATGTTTGCTGAGCCTGCGTGACGCGCTGCTCAAACAGGCCAGCACGCCGGTGTTGCTGGCCCTGCTGATCGCCTTCTGCGTGGGCGGCCTGCTGAAACTCGACAGCAAAAACGACATCCGCCAGTGGATCGGCGCGCCGCAGCAATTGACTGACGAAGCCAAGACCATTGCGCGCATCACCGGTTTTCAACCGACCAGCCAGTTCTTCCTGGTGCGCGGCGCCAATCAGCAAGAACTGCTGGTGCGTCAGACCGCATTGAACGAACGGCTGGATCAGTTGGTGAACCTGGAAAAACTTCAGGGTTACCTGTCGCTGAATCAGCTGGTGAGCCAGCCAAGCGAACAGCAGCAAGTGCGTGAAGCACTGGGCAAACTGCCGCAGTTCTGGCAGCCGCTGCTCGACGTCGGTGTGCCAGCCGAAGCGCTGCACGCCGAACTGACGAAACTGCAGGCATTGCCCACCGAAGACATCGATACCGCACTGCTCGGCCCGCTGGCTGAACCCTATCGCCCACTGTGGCTGGGGCCGACTGATGACGGTGGCGTGGCGGCGATGGTCAGCCTGCAAGGCCTGAACGACCCGACCCTGTTACGCGTTCAGGCGTTGGACTTGCCCGGCGTCAAACTGGTCGACCGTCTCGGTGAATTGAACAGCGTTTTCGCCGCGACACAAATCAGCGCAGCGGAGCTCAAACTCGCCTCCTGCGCGCTGATCGTGCTGGTGTTGATGCTGCCATTCGGTCTCGGCGGCGCCCTGCGCATCGTCGCCCTGCCACTGCTCGCCGCGCTGTGCAGCCTGGCCAGTCTCGGCTGGCTGGGGCAACCGTTGACGCTGTTCAGCCTGTTTGGCCTGCTGCTGGTGACGGCGATCAGCGTCGATTACGCGATCCTAATGCGCGAACAGGTCGGCGGTGCCGCCGTGAGCCTGCTGGGCACCTTGCTGGCGGCGCTGACCACCTGGCTGTCGTTCGGTTTGCTCGCCGTATCCAGCACGCCGGCGGTGAGCAATTTTGGATTGTCAGTAAGCCTGGGACTGGCCTTCAGTTTCATCCTGGCGCCATGGGCTGGACGACATCCGCACACCGCTCCGGTCGCGGAGTCAGCCGCATGATGATTGTCCTGTTCTGGCTGATGGCCCTCGCATTGTTCGCCGCGGCCACTCGTGTCGGTCGTCAGTTCGGCCTGATCCCGATCGTCAGCCAGTTGCTGCTGGCGACCTTCGGCCTACCGCTGCTGATGTACTTCTGGATCGAACCCGGCTGGCAGCTCAGTGGCGCTGAATTGATCTCGCCGACGTGGCTGAAAAACCTCTACAGCCTGAGCTTTGCCTTGCTGCTGGGGCACATTCTGAGCGACGTGATCGACCTGCGGCTGGATCGCCAGAGCCTGAAAATCGCCTTGCCGAGTTTTTGCATTCCGTTCGTGGGTGGGCTGGCGACGGCGGTATGGCTGCTGCCTGCGCAATCGTGGGTCAGTTCATTGGCGGTGGGCCTGGTGTTCGCCATCACCGCGATCCCGGTGCTGTATTTGTACCTGCGCCACATCAACTACCCGCCCGACGCCACCCGGCGCCTGGTGCAGACCGCAATCCTCATCGACCTTGCGTGCTGGACGTTGTTCGGCTTCGCTCAAGGCAGCCTGCACCTGAGCAGTTTGCTGCTGCCGCTGGCCGGCGCTTGTCTGCCGGTGCTGCTGCGCTTACTCGGTTTGCGTCAGCCGTTGCTGCACAGCGGTTGCTTCTTCGCGCTGCTGGTTGTCGCCGAGCACTTCAAGCTCAATGCGCTGATTTTCGGCATCGGCTATCTGCTGTGCATGGCCGCGCTGAAAGTGCCGTTGGTATGGCCAATCTCCGCGGTGTGGATGACCCGTCTGCAAACCTGGATCGCCATCCCGCTGATCCTCACGTTCGGCATCGTGCAAATCAATGTACACGCTGCCATGACCAGCCTGAGCTGGCTGCAACTGGCCGCACTGCTGCTGTTGCCGATAGCCAGCAAACTGCTGGGCAACTGGCTGGGTCTTGGCTGGGCCGGCGCCTCTTTTGAAGGCGCCAGCCGCTGGCGGGAGAGCCTGCTGCTGAATATTCGTGGCTTGAGCGAAATCGTTTTCCTCAACCTGCTGCTGCAACAACAACTCATCAGCCCCGTGCTGTACTTTGCGCTGATGGTGATGGGCCTGATCGCGACGCTGCTACCGGCACTCGCCGGCATGCACAGCCCCCCTTTGAACATCGCCATCCCGGCAAGGAGCCCACGTGCCAACAGTTGAACTGCAACGTCGACAAGTCGTCGTCATTGGCGCGGGGCCCTCGGGCGCCATCGCTGCGGCACTGCTCAAACGCAATGGTCACGATGTGCTGATGATCGAGCGCCAGCACTTCCCGCGGTTCTCCATCGGCGAGAGCCTGTTGTCGCATTGCCTGGATTTCGTTGAAGAAGCCGGCATGCTCGAGGCCGTGAACGCCGCCGGGTTCCAGCTCAAGAACGGCGCCGCGTTCGCCTGGGGCGAGCGGTACAGCGCCTTCGATTTTGGCGACACGTTCAGCCATGGCAAGCCGACCACGTTCCAGGTGCAGCGCGCCGATTTCGATAAGCTGTTGGCCGATCAGGCCGCGCTGCAAGGCGTAGAAGTGCGTTACGGCGAAGCCATCGTCGGCGTCGATTTCGACTTGCCGAAGCCGCAACTCGAGGTCTTGCGCGAAGACGGCAGCCAGTACCGCGTCGAAGCGAATTTCGTGCTCGATGCCAGCGGCTACGGGCGGGTACTGCCGCGCTTGCTGGACCTTGAAGCGCCGTCGAATTTCCCGGTGCGTCAGGCCGTGTTTACCCACATCGAAGACCACATCGACAGCCCGGCCTTCGAGCGGGAAAAAATCCTCATTACCACTCACCCTATCCATCGCGACATCTGGTTCTGGACCATCCCGTTCAGCAACGGTCGATGCTCGGTGGGCGTGGTCGCGGCCGCTGAACATTTCGAAGGCCGCATGGAGAACCTGGACGAATGCCTGCGCGGGTTCATCGCTGAAACCCCAAGCCTTTCCGGCGTGCTGAAAAATGCCGTATGGGACACGCCCGCGCGCACCATCGGCGGCTACTCGGCCAACGTCAAAACCTTGCACGGTCCGGGCTTTGCGCTGCTCGGCAACGCCGCGGAATTCCTCGACCCGGTGTTCTCCTCCGGCGTGACCATCGCCATGCGTTCGGCGAGCATGGCCGCTGGCGTGTTGCATCGCCAACTGCAAGGTGAAAGCGTCGACTGGCAGACCGAATTCGCCGAACCGCTCAAGCGTGGCGTCGACACCTTCCGCTGCTACGTCGAGGGCTGGTACGCCGGGACCTTCCAGGACGTGATCTACCATCCAGACAGCTCGCCGGACATTCGCCGCATGATCAGCGCGATTCTCGCCGGTTATGCCTGGGACGAACGCAACCCGTTTGTGGCCGAGCCGAAACGCCGGTTGCGCGTGCTCTCGGAAATTTGCGCCAAGGAGGCCACATGAACGCCTTGAGCGACAACAGTTTCAACAAAAGCAGCTTCAGCAAAAACTACGTCGAAGAAACCCGCTTCGGTTTCTGGTTCCTGCGCAGTCACACCTGGCAGCACCATGTGCTGCGCGTGGCGATCAATGACTTGCGTCACCTGTTCAGCGAACCGCCGCCGAGCAATGCGGTGCTGCTGGACGCAGGTTGTGGTCAGGGCAAGTCGTTCCAGTACCTGCGCCAGACCTTCATGCCTGAACGGTTGATCGGCGTCGATGCCGACCCTCATAGCCTGACCCTGAGCGGTGAAGAGGCTGTGCGCCAAGGCATGAGCGTAGAACTGATCGGCAGCGATTGCGCGACCCTCGCGATTCCGGACGCCAGCGTCGATCTGCTGTTCTGCCACCAGACGTTCCATCATCTGGTGGAGCAGGAACAGGCGCTGGCCGAGTTCTACCGCGTGCTGAAACCGGGCGGCTATCTGCTGTTCGCCGAGTCCACCGAGGCCTACATTGATACGTGGGTAATTCGCTGGCTGTTCCGCCATCCGATGCACGTACAAAAAAGCGCTGCCGGGTATCTGCAGATGATCCGCCAGCAGGGTTTCGAGTTCGGCGCGCACAACGTTTCTTATCCGTACTTGTGGTGGAGTCGCGCCAAGGATTTCGGCCTGCTTGAACGCTTGGGTCTGCGCCAGCCGAAACCCGTTGGTCAACGGGAAGAAACCCTGGTCAACGTGGTCGCGCGCAAACCCCTTGAAGGTGCTGTTTGATGTTTAGCTCAACTCATACCTGTGGTCACACTTTCAGGCAAACCTGTGGGACTTCGGGGTTGATACGTGTTGTATTTGCGGCGTGTGCTTTGTTGTTGAGCGCTTGCGCCAGCCAGGCACCGTTGCCTGAGCACACTCCAAACCTGCCATTGCCACAGCAGTTGCATATTCAGCGTCTGGTCGCCGACCAGCGTCAGGACTGGGTGCTGGTGATTGCGCGTGAGGGTCCGGGCATTCGCTGGTCGATGATGGATTTGCTCGGCATTCCACAGGCTCGCCAGAAGCTGATCGATGGCAAATGGCAGGCCGACGGTCTGCTGCCACCGAATCCGGAAGCCAGGGAGTTGTTCGCCGCGTTAATGTTCGCGTTAACCCCGAAAGCCGAGCTGCAAGGCAACTACCCCGGTGCCTGGCAGCATGGCGCGCAACGGTCGCTGCCCACTCGCTGGGACGTGCGTTACTTGCAGCCGCTACAGTTCGAGTTGAACCTGCCCAAAGGTCCGAAGTATCTGGTCACGCCGCTGAGCGGAGAGACACCATGACCGCTTACCTGAACGCACTCGGCGTGATCTGCGCGCTGGGTCGTGGCAAACGCGAAGTCGCCGCCAATCTGTTTGCCGGCGATTGCTCAGGCCTGCGCGTTGAAACCGGCTGGGTGCCGGAGCGTGCCTTGCCGGTAGCGGCGGTAAGCGGCGAACTGCCGTCGATTCCGCCTGAGTTGAAAGTACAAGACACTCGCAACAACCAATTGCTGATGGATGCCGCGCTGCAAATTCGCGACGAGATTGATCAAGCGACCCAGACCTACGGCCGTGACCGCATCGGGGTGATTCTGGGCACCAGCACCTCGGGCATCGACGAAGCCAGTCGTGGCCTGGCCCATTACATCCGCGAGCACCAATTCCCGGCTGACTACAACTATCAGCAACAGGAACTCGGCGCGCCGGCCAATTTCCTCGCCGACTGGCTGCAACTGAGCGGCCCGGCCTATGTGATTTCCACCGCCTGCACCTCCAGCGCCCGCGCGTTGATGAGCGCCCAACGCCTGCTCGACCTAGGCCTTTGCGACGCCGTGCTGTGCGGCGGTGTCGACAGTTTGTGCAAGCTGACGCTCAATGGTTTCTCGGCATTGGAAGCGGTGTCGGAACAGCGCTGCAACCCCTTCTCGGCCAACCGCAACGGTATCAACATCGGCGAAGCGGCGGTGCTGTTTCTGATGACCAAGAGCGCCGGCAACGGCCAGGCGATTGCGTTGCTGGGCAGCGGCGCCAGTTCCGATGCGCACCATATTTCCGCGCCGGAACCGAGCGGTCGTGGCGCCCTGCAAGCAATGCGCAAAGCCTTGGGCCGCGCGGCGCTGCAACCTGAGCAAATCGGCTACTTGAACCTGCACGGCACCGCGACCCAACACAATGACGCAATGGAAAGCTTCGCCGTGTCGGCACTGTTCCCGAACGGAGTGCCCTGCTCGTCGACCAAACCGATGACCGGCCACACCCTCGGCGCCGCCGGGGCCCTCGAAGCGGCGTTCTGCTGGTTGAGCCTGAGCGCCGAAAATCGCGAGCACGTCCTGCCGCCTCACGTCTGGGACGGCCAGCCGGATCCCGATCTGCCAGCCTTGCATTGGGTGACCCCGGCCAAGCGCCTGACGTCCATTGCACCTCGCTACCTGATGAGCAATTCATTCGCTTTCGGTGGCAATAACGTCAGCCTGATTATCGGAGACGCACCATGATTAACTGGCCGCTCGCCGAACTGCTGCCGCACGCTGGCGACATGATCCTCATTGAGCAGATCCTGTCGTTCGATGACGAGCAGATTCACACCCGTCTCACCGTCAAACCCCGTGGCCTGTTCAATCGACCAGACGGCAGCCTGCCGGCCTGGGTCGGCATCGAACTGATGGCCCAGAGTGTCGCCGCTTTCGCCGGTTGCCATGCCCGCGCGCGCGGCGATGCGGTAGAGCTGGGGTTTCTGCTCGGTACACGTAAATTCGAATGCAACGTCGAACACTTTCCTGCCGGCACCGAGCTGACCATCCACGGCCTGCGCTCACTGGAAGACGACAACGGGATGGGCGTGTTCGAATGCCACATCAACGCCCCCGGCATCCACGCCACCGCCCGTCTGAACGTGTTCCGCCCGCCTCAGGCTGCTCAATATCTTGATGAATCCAAAGGAGTCCAGTCATGACTGAATCCGTACTGGTCACCGGTTCCAGCCGTGGTATCGGCCGCGCCATCGCCTTACGCCTGGCTCAGGCCGGGCACGACATCGTGCTGCATTGCCGCAGCGGTCTGGCAGACGCTGTCGCCGTGAAAACAGAAGTCGAGGCATTGGGCCGGCGTGCGCGCGTCCTGCAATTCGACGTCTCAGACCGAGCCAGTTGCAAAGCCATTCTCGAAGCCGACGTGGACGCTCACGGCGCCTACTACGGCGTGGTGCTCAACGCCGGCCTGACCCGCGACGGTGCTTTTCCCGCGCTGAGCGAGGATGATTGGGACGTAGTGATGCGCACCAACCTCGACGGCTTCTACAACGTGCTGCACCCGGTGATGATGCCGATGATTCGTCGGCGCGCCGCCGGGCGGATTGTCTGCATTACGTCAGTGTCGGGCTTGATCGGTAACCGTGGCCAAGTCAATTACAGCGCCTCCAAGGCCGGTTTGATCGGCGCGGCGAAGGCATTGGCGATCGAGTTGGGCAAGCGCAAAATCACTGTCAACTGCGTCGCGCCCGGCCTTATCGACACCGCCATGCTCGACGAAAATGTGCCCGTGGAAGAACTGATGAAAATGATCCCAGCACAACGCATGGGCACCCCTGAAGAGGTGGCCGGCGCAGTGAATTTCCTGATGTCGGCGGAAGCCTCGTACATCACCCGGCAGGTTTTGGCCGTCAATGGAGGCCTGTGCTGATGAAGCGCGTCGTCGTCACCGGCATGGCCGGCATCACCTCACTGGGCAGCGACTGGGAAACCATCGCCAGCCACTTTGCGGCCAATCGCAGCGGCATTCGCCGGATGGACGAGTGGGATCGTTTTACTGAGCTCAATACCCGCCTCGCCGGCCCCATCGATGACTTCAAAGTCCCGAGCCACTGGACGCGCAAACAACTGCGCAGCATGGGCCGCGTGTCACGGCTGGCCGTCGGCGCCGCTGAACAAGCGCTGGCCGATGCCGGATTGCTCGGCGACGAGTCGATCAAGGACGGGCGAATGGGTGTCGCGTGTGGCTCGTCCACCGGCAGCACCGACGAGATCAAGGCATTCGGCAACATGCTGCTCAACTCGGTGGCCGAAGGCCTGAACGCCAACTCCTATGTGCGGATGATGCCGCACACCACGGCCGCGAACATCAGCATCTTCTTCGGCCTTACTGGCCGCTTGATTCCGACGTCCAGCGCCTGCACCAGCGGCAGCCAGGGCATCGGTTACGCCTACGAGTCGATCAAGTTCGGCCGTCTGCCGCTGATGCTGGCCGGTGGTGCCGAAGAGCTGTGCCCGACCGAAGCCATGGTCTTCGACGCGCTCTACGCCACCAGCCTGAAAAACGACACCCCGCAATCCACCCCTCGCCCTTATGACAAAGGCCGCGACGGCCTGGTGATCGGTGAAGGCGGCGGCATGCTGGTCCTTGAAGAGTTGGAACACGCTCTGGCTCGCGGTGCGCGCATCCACGCCGAACTCGTCGGCTTCGGCAGCAACGCCGACGGCCAGCACACCACGCGTCCAGAGCAGCTCACCATGCGCAGGGCCATGGAACTGGCCCTGGAAGACGCCGGCCTTCAGCCTTCAGACATCGGCTACGTGAACGGTCACGGCACCGCAACAGAACAAGGCGACATTGCCGAAACACTGGCAACCAGCGCGTTGTTCGGCGAACACATGCCGATCAGTTCGCAGAAAAGCTTCCTCGGCCACACCTTGGGCGCCTGCGGTGCACTGGAGTCCTGGTTCAGCATCGAAATGATGAACCGCGATTTGTACGTGCACACCTTGAACCTCGACGAGGTCGATCCGCATTGCGGCAAGCTGGATTACTTGCGTGGCGAGTTTCGGCAGATGAGCAATGAATACGTGATGAATAACAATTTTGCGTTTGGTGGGGTTAATACGTCGCTGATTTTTCGGCGTTGGTCATAAGCAAAATCAAAAAATCGTCCGAAGGCCAGGGCCGCCTTCGGACGATCTTTTTATTGAACAGCACTTGAAGTGTGGAAATTTTACATCCCGGTACAGAACTCAGGTGGATGTTTGATTACCGGTCGTATCCCGCTCAAGGCTTCGTCGTATTGACAAAGCATATGCAAAGCCCAATCGGCACGTGCGCGAATGCGAATATCATTTTCGTCTGAAGGACATTCGCTGTTTAACATTGATTCAACGTTTCTTATTATCAGCTGTTCAGGCAAATACAGGATCCGGCTATTTTTGTAGCTTGAAGCACGTAACTCTGAAATGGGGTACGCTCCCCCAAGCCCAGCCGAAACGCCAACTAAAAGTGCGGGCTTATGTCCTAGTTCGCCGAGTCCTGCGTACAAAAAGAAGTTCTTCAGGGCCGGGCAAGCCATGCCATTCCACTCTGGGCTGATCACGATCAATGCTGTTGCTTTTTTGAGGATGGATTGCTGGATACTCCAGGCTTTCTGAGTGTCTTCTTCTGGCCAAAGCGGTAGCGGACTAGACGCCAGGTCTATCAGTTCGCTTGATTCACAAAGCCCGAGTACTTCTAATCGGTCGCGCAAATAATTGGCAACTTTGACTGATTGACTGTTGAATCTATTCGATCCAGACAGCAGAACGACATGACGGCTCATTGTGCGACCTTCTGTTTAGCCTTACTTACCTTAGGTACGCTGCGCTGGGAGCGAACGATTGGCCAGAACAATTCTTCTTTCCAGCTTATCGGTGACAAGTGTTCTATACCGTATGCTGGCGGACGCCTGCGGCTAATTTTGGCGGTTCCAAACAACACATCCCATAAAAATAACAGGTTACCGAAATTGCCTTTGTAGTGCGTAACACCATCCTCGGCAGTCAAACCGTGATGCGCAGAATGAGTGGATGGCGTGGAGATGACTCGCTCCAAAACCCAGACAATTGGCCGTAAAGCGCGAATGCGATAAAGTTTGTCGTCCCACGCAACACTGCTGTGTGCCGCGAAGATCACAGTCATTTTTATAATCAAATAAACGTAATAAACGGGTGCAAGCCCCAAATAAATCAATACGCCAGATAGCCAGATGCCTGGCATCAAAAGGTAGTAGAAACTATTGTTGCGATAGACGATTCGGACGCTCATGTAGGGGGCGGAATGATGTGCGCGATGCAATGCATAAAGGGCGGGAACCCGATGAGTCAGGCGATGCCACCAATATTGGGTCATGTCATCCAGCAGCAGAAACAATGCAAATCCTGCAACCCATGGAATGGCGGACAGTGAGCCCTTCATATCCGGAATGGCCTGATTTAAGATCATGCCACTTAGCCACATGACTAAAGGGAATGTGACCATGAGTAATATACCGGAGCCGACGGTTTCAATCAGCACGTCACGTTTACCACCTGACGACTGACGAAACGAGGAGCAGGCAAGTTCCAGCAAAATGAAACCAAGGAAAATCCCGGCCACTATCAAGGCTGGGTTATTGACGAGCATTGTTGTATTCATGGCACTCTCGATTTAGGCCCTTGCGGGCAATGCCTTGTCATTAGAGACTCAGGAGCGAGCCCACCCAATGCGCGAAATGGACAGAATTGAGCTAGAACCGGCCAATCACCCGCCCCAGCGCTTTCATCGCGGCAGGCTGGGCCAGGTGCTGGAGCGCTTCCTTAAGGAAACTCTGAAGAAGACTTCCAAATCTGGTGAAATACCCGCCTGACACGAACACGACGGTTGAGTCCCGATGAAACAGATATCCTTCGCCGATGCCGAGTACGCCGGCAAACGTAAGCAGA
>Ga0302169_10000047_pt1 | contig 37276 bp, 33 predicted proteins | sample I_Fen_N1_3_FD_193493 | JGI IMG/M metagenome (GOLD analysis project Ga0302169, IMG submission 193493) | Peat permafrost microbial communities from Stordalen Mire near Abisko, Sweden - I_Fen_N1_3 | ecosystem: Environmental > Terrestrial > Soil > Wetlands > Permafrost | place: Sweden: Abisko...
CGCAGTATATATCGCCCCCGGCGATTTCCGCGCATCACTGAACAAGAGCTTTAGCGAAAAGACCTGCCCGACAGCAATAAATGTCTGACAAGCGGAGACTAACTGGTCTTACTGAGTACGTAGACCCGCATCCACCTGCAACCCGGCAGGACGTCCTGATGGCTCAGCACCCGGAAACCGGCTTGCTTGAAGTCCGCTTCAATCTCGGCCTTGCTGACCGGCTGCGGGGCGTTAACGGCCTCCGTCTCTGGTCGGCGCAGATTAAAATAGCCGTCGATCCGAGCCGCCACAATTACCGTATCGCGACTGACCCGGTGGAATTCCTGGAGCATGACCATCCGATGTTCGGCGCAGGTGATGTGCTGAAACAGTTGCATGCAAAAAATGCAGTCCACCGCATTGACGGACAAGCCCAGGCTGAACGCTGAGCTCTGAAAGGTCTTGATCCGCTTGAGCAGGCTTTGCGGATGGTGAGTCTGCGCATGGTTAAGCATGTCCTGGGACGGGTCCGACGCGAGGATCACGCGGTTTGCGTGCTCGGCCAGCACCGGCCAGAAGCGCCCGGCACCGCAGGCCACGTCAAGGATCAACCCCGGCTCGCCCGCCACCTTGAGCGCATTGCGCACCAGGTTTTCCTCGCGCCAGAACGCCAGGCGCCCCATCAGGCTACGCGGTTGCGGCTGACGGCAGACGCGGGCGTGTTCCTGATCGTAGCGCCGGGCGAACTCAAGCTCGATGGCGGATGTGGGTTGCGCAGACATGTGCAATTGACCCTTGGTGATGACTCTTGCGGCCGCCAGTTAGCGGCCAGTGCCTGAAAAAGTTGAAGCGTTCAATCCTTGGCCAACACGCCGTCGACCGCCGCACCGCGACAGCCGGCAAACATATCCAGATTCTGGTTGTAGACCTTGCTGTTGACTTCCAGCAGACCCAGCATCGAATGGAACAGGTTGTCCTGGCTTAATGGCTTGTCACGAGTCTGTTGCAGGCAGTGAGTGTCCACCGAGAACGACTTCTGATAACTGTCGGAGAACCACGCCAACATGGCCACGTGCTTCTGTTGTTCCGGCGCCAACATGTAAGGAGTGCCGTGCAGGAACAGGTTGTATTCGCCCAAAGATTCGCCATGGTCGGACAGGTACAGCATCGCGGTGTCGACTTTTTCCTGGTTCTTGCGCAACAGATCGATCAGGGTCGAGAGCACGTGGTCGGTGTATACCAGCGTGTTGTCATAACCATTAACGATACTGTCGCGACTGCAATTGTTCAGTGCGTTGCTTTCACACACCGGCGTGAAATGTTCGAATTCTTTTGGATAACGCTTGAAGTATTCAGGGCCATGGCTGCCCATTTGATGCAAGACCAGCACGGTGTCTTTATCGAGCGTGTCGATAAAATGTTGCAATCCTTGCAGCAGGATTTCATCGCGGCATTCACTGTTGGCGCACAGCACCGGGTCTTTCAGGTTGCTCACGTCATCAAGGGTGACCCGATCGCACGTGCCTTTGCAGCCCGACTGATTGTCACGCCAGATCACGTCCAGACCGGCCCGCTTAAGCACGTCCAGCAGGCCTTCTTCATTCTTCGCCTTGCTGGCGTTGTAATCCTTGCGACCCATGTTGGAGAACATGCACGGCACCGACACGGCGGTTTCCGTGCCGCATGAATGCACATCACTGAACGCAATCAAACCGGCTTCTTTGCTTAGTTTCGGAGTGGTATTGCGTTCGTACCCCAAGATGCCGAAGTTCTCGGCCCGGGCACTTTCGCCAACCACTAACACCGTCAGGGATTTACGGCCATGGGATTGCCAGACCGGATTCTTCTGCGCGTCTTCGCCGATTTTGACAAAAGGCTGATGGGCGGAAGCGACCTGTTCACGCAAGTAACCCGCCGAGGCACCGATGTAGTTGCTCGGCACGACCATCAGGCGCAACTCATGGTGATTACGAAACAAAGAGGACAAGCCCTGATAGTTAATCAGTGCCACGCCGCCGATGACGGCCGCGGACACAACGCTCACCAACACCTTGCTTAATAACTCATGGTGCCAGCGACGATAACTGATCGGTGTTTTCCACAATAGCCACGACGGCAAAACACCCAGGAACAAGATATAAGCCAACAACTTCAACGAAAGTAAGTCTCGAACTTCCGTCGCATTGGTTTGCGCGAAGTTACGCAACATTCCGGTGTCAATCAGTACACCGTATTGGCTCATGAAGTAGGCCACCCCGGCGCTGATCATGAAGATCAGCGTCAGGACCGGCTTGAGAACACGCTTGAACGCCAGCAAGGTCAGCACAATGTTGAAAGCCGCCAGAATCATCGCCCCGAAGGCCACGCGCATGACGATGCCTTTACCGTCGGCGGCGGTGATTTCAAACAGGTGCTGCCACAGCACAAAATTGAACGCAGTCAACAAAAAGGCACTGGCAATCAGTGTCACCCATTCCGGGCGCACGGCTTTAATCTTCAACATGGTGATCGGCTGTTCCTGAAAAGAAGTGCCTACGGCAAATGTGAAAATTTCATTGACCGTGACAACACTGATGTTAAGCACCCAACCATCAATTTTTTGTGAAAAAGAAGCCAACGATTAGTTGGCTAACAAAACCGGCCACCACGTTTGGATTATTTGAGAATGATTCAGGCTTGGTTCAGATACCAGCGCCAATCCTGCTCACCAACCTCGCCCATGAACTGTCGGTACTCGGCGCGTTTCACGGCCAGGTAGACGCCAAGGAAGGGTTGCCCGAACGCTTCACGTGCCCAGGTCGAACCTTCCAGCGCACGTAACGTGGTCAGCCAATCGGTCGGTAACAACTCCGTCGCCTGGGCGTACCCGTTGCCCTCCACCGGCGCACCTGGGTCGAGTTGTTCGCGGATACCGCGATGAATACCGGCCAGGATCGCCGCGGCGGCCAGGTACGGGTTGGCATCAGCCCCGCAAATACGGTGTTCGATATGCCGGGAAAATGCCGGCCCGCCAGGCACGCGCAAACTCACTGTGCGGTTGTCCACCCCCCAGGTCGCCGCCAGAGGCGCGTAGCTATTGGTCTGGAATCGACGGTAAGAGTTGGCGTTCGGGCAGAACAACAGCAACGAATCGAGCAAGGTACTGAGCATGCCGCCGACCGCTTGCCGGAGCAGCGGCGTGCCGTCCGTAGCTTCGCTGGCAAACAGGTTGTTGCCCTCTCTGTCCGCCAGGCTGACATGCATGTGCATCCCGGTGCCTGCCAGATCATCGAAGGGTTTGGCCATGAAGCAGGCCGTCATCCCGTGCTTGTGGGCCACGCCCTTGACCAGCCGTTTGTAACGCACGGCTTCGTCCATCGCCTGTAGGGCATCGGTGCGGTGCTCGAGGGTAATTTCCACTTGCCCCGGCGCGTATTCGGAAATCGCCGTGCGCGCCGGGATGCCTTGCAGCTTGCAGGCGCTGTACAGATCGGCCAGAAACGGTTCGATCTGCTCCAGTTCACGCAAGCCATAGACTTGCGTTGTGCACGGCCGCCCGCCATCGACATCCCGCGCCGGTTGCGGCCGCCCGTTGCTGTCACGCTGCTGATCCAGCAGATAAAACTCCAGCTCCGCCGCCATCACCGGGTAATAACCGTCGGCCTGCAAGCCTTCGATCACTTTCGCCAACAGGTGCCGGGGATCGGCGATCGTCGCCGGCATGCCTTCTTTGGGGTGCATGCTGACTTGCACCGCCGCGGTTGGAATCAACCGCCACGGCATGCGCGTCAGACTGCCGCTGATCGGGTAGGCACGGCAGTCAATGTCGCCAACGTCCCAGACCAGTCCGGAGTTTTCCACGTCGTCGCCATTAATGGTCAGGCCCAGAATGGTGCTCGGCAGCGGCCGGCCGCTTTCGTACACCGCCAACAGTTCATCGCGATGCAGCAACTTACCCCGAGGCACGCCGTTGTTGTCGAGGATGAACAGCTCGAACATTTCAATGTCCGGGTTCTGTTCGAGAAAGGTCAGGGCTTCTTGCGGGGAGGCGAACGAGGTCGTGGCACAACTCATGGGAATTCTCTTTTTTCCGCGTCAGGCAAACGCGCAGGCGTCACCAAATTGATCCAGCGCTTGGCGCGGGACCTGTCAGAACAATCAACGGGAAATGCAGGAATCCGGTGGGCGCGCGTGACGGCAATGCCACAGCGCCCAGAAGGCCAACTCGGAGGGAAGTGCGACGGGACAATCGCCCATAGGTCAAACCGTAGAGGACAGATGAACGGCAGCGTCACACGGGCGGTCAGGTCTTTAAATCGGGATTTGAAGAACTTTGGTTGCGGATGGACTAAACAATCAGTTCCCATGCACCGCCCAACCCGGTAGGAGCCGAGCTTGCTCCGGGCGGCGATCCGACGATGGCATCGTGTCAGTCACCATGAATATCGACTAACGCACCGCCATCGCGAGCAAGCTCGGCTCCTACAAGGGAACTGTGGCTCGGTCCGGGTATTTAATTTTTAAATAGTGCTGCGGATTATCTGATTTGCGGCCGCCAACCCTGGCGCGCCTAATCGGGGCCTTGTTTTGGAAGGCCTGTTTGATGGAAAACATTCGCGCAACGACCCGCCCTGCCCTTTGGCTGATGTTCAGCATCATGCTCGTCGCCCTTAACCTGCGTCCGTCAATGGCGGCGGTCGGGCCTTTGCTGTCATCGATTCGCGCGGACATTGCGCTGAGTTTCAGCACGGCCTCGTTGCTGACGATGCTGCCGGTCATGGCCATGGGGCTGGCGATGTTCTTCGGTTTGCGGGTCAGCCAGCGCTTCGGCGAGCAGCGTACGGTGGTGCTGTCGCTGTTGATCATTGCCGTGGCCACTGCGTCGCGGCTGTTTCTCGATTCGGCCGCCGAACTGATCCTCAGTGCGGTGCTGGCCGGAATCGGTATAGCACTGATCCAGGCCCTGATGCCGGCGCTGATCAAAGCCCGATTCAGTGACAACGTTGCCCTGTGCATGGGGCTCTATGTCACGTCGATCATGGGCGGCGCGGCGATTGCGGCCTCGTTTGCGCCGCTCGTCATGAATCAGAGCGGCAGTTGGCGCGTCGGTCTGGCGATCTGGGCGGCGCTGGCCGTGGTGGCCTTGCTGATGTGGTCTGGCCAGTGCAGCGGATTAACGTCACGCCCGACACAATCAACCCGCCAACCGAGCTTTTTTGCCAATTCCCGCGCCTGGCTACTCGCCCTCTTCTTCGGTCTGGGCACTGCGTCCTACACCTGTGTGTTGGCGTGGCTCGCGCCGTACTACGTGGAACAGGGCTGGAGCGAACAGAACGCCGGGTTGCTGCTGGGCTTTTTGACGGCCATGGAAGTGTTGTCGGGGCTGGTGACGCCTGCCATTGCCAATCGCAGCCGTGACCGGCGCTGGGTACTGGTGGTGTTGCTGGCGCTGATCATGGCAGGTTTCTGCGGGCTGATTCTCTGCCCGCAACAGCTGAGCCTGCTCTGGCCGTGCCTGTTGGGGCTGGGCATCGGCGGGCTGTTCCCGATGAGCCTGATTGTGTCGCTGGATCACCTCGATAACGCGCAACGCGCCGGCGCGCTGACGGCATTCGTGCAAGGCATCGGTTACCTGATTGCCGGCCTCTCACCGCTGATCGCTGGAATGATTCGTGACCAACTGGGCAGTTTCGAATGGGCCTGGTGGACGCTGACCGGGGTTGTGGGGTTGATGATCCTGATGGTCCTGCGCTTCAACCCGCGGCATTACCACCAACACATCGACTGATCTGCGCAGAAACATCCTACAAGGCATTCTCCTGGCACCAGCGTTCCGTTAGGATCTTTCGCACACGCTTGCGCACTGATCGCGCACGGAACACAGCGAGACAGAACGGATGCTGAACAGTAACTTGCTTAGAAAGCTCGACATGCAAGACCTCATGGTGTTTGTCGCCGTGTACGAGCAAAGCAGCGTCACCAGTGTGTCGGAGGCGCTCTGCGTCAGCCAGTCCACGGTGAGTTACTGCCTGAAAAAGCTGCGGACCAGTTTTGAAGACGAGTTGTTCATCAATACCCGCACCGGTATGCGCCCCACCTACAAAGCAAGCACCATGTACGCGCATGTGCTGAAAATCCTCGAAAGCATCAACCTGTGCCACGCCGGCGCCCAGGCGTTCGACCCGACGATGCAAGCGGTGACGTTCAATATCTGCGCGCCGGAGTACTTCGAGCAGCTGATTCTGCCGCGACTGCTCAAGCGCTTCGATTTCGCCGACCTGCCGGTGATGGTCAACATGCACAAGTTCGAAACCGACATTCCGGTCGACGAGCTGCGCGATGGCCGTCTCGACCTGGTGATCTGTTTCGGCCCCAATTTCCATCGCAGCCACACTGACTTCAAATCCCGGCTGTTACTGGAAGACGACCTGGTCTGCGTGTTCGACAAGCGTGCCACGCCGCTGGAGCCGCGGTTAAGCCTGCAAGCCTTTGTGCAACGCCGACATGTGTTTCCAACCCCGTGGACGTCCAGCTCCAACATGGTCGACGGCTGGCTGGCGCAACAGGCGCACAAACGGCAGATTGTCGCGCGGGCCAACAGCTACAGCGCGGCACTGAAGATGATCACCGGCACCGACTACATCCTGACCTTGCCCCGCCGCCTCCAGCAATTGCTGGCCAACGAGGCCATCTTCAATCATTGCGAAGCGCCCAACGGCCTGCCAGGTTTCACCCTGGACATGCAGTGGAGTCAAAGCGCCGATCAGGACAGTGCCAACATCTGGCTGCGCGAGCAGGTGATCGACGTCTGCGCCGAGCAGGCACCGGCCTGAGATTCAGAGGTTGATGGCAGTCTTGGTGTAGGACTCGCGATCGATATCGAGGATTTCCACGCACACCTGCACTTCAACGCCGGCTGGCCATTCACACAGGTCCTGGACCACCGCCAGCAGGCTTTCCGACAGCTGCTGTTTGATCTGCGGTGAGCGACCGCTCAACAGTGCCAGTTTCACATGCACAAACGCCCGCTCATTCAACGCGGTGCCGACTTTGAAGGTTTCGACTTTCAGCGCTCGGCTCTTGATATCGAATTCCGCCGCGAACTGACCGGAAGCCACCAAGGCATTATTGAGCCGGATCAATGCCACGTCGGCGTTCAGGCCGGGCAGGTTGGCGGTGTATTCCATGTGCAGGTGTGGCATGAGGCGACTCCAGGTAGTGGGCAGAAAGATCCTACGTATAACACAGCGTTGTCTGACTCACTCCGGCAGCGGCAAGGGTGGACGTTCACTCATGAACACCTCCAGGCGCGAACGCAACCAGCGTTCGGCAGGGTCGGTATCGACATGGCTGAGCCAGACCATCGACAGGTCCAGGGTCGGGGTCTTGAACGGGAACGGCTCCTTGAACAGCAAACCAGTGGCGGCCATGGCGTCAGCCGTGTAATCCGGCAGGCTGGCAATCAGATCGGTGCCCGCGAGCAAGGCCGGCAACGAACTGTATTGCGGCACGGACAAGACCACCTGGCGTGTCCGGCCAATCTCGGCCAGCCACTCATCGGCGTAACCACTGACGTTCGCGGTGTGGGAAACCAGCACATGAGGGCGTGAGCAATATTCATCGAGCGTCAGCCGTGTGTCGCACGCATCGGCGCGCAGGATGCTTGGCTGGATGTGGCGCAACAATTTGCGCTTGGCGTTGGCCGGCAGGCCGCGGGTCTGGCTGATGCCGACCGTGATGTCGCCGGACGCCAGCAAATCCGGTATGCGCCAGTAATCGACGTGCTGAACCACGAACACCACTTTCGGCGCTTCCTGGCGCAAAGCGCGCAGCAACGGTGGCAGCAGGCCGAACTCGACGTCATCCGACAGCCCGATGCGAAAGGTCATGGTGCTGCTGGCCGGGTCGAAACTGTGGGTCAGGCTCAACGCCACCGACAACGAATCCAGCGCCGGCGACAGGTATTGAATCAATTCCTCGGCGCGGGCCGTCGGCTCCATGCGGTGGCCGACGCGGATGAACAGCGGATCGTTGAACATCGCCCGCAAGCGGTTGAGCGCCGAGCTGATGGTCGGCTGACCTAGAAACAGTTTCTCCGCCACCCGCGTCACGTTGCGCTCGAGCATCAACGTTTCGAACACCACCATCAGGTTGATGTCCGCCTTGCGCAGTTCATTACGATTCATTCCTTGCCCCCGGTCCCCAACACTTGAGGCAGTGTAGAAAGGCCCGAGGGAGGCGTCTACGTGCGCCGGCCATCAATTGACGGTCAAGGACTTCAATCCGAAGGCAAGCGGTCGAACGTCCCGCCCCATCCCGAACTGTTTTGGACTGACGGCGTCGGCGAACTGCAATTGCACAATCACCACCCCCTGACTCGACACCTGCTGTTGCATCTCGGCCGTGAGGGGCACGTCGATAATGTTGCCATCAGCCTGCTCAAGCCGGGTATTCATGGCCGGTACGCCATTGATGTTGATCACGACACTTTGCCGCGCGTGCCCTGGCGGCAAGAACGCCGTGGCTTCCAGACGCAAGAAGTGCACAGGTGCCGGGACGCGGAACATCACTTCTGCGTCTGGACCTTTCGACCACGTGCCCCAAAGCTCCGGTTCGGACCACCCGTTGGCGAGGAGCGCCCCGCCCTTGCCGCCAAAATTGAACAGGGTCTTTTGTCCGGGCTCGACGGAGGGCACAAGATCCAGCGGATTGATTTGCGAGGCCAGCTGCAGGCACGTGCTGCATTGCTTCCAGCCCGGGGCCAGCACTGTGAACCCGTCAATCCTGGCGAAGAGGTCCGTTCGGGTATCAACGTTCCTCACAGCCTGGATCAACGCCCGCTCATCGAGCAGGTACAAAGAGTCGGCGGCATATTTGCCCGAGGCCATTTCACGCGCCGTCTCCTGCTCGGATTTGATCGCGTTGGCGGTGTCCACCCGCCCAAGGTAAACAGCATTGGTTGCCAGGCCATGGGCGCCGGCAAAATCAGCCACCGACATCCACTGCGCAGACTGGTTTTGCGGAACGATCCAGCGAATGTTGCGGTAATGGGCCGCCGCACTTTTCCAGAACGGATCAACCATGAGTGACGCCCATTGCGACGCCGGTTCAGCCATCAACTGTTTGCGCACGCCTGTCCAGCCGGCGTGGGTGTCCAGCACCTGTATCAGCAGCGCCAGGGACAACAAGCTCACGGCGGTGCGGGGCGTATTGGCGCGAATCACGAGGAAAATGATGGCGAAGATCATCGCGTAGTAGACCGGCCAGAACATCCGCCCTGAAGCCCGAAAAATGTTGGCGACCGAGATCATCCACGCCGGCAGCGGATAGCTCCATTCAAGCGAGCCCAGTGCCACATGGTTGGATACCGAGAACAGGCACAGCCCCAGCAGTGCCGCCAGTAAAAACGGTCGCTGCCCCAGTCGCCGAGCAAAACCGGTGTGGCCACGCAGCAACCCCACCAGCGCGCACAGGCCCAACAGGATCAGCCCGAGCCCCAGATAAAGAAACCCTTCGACGTCACCGAGCCCTTGAACACCGGGTAAATCCTTCAGGACATAGGACCACTGCCCTGCCCAAGTGCCGGGATCGACCAGCGACAGCAGGTTCATGGCGTACAGGCCAAACCCATCCGATACCGCGCCACTGCCCACCGAAAAATAGCCCGCCTGCCAGCAGCAAAAACTGACCAGCGCAAACAGCCCGATCAATTCGACGGCCACAGACCGCAGCGTCAGTTTTTTCCTGAAATAACCGGCCGTGAGATCGGCGAGCCAGATCACGGCCACCATCGCCAGAAAATACGCATGGATCAACGCGGCCGCCGCCAGCAATGCGCCCCAAGCCAGACGTCGACGACGCAAATGCGGGTGCAGCCCCAGGTATAACGACGCCAGGACCAGAAAATGACCACCAAGGGACAAGTGGAACGGCATGCGCATAATCATCGGCGGCGCGAAGACAAACAGCGCCGTCCCCACGGCACGTACACCCACATGGGAAGACACCAGCCCCAACAGTTTCCACGCGAACCAGGCCTGCAAGACGAAACAGGCGAGGAACCACAGCCCGAAATACTGGAAAGGCATCGGCAACAGCGAGGCAAACGGTTTGAACAAGAAGGCCAGCAACGGATTGGAATCAGAGAAAATGATGCCATTGCCCAGTTCCAGCCCGTAGGAAGGATTCAGCCCGACGGGAAAGGACCACGGCGACTGACGGAAAAACGCCCAGCCCAGATAATGCGTCGCAGGATCACCGTTTCCTAGCCACGCAATGTTTTGCGGATTCAGCGCCCTCGGCCCGACAACAATGAAAAAAGCCACAACACCGATCAACAAGGGCAACAGGTTGAGCGGCAGGCGTTTGACAAGATCCTTCATCGATACGTCCAGAAGTTATGCAGTACAAAGGTGAAGGCCGGAATCGTCAGCGCCACGGCGCCAATCCCCAGCAAGTAATGCAGCCCGGCCATCTGCGCGGCGCAGGCCACCAGCATCGCCAGCAGAAAACCGGCACCGGACACCGTCATGAAACGCAGCAGCGTCCGTCCGTGCAATCGCGCGGAAAAACTCCAGGTGGTATTGATCACGTAGGACACCACGGTCGCCACGGAAAACGCCACACCATTGGCCAGCGGCGGCAACGGTGACACGTAGTTGATGAACAGCACCGCCACCAGCGCATGCAGAGCGGTGACGAACAATCCGGTCACTGCAAAGCGCAGGCCGCGCTTGATCAGGGCGGATTTTTCGGCTGACGTCACGGCTTCTGCGCCAGGACAAACACCGTCAACCCGGCCAGACGATTGGCGTTCATGAACGGCAACTCGATGCTGCACAAGGTCTTCAACACTGTGTTCACCAGCGGGTGGTGTTGCTTGAGTTGCGAACGCGGTGGCGAGGGTTGCGCGCCCTTGGGCAGCAATCGCAACGTGGCGGCAATCGGGAACACCAGGCCGAAATAATAAGCGCCCTGCTGCACCGTCAATCCGGCGTCCCGGGCCACGGTTTCCAGTTGCGCCAGGGTGTAGCGGCGTTTGTGTTCAAGAAACTCATCATGCCCGCTCCAGAGAAACCGGAACGCCGGCACCGTCATCAGGAATCGGCTGCCGGACGGGACTTTGTCGACATAAGCCTTGAGCAACCCGACGTCGTCATCGACATGCTCCAGCACGTCCATCAGCAACACCAGGTCGGCGTCCACCGTGTCGATTGCGCGTCGGTAATGCACCGGTTTACCGGCAGTGCTGGCGTCTGAGTCGGCGTCGTAACTGATGTCCACGCACCACGCTTCGCTGGCCGAGGAATGACTCAGAAGATGGTGAGTAAAGAACCCGGAGCCTGCGCCCACATCGAGAATTTTCTTGAACGGGGTGCTGCCGAGCAACCGCGTGGTCGCCGCCGCTTTGGAGGCGTAATACCAATGCTGATCGATACTTGAACCGAGAATGTCGGTTTCCTTGAGATCCACAGTTCAGTCCTTGGGGTCATAGACACGCCGCACCAGGTACACCGGCCGGCGTTTGGATTCGATGTAAGTTCGGCCCAGGTATTCACCCAGCACACCGATGCCGATCAATTGCAGTCCGCCCAGAAAGGTCACGGCGACCATCAGCGAGGCATAGCCCGGAAGGTCGATACCGGAAATCAAGGTGCGCACGATGATGAAGATGGCGAACGAGAAGGAAATCAGCGACACGAGCAGCCCAAGGTAGGTCCAGACCCGCAGCGGTTCAGTGCTGAAACTGGTGATGCCTTCCAGGGCGAAGTTCCACAAGCGCCAGCCATTGAACTTGGTCGCTCCAGCCGCGCGCTCCGGGCGCTCGTAGTTGACGTGAGTGGTGCGAAAACCGACCCAGGCGAACAGGCCTTTCATGAAGCGTCGTGATTCGGGCAGGGTCTGCAGGGCATCAATCACGCAGCGATCCATGAGGCGGAAATCACCAACGTTTTCCGGCAGGCGTTGCTCGGCAATGTTGTTGTGCAGGCGGTAGAACCAGTTGGCCGAGGTCTGTTTGGCCCAGGAATCGGTTTTACGACTCACACGATGGCCCAGCACCACTTCAAAGCCTTCACGCCAGCGAGCAATCATCTCGAGGATGACCTCCGGCGGGTCCTGCAAATCAACGTCGATCGGCACCACGACCTGGCCGGTCGCGGCCTGCAAACCCGCGGTCAACGCTGCTTCCTTGCCGAAATTACGGCTCAGATCAACGATACGCAGGCGCGGGTCCGTCAACTGGCGCTCCAGCAACAGGTCCAGCGTCGTGTCGGTGCTGCCGTCATTGACGAACACCATCTCCAGACTGATCAGCGCCTCATCCTTGAAGACGTCATTGATCCGCGCAAGGAACAAATCGACGGTGGCGGCTTCATTGAACACCGGGATGACGAGCGATAACGCCAGAGGCCCGGCCAGTTGCGTTCCGTGCTGATGAGTCATTGATTGCTCTTTTTTTTATAGTGGTTTTTCTACAATCCGGGGTCGTCGCCGGTTTCTCGACGCCATGAGCCGAGTCGTATTAAGCAGGACCGAGGGTGGTGATGCAAGGGCGAATCCGAGGGGGTTTTGGCCATTTCAACCGGGCCGATACGATGGGCGGAAATATTTTCAAATGCCTGGAAACAAATGCCCGGTGGCCAAAAAAGCCAGCTCCGCTAGGCTTGCCCCCGACGCGTCACACAGGTTGTCGCAATAACCCATCGCATGGAGCGAGCAGTATGTATTTCGAGATTTACAGGCAATCCAGGGGCACCCCGAGCACCGGCAAAGGACAATGGCGCTGGCGGTTGAGGGCGGGGAATCACGAGACCATCGCCAGTGGCGAGTCGTATGTGAACAAGGCCGATTGCCTGCATGCCATCGGGTTGATCAAAGGGGTTGAGGGTGAAACGCCGGTGAAGGAGATCTAAGTTTGATAGCCAATGCCCAGGCTGTCTGGCTTGGGCATGGGGTTATCCCTTGATTTTTCGGTTGAACTCACTGGCCTCATCGCGAGCAAGCTCGGCTCCTACAGTTTGGAATGCATTCCCCTGTAGGAGCCGAGCTTGCTCCGGGCGGCGTTCCGACGATGAGGCCCGAAAGAGCAACATCAAAATGTCAGGTACATCACCGGCTCAGACCGGCAACGGATACAACGCCTCATCAAACTGCGCCAACCGCGGAAACTGCATCGGCTGGTCATCGCTCAAGTGCTCCAGACGCTGCTGATAGCTCACCAGGAATTCCTTGCGCGCCTCATCGCTGATGTAAGGCACATGCCACGCCACAAATGGCTCCAGCACCTCGAAACCGACATACGCCAGCGTGCCGCGCAGGATCGGCCGCAGCATGCCTTCCAGCGGACCATGAATCGCGCCGTCCCCGAACATGTGCTCACGCCCGCCCAAGGTGACGGTCACCAGTGCCTTCTTGCCGCTCAAGCCGCCCTGATCATAAAAACGCTTGCCGCCATAGCAAATCCCCGACACCAACACTCGATCGATCCAGCCCTTGAGCATCGCCGGGGCCGAGAACCAGAAAATCGGGAAATTGAGGATCAGCAGGTCAGCCCACAACAACTTGTCGAGTTCCTGTCGAATGTCCGGCGCCAGCGACTGGCTTTTCACCCCCAGCCGTTGCTCCAGCGCATACACCAGGTACTCCGGGTTCTCCCGAGAAGAAAAATCATCGGCACTGGCCACCGGGTTCCAGTTCATCGCGTACAAGTCGCTGACCTTAACCTCATGCCCTTGCGCTTCAAGGGTCGCGACAGCCTGGTCACGCAGGGCGGCGGTAAAGGATTTCGGCTCCGGGTGAGCGTGGACGATCAGTACTTTCATGACAATTCCTTAAACATTGATCAGCGTTGAATTTGAAGTCGGTAATGCGCGTGCATTCAATGAGCGATCACACCTGAATCGCCTTCACTTCAACGAACTCGTTGAGCCCTTCCTCGCCCCACTCGCGGCCATTGCCCGATTGTTTGTAGCCGCCGAACGGCGCCTGATAATTGAACGCTGCGCCGTTGAGGAAACACTGCCCGGCACGCAACTGACGCCCCAGATGCAACGCGCGCTCGGCGTTGCCGGCCCAGACACCGCTGGACAGGCCGAACGGAGAATCGTTGGCGAGCTGAATCGCCTGCGCTTCATCGGTGTAGGGAATCAGGCACAGCACCGGGCCGAAAATTTCTTCCTGGGCGATGCGCATCCGGTTATCGACATCGGCGAACAGCGTCGGGCTGACGTAGAAACCGCGTTCGAAGGCGTCGGCCGTGTCGCCGCCGCACACCAGCCGCGCGCCTTCCTGCTGGCCGACCTGAATGTAGTCACGCACGGTGCGCCGTTGCGCCGCCGAACACATCGGCCCGAGGAAACTCTGCGGGTCCAGTGGATCGCCCATGCGCAGGCTTTGGGTTTCGGCGATGGCCAGCTCCACGGCCTCGGCGTAACGACTGGCGGGCAGCAGCATGCGGGTCAGCGCGGTGCAGGTCTGCCCCGAGTTGATCATCACGTCCTGCACGCCGTAGCGCACAGCGGTGGCGAGGTCGGCGTCTTCGGCAATCAGCAGCGGCGACTTGCCGCCCAGCTCCAGGCACACGCGTTTCACCGACGGCGCGGCGGCTTGTGCCACGCGAACCCCGGCACCGGTCGAGCCGGTGAACGACACCATGTCCACGTCCGGGTGTTTGGCCAGCGCTTCGCCGACCTTCGAACCCGGCCCGCTGACCAGGTTGAACACGCCGGCCGGCAGGCCGATGGCTTCAATCATCTGCGCCAGCAAAAAGGCGTGCAGCGGAGTTTCCTGGCTCGGTTTGACCACCACCGTGCAACCGGCGGCCAGTGCCGGGGCGAGCTTGCCGATCAGTTGATGCAACGGGTAATTCCACGGATTGATGAAGGCACACACGCCCACCGCTTCGCGAATCACCAGCGAGTTGCCGACCTCACGCACTTCGTCCATCAGGCCTGCGAGTTCGACGTAGTGCTCCAGTCCGATGATCGGCCCGTCGACCTGCACCGAGCGGCACCATTGCACCGGCATGCCCAGTTCAGCGGTGATGACCGAAGCCATCTCATCAGCCCGCACGCGCAACTGCTCGGCGAGGGCACGGATGTAACCGGCACGCACACTCGACGGCGTACGCGACCATGAACTGAACGCCTTGCGTGCGGCGGCCACCGCGTTGTCGACATCGCGCTCATCGCCCAGCGGCACCGAGCCTGCGACTTCTTCAGTAGCCGGGTTGATCACTTCAGCGATGCCCTGGCCCGACGGGGTTTGCCAGCGGCCATCGATAAACAGCGTTGTGTGGTTATGCATAAACCTGAGACTCCAGCAACTCAGTGGCGCAACGGGTGATGCGCTGGCAAGCGTCACGCAACGGTTGCGCGCCCAACACCAGCCCCAGGCGAATATGCCCGGCAGCGCTCGGTCCGAAGGCTTCGCCGGCCAGCACCGACACGCCATGGCGGTCGAGCAAGCGGTCGGCAAACGCCTGGGCGCTGAGCCCGGTGTCGCGGATATCGACCATCACGAACATCCCGCCATCGGGTTTCAAGGCCCGCACACCGGGACAATCGGCCAGGCATTCACAGACCAGATCACGGCGTTGGCGATAGGCTTCACGCATCGCTTCCAGCTCGGGCAAGTTGCTTTCCAGAGCGACGACGGCGGCGTCCTGCACGAAGTCCGGCAAGCCGTAAAGCATGCACAGTGCGAGGTTTTCCAGGTGCGCCGCGAGCGCCGGTGGCGCCACCGCCCAGCCGATTCGCCAACCGGTCATGGCGTGGGATTTCGACAGGCTGTTGAGCGTCGCGGTGCGCTCGGCCATGCCCGGCAAACTGGCCGGACTGACGTGCTCACCTTCAAACAACAACTCGCTGTAGACCTCATCGGAAATCAGCCACAGATCGTGGGCGATGCACAGGTCGGCCAACGCCTGCCAGGTGGCTCGGGACAAACTGGCGCCCGACGGGTTGTGTGGACTGTTCAGCGCCAATGCCCGAGTGCGCGGCGTGATACGGGCGGCGACGTCTTCGGGCAGCACGCGGAAAGCGTTTTCCGAACGCACCGGCACCGGAATCACCACGGCGCCACAGGCACCGAACACCGCTTCATAGGTCACGTACATCGGCTCGGCGACGATCACTTCATCGCCGGGGTTAAGCACGCATTGGGCGACGCTGAACAACGCGCATTGCGCGCCAGCCAGGACGATGACCTGCTCGGCCGAGACCTGTTGGCCGCTGCGCCGTCCGTAGTGTCTGGCGATGCTTTCACGCAAGGCACGTTTGCCACGCACGTCAGCGTAGTGGGTGTTGCCGGACAACAGGCTGTCGATGGCCGCCTGCACGATCGGCGCCGGCGTGTCGAAATCCGGGTCGCCGACCGACAGCAGCAGAATGTCTTCACCCTGCTCCTGCAGCGCGAGCGCGCGGTAATGAATGTCCCACGCGGCAGCGCCGTCCCCGGCGATACGTTGAGTCAGATCGGAAAAGCGCATGGCGATACCTCTGCCAGAAAATGAAAATCAGTGCGCGCACGCGTGCTTGAGTTCGATCAGGGTCACGCCGTTGCGCTTGAAGCCGTGGCGCAGATCGGTCTGCAGCTCGGCCAGGCTTTGCGGCTGGTTCACGGTGCAGCCGAACGCACGACCGAGGGCAGCGAAATCCGGGTTGCGTGGCAGTACGCCAATCGGTTCGATGTCGAGGCCGAGCATGTCGTCGCGGATCTGGCCCAGTGCGTCGTTGTTCCACAGCAGCACCACCAACGGGCTGTCGAGTTCTTCGACGGCAGTCGCCAGCTCTTGCGCGGTGTAGAGGAAACCACCGTCGCCGACCAACACCAGACCCGGCCGCTGCGGCGCACCGAACTTGGCGCCGATGCCCGCCGGCAAGCCATACCCCAACGTGCCGTAACCGGTGGGGTGCAACCAACTGCGCGGGGCCAGGCTGTTGAAGGCGTAGTTGCCGGTGTAGGCCAGTTGGGTCATATCGGTGCTGATGAACGCACCCTCCGGCAACTCGGCGGCGATACGCTCGAGAATGGCTTGGTGGATCGACTGCAATGGGCCATGGCTTGCCTTTACGGCTTCACGCAAGGCCGCGACGGCAGTAATCGCTGCACTGGCATCACGCGCAGAGGACGGCAGACGTTCCAGCAGCGCGGCGAGGGTGTGTTGCGCATCGCCGTGCAACGCCACCGCGCACGGGTAGAAGTCGTTGAACTTGCGCGGGTCGATGTCCACGCGCAGCAGTTCGGCATTCAGCGGCAAACGTTCGCGCCAGAAATCGGTGTCGGCCATTTCGGTGCCGACCGCCAGCACCACGTCGGCCTCGGCGATCAGGTTCCACCCAGGCTCGACGCACAGGGTCGAGCCCGCGTTCAGCGGTGCATCCGGTGGCAACAAACCTTTGCCGGCGACACTGGTGAACAGTGGCGCGGCCAGTCGCGTGCTGATGTCCTGCAGTGCTTGCTGAGCATTCAACGCGCCGCCACCGGCAATGATCATCGGTCGCTTGGCGTTTTGCAGCTTGGCCACGGCCTCGTCCAGCGCTGTGGTTGAGGCGGCGCCACGACCCGGGCGACGGACCACGTCGTTGCTCCAGTCGCGGCTGATTTTTGCCGACAACACGTCCAGCGGCACCGAGATGTGCACCGGGCGCGGACGCTCACTGTCGAACACCGCGTAAGCGCGGGCGATCAACTCGGGCAGGTCTTCGGCGCTCAATGCGACCGCCGAGAAGGCAGTGATCGGTGCGGTGATCGAGCGCTGGTCCTGGGTTTCGTGCAGGCACCCCCAACCCTTGCCGAGACTGGCGGTGTGGTTGACGCTGGAAATCACTAGCATCGGAATCGAGTCGGCATACGCCTGGCCGATACCGGTGGCGGCATTGGTCACGCCGGGGCCGGTGATGATGAAGCACACGCCCGGTTTGCCACTGACCCGCGCGTAGCCGTCGGCCATGAAACTGGCGCCTTGCTCGTGACGGGTCAGTACGTGGCGAATGCCGCTGCCGGGCAAGCCGCGATACAGCTCCAGCGTGTGCACGCCGGGAATGCCGAACACGGTGTCGACGCCGTAGTTGGCCAGCAGACGCACCAGGGCCTGGCCACCGGTCAATGTTGTGGTTTGCATATTCAGTTCCTCATTCGTGGCCGAGGCGAATCAACGCATCGACCGCAGTCGTGCCGGCGGCACCGACCAACAATGGGTTCACATCGAGTTCCAGCAACTGCCCGGCGTTCTCGCAGGCGTAATCGGCCACCGCACGGATCGCCGCGACCAGCGAATCCAGGTCTGCCGCTTCGCGTCCGCGAAAACCTTGCAGCAACGCCGCACTGCGCAGGCTTAAAACAGCCTTGCGAATAGCGCCGTCGGTGGTCGGCAGCAGCAGGCTGCGACTGTCCTTGAGCAACTCCACCAGAATCCCGCCAGCGCCGATGACCAGGGCCAGGCCAAACTCGTTTTCGCGCTTGATGCCGACGATCAATTCAGCCAGCGGCGGCTTGGCCATCGGCTCCAGCAGCACTTGATCGAACGGCACCTGCGGTGCGTACTCGGCAATGCTTGCGCGCATTTTTTCCAGGGCGGCGCTCAGGGCGGTGGCGTCCTTGATATTCAACGTCACGGCGCCGGCTTCGGTTTTGTGTGGAAGTTGCGTGCTGACCGCCTTCAGAACCAGCGGATAACCCAACACGTTGGCGTTACTCAGCGCGTTGTCCGGCGTGCTCAAGACGCCGTTGGGCGTCGGCAGGCCAAAGGCGCGCAAAGCAGTTTTCGACTCCCACTCGTTGAGCAGGCGTCCTTCGCCGACCAAGGCGTGCGGACAGTGCGGCACCAGCGCCGATTCACCGAGCGCCAGCAGTGCCTGACGATTGCGCTGATAACCGGCGATTCGCCCCCACGCCGCCAAGCCGTCTTCCACGCCTTGCAACGCAGCCACGCCTTGCGCATGCAGACGTTCACGAGCGTGCGCCGGCAGCAATTCGGGAAACGCCGAAGTGACGAAACCGGTCTTGCCGTGGCGCACCAGCGCGGCGCAAAACAGCTCCAGCAGCAGGTCGCACTCCTTGCGCTCACCGGTGAACTCCGCCGGGTAATCGAGCACCAGCATCGCGGCGTCGGCTTCGGTGCGCAGGGCACTGTCGAGCATGCGGTTCAAGGCTTCGCCGTCGCCCCAGATCGCCGTGGTGAAATCCAGCGGATTGACCAGGTTGGCGTAGGTCGGCAGTACCTGCGCCAACTCCCCGACCTGGCCTTCATCGAGCTTGGGCAAATCCAAGTCGTTGCGTTCGGCGTAGTCGGCAATCAACCCGGCATCACCACCGGAACAGGCCAACGCGATCAGGCTGTTGCCCGCCGGCAACTGGCCGCACGCCGCGGCTTTCAGGGTTTCGACAAAACTCACCGGGCCACTGACGCGGATCACGCCAAGGCGCGCAAACAAACTGTCGTACAACGCATCGGAGCCAGACAGCGAACTGGTGTGACTGAGCGCCAGCTCGGCACCGATCTGCGACACGCCGGTTTTCAGGGCGATGATCGGGATGCCTTTCTCCAGCGCCTTGTGGGCGGCGCGGGCGAAACCCGGCACGTTTTTCAGGCCTTCGAGGTGCAGGCCGATGGCGGTGACGCGCGGTTCATCGAGCAACACGTCCATCAATTCGGCGATGCCCAGCTGCGCCTGATTGCCGACCGACGCCATGTAGGCCACCGGCAGCGAGCGGTCGCTCATCGACAGGTTGTAAGCGAAGTTGCCGCTCTGGGTCAGGACGGCGACGCCCTTCTCCACCGGTTTGCCGCCATGGGCCACCGGCCACAACGCGGAGCTGTGCAAGTAGTCGAGCAAGCCGTAGCAGTTGGGGCCGAGCAACGCCATGTTGCCCGCTGCTTCCAGCAATTGTTGCTGCAAGGCCTGGCCTTCAGCGCCGGTTTCGGCAAATCCAGAGGCGTAGCAAATCGCTCCGCCCGCGCCCTTGTCCGCCAGTTCGGCGACACAGGTCAGGGTCAGCTCGCGGTTGGTCGCGATAAACACCGCGTCCGGGCCGCACGGCAGTTCGGCGATGCTGCGCACACACGGCACGCCTTCAAGCGTGTCGTGCTGTGGATTGACCAGCCACATCTCGCCCAGGTAGCCGCCTTCGGCGCAGCGCTTGAGCGCGCGGGCCATGCTGCGGCCACCGACAAACGCCAGATGGCGCGGTGCGAGCAGGCGTTTGAGGTTGTCACGAATCGTCTGCGACATAAACATTCTCCAGGCCGATCAGCGCAACAGCGGCCGCAGTAATTCGCGGGAAATGATGTGGCGCTGGATCTCCGAGGTGCCTTCCCAGACCCGCTCGATCCGCGCGTTACGCCAGATGCGTTCCACCGGGCATTCATCCATCAGGCCCATGCCGCCGAAAATCTGCACCGCCTCATCGGCGACCTTGCCGAGCACTTCACTGGCGAACAGTTTGGCCATGCCGGCCTCGCCATCGGTCATGGTGCCCTGGTCCATTTTCCAGGCGGTGTGCAAAGTCAGCAGTTCGGCCGCGCGGATCTGCGTAACCATGTCTGCGAGCTTGAACGACACGCCTTGATAGGTACCGATTGGCTGGCCGAACTGCTTGCGATCCGCCGCCCATTGCAGCGACACATCCAGCGCACGTTGCGCCTGACCGACGCAGTTGGCGGCGACCATGACGCGCCCGGCAGTGAGCCAGGCGTTAGCCACGTCCCAGCCCTTGCCGACTTCACCGAGCACTTTGGAAGCGGGGACGCGGCAGTCGTCGAAGAACATTTCGTAGGTGTGGTAACCGCGGTTGCTGACGCACTTCGGACCACGGCGAATGGTCATGCCCGGCGTGTTGCGGTCGACCAGGAACGAGGTCACGGCATTGCGCATGCGGCCGTTGTGTTCGTAGGTGTCGGTGACCGCGAAGACAATGGCGAAGTCGGCGTGGCCGGCGTGGCTGATGAAGTGTTTGCTGCCATTCAGAATGAAGTCATCACCGTCGCGGACGGCGCGAGTCTTGATCGCGTTGGCATCGGAGCCGGCACCCGGTTCGGTCAGCGCGAAGCAGTCGATTTTCTCGCCCTGGATGCACGGCAACAGGTAGTCGTTGATTTGATCGCCGGTGCAGGCCATGAGGATTTTCGACGGCCGCGCGACGAACACATGCAGCGCCCAGGAGACCTTCGACAGTTCACGTTCGATCAATGCCTGCGACAGGTAGTCGAGACCACCGCCACCGACTTCTTCCGGCATGTTGAAAGCATAGAAACCGGCGGCGATGGCCTTGCCGCGAATCTGTGCCGCCAGCTCCGGAGAGACTTCGTCGGCACGGTCGACCGCTTCCTCATGGGGCAGCAGTTCTTTGGCGACAAAACTGCGTACCGCGTCCACCAACATTTCTTGTTCTTGGGTCAGTTGGAAATTCATGGGGCTACCTGTTGTTCGTGTGCTGAAGGTGGTGTCGGGGCTTAGCGACCGATGAAACGGGCCGGGCGTTTTTCGATGGAGGCGCGCAAGGCTTCGTTGCCGTCTTCGCTGCGACCGCACAACAGGCCGGCGGCGAGCTCGGCTTGCAGTTGCTCGGGCAGGCTGCGCTGGGCGCCTTCACGCATGAGTTTTTTGGTCTGGGCGAAGGCGAGGGTCGGGCCGTTGGCCAGGCGCGAAGCGAGTTCAGTGGTGACGTCGAGCAGTTGCTCATCGGCGCAGACTTCGCCGACGAGGCCGGCGGCCAACGCACGATCGGCGCCCCACAATTCGTCGAGGAACAGCAGGCGTTTGGCTTGTTCGGTGCCGATCAGCCGTGGCAGGTGCCAACTGGCACCGGCGTCCGGCGAGTAGGCCATGCTGGTGTAACCGGCCTTGAAGCGCGCCGATTGCGCAGCGATGCGCAGGTCGCAGCACAGCGTCAGGTCCATGCCGGCGCCGACGGCGGTACCGTTGATAGCGGCAATGGTCGGTTTTTCCAGGCTGTACAAACGGCTCATCAAGGCGTGAGCGGTTTCGGTCCAGCCGTAGGTTTCGAGGGCGCCACGGGCTTCCGCTTCGGCCCACTCGGCGAGGTCGGCACCGGCGCAGAAGCTGCGACCGCTGCCGGTCAGCACGACGACTCGTACGGCGGGGTCGGCGTTGAATTGCTCCAGCAAGGCGTGGAGGTTTTTCAGGGTCGGAATGTCCAGCGCATTGCGCTGAGCGGTGCGATTGAGGGTGATCCAGGCAACGCCGGCTTCGACCTGACTGAGCAGAGAAGATTGAGTAGTCATGCGAATCCTCGAATTATTGTGATTGGTCTGAGGTGGTGCGACTTGAAGCCATACTAAACGAGTGTTCAGTAAGGCGGCAATCGGCAGGAAAATTAGCTGTAACAGCTTAAAAAGCTGTCTATCTGTTTGAATTTAATGGATTTATTTTATTCAGTCGGCGCCGTGAGGATGACGCTGTTACAACTTCGAACAACTGCCTACAGCCCGCCGCAAAACAACTGTGGGAGCGGGCTTGCTCGCGATTGCGGTATCACATTCAACATCTCTGTTGGCTGATCCACCGCTATCGCGAGCAAGCTCGCTCCCACAGGGAATGCGTTTTGAATTAAGGAGTTACGCGGTCGGCAAGCTCGGCGCCAGCACCGCTTCGCGCTTGCGATGAATCAGGAAGTACGCGCCATAACACAGCGCAATAAATCCAAAGCCCCAGTACAGCGAAGGCCGTTGCGTTTCATCCAGCGCGAGGAACACAAACAGCGAGCAGCACAACGCGATGCACGTCAGCGGCAGCAGCGGGAACCACGGCGCGCGGTATTTCAGATCACTGAGCTTGCCGCCATCACGCAGATACGCCCGGCGGAATTTGTACTGCGCCAGCGCAATCACAATCCAGGTCACCGTGCCGGACATGCCGCTCACCGCCATCAGCACCATGAACAGCGTGTCTGCCGCGACAAAACTGGTCATCAGCGACACCAACGCAAAGCACAAGGTGATGCTCAGCGCCCGCAGCGGCACGCCGCGTTTACTCAAGGGCGACAGGCTTTTCGGCGCCATGCCGGTCTTCGACATCGCCCACAGAATGCGCGTAGAGGCATACAGGCCGGAGTTACCCACCGACAGAATCGCCGTGAGGATCACGAAGTTCATCAGGTCAGCGGCATAAGGAATGCCGACCATGTCGAACACCTGCACGAACGGACTTTCCATCAACCCGGCCTGTTGCCACGGCACAATCGCCGACAACACCACAATTGCCAGCACATAGAAAATCAACACGCGAAACACCACGTTGCGTACCGCGCGCGGGATGCTTTTTTCCGGCTGATCGGTTTCGCCGGCGGCCACGCCCATGATCTCGCAGCCCTGGAAGGCGTAGACCACGGTCATCATCACCGCGAACACCGCCGACAGGCCGTTGGGGAACAGTGAGTCGCCGATCAGGTTGCTCATCATCGGCGCCGGTGCCCCGCTGGTCAGCGGGATGGCGCCGAAGATCACCAGCACGCCGACGACGATAAAGCCAAGAATCGCCGCGACCTTGATCCCGGAGAACCAGTATTCCGCTTCACCGAAGGCGCGGGTCGCCAGTGCGTTCAAACCGAACAGCACCACCACGAACAGCGCCGACCAATACCAGATCGGCACCGCCGGAAACCAGCGCGTCATCAACATGCCCGCCGCCGTGAACTCCAGGCCCACGGTGGTCGCCCAGCTCATCCAGTACACCCAGCCGATCATGAAGCCGGTGGCCGGCCCGATGAACTTGGTCGCGTGGGTTTGAAAAGAGCCGGACACCGGCATTTGCACGGACAGTTCGCCCAGGCAGACCATCACCAGGTACATCAGAAAACCGGCGACCAGATACGCCAGAATCGCGCCCACTGGCCCGCCCTGGTTGATCGTCACGCCGGAGCCCATGAACAGCCCGGTGCCGATCACGCCGCCCAGCGACAACATGAAAATGTGCCGGCTTTTCAGGGCGCGGGTAAGTTGGATGCCTTTGGTTTCGGTAGATTCGCTCATGTCCGCCCCTCAATAGTCAGCAAGGTGGGCGGCATGGCGCGGGGAAGGATCAGCTTTACGGCAGTTCATTATTATTATCTCCAATAAGCTTCGAAGACCGCGCTGTGGCGGTTGCCTCGATTATTGGAAGCGCATGTAAGGTCCGGTTGACCGTAAAGATCGAAGTTGTAAAAAGTCGTAACGAACTTGTATCTCAGCGGTGCAAAAGGTCCGCCAGCGTCTGCTGCGAGACTCGCAGTTGCTCCTGAACCTTAGGCGCCAGCGCCCGCAATGCCGACTCGTCGTTGACCATCGCGGCCTCTTCCAACGCGCGCAACACATTGGCCAAACCGCGAAAGCCCAGTGAGTCGCTGCTACCGGCCAGTCGATGCGCCAGGTGGGCGACTTCAGTGCAGTCGTCGGCCTCGATGGCTTCAGTGAGTGCGTCGCGATGCTGACTGATCGAGTCGCGCAACACAGCCAGCAAGCCCAACAGTTTCTGTTCACCGAGCAAGGTGCGATGGGTGTCCAGCAGCGGCCAATCCATCGCCTCGTCATCCAGTTGTGGCGTGGACACCGGCAATTGCCCGGCCAGCACTTGCCGCAGGTTGTCGAGCTTCAGCGGCTTGGCGATAATGCCGTCCATCCCCGCATCCAGATAACCGCGCATCAAGGCCGGCTGCACGCTGGCGGTCAGGGCGAAGATCCGCGTCTGACGGTTCGGGCCTTGGGTGTGGCGGATCTGTTTGCACAGCTCGACCCCGCTGATGCCTGGCAGGTGCACATCAAGCAGGATCAGATCGAAGGCTTGCCTGGCACAGTGCGCCAGCGCCTGTTCGCCTTCCTCGGCAAGCCAGACCTGATGCCCGTCGCGCTGTAACAAGCCGCTGACCACTTCGCGGTTCAGCGCCACATCCTCAACCACCAGCACCTTCAGCGCCTGCACGGATTCGCTGCTCTGCGCGACCGTGGTGATGCCGGTAGACGCCTGCAAGGTCAGTTCGAACCAGAAACAACTGCCCCGCCCGACTTCACTTTCAACACCGATCCGTCCGCCCAATTGCTCGACCAGGTGTTTGCTGATCGCCAGCCCTAGCCCGGTTCCACCAAAGCGTTGCGCCACTTCTTCGCTGGCCTGGGTGAAGCGCTCGAAAATCTTTTCCTGCATGGCCGGGGCGATGCCAATGCCGTTGTCAGTCACGCTCACGCGCACGCGTTGTCCGGTCTGTTCCGGGCCTTGAACCAGCAGCACGACGTCGACCTCAACCCTGCCGCCTTCGGTGAACTTGATCGCGTTGGCCAGCAGATTACTCAGCACCTGACGCAAGAACTGCTCGGCCCCATGATGCCGTTCGGCGACCTGCGGATCGATGCGGCAGTGCAGTGTCGTGTCGTTGCTCAACGCGCGCGGTTCCAGCAGCGTCAGCACCTCATCGAGCAGTTGCCGGATCGAAAAATCGACCGGTTCCGGGTGGCTGACGCCCTCCTCCAATCGAGCGAAATACAGCACTTCGTTGAGAATCGACAGCAGCCCTTCGCCGGCCTTGTACAGCGCATCCAGACGTTTGCCATCGCGCTCATCCAGACGTGCGCCGCGCAGCAGTTCGGCCATGCCGAGAATGCCGTTGAGCGGTGTCCGCAACTCATGACTCATGGTCGCCAGAAAACGCGACTTGGCGAGGTTGGCGGCCTCGGCTTCGTCCTTGGCGCGCATCAGGCTGGCGGTGCGACGCTCGACCAACCGGAGCAGTTCATCGCGGTTGTCTTGCAGGGCCAGTCGATCGGTTTCGCGGCGGTCAATGTCACTGAAAATCGCCCGGCGCATATCGTCCAGCGCGTGGGCCACGGTGTCGATCTCGTCTTCGTGGGCATGGCGGCGTTTGTCCAGGTGCAACGGCTCGTGCCAGTCACCGGCAGCGATGCGCCGGGCAAACTCGGCCATGACTTGCAGGTGCCGGGTGACCAAGCGGTAGAACAGCCCCGACAACGCCACCGCCAGGCCGCACAGAAACACGCTCATCCATAGCAGGCTGGTCAAACCGGTGGCAAACAGGCGCTGATGCACCGCGCCCAGATCGGTGCTGACCTCCAACTGGCCCAAGTGCCGTGAAGGCCCGGTCGGAGGTTGATAATCCAGTTCAAAACGCTCGATGCGCAATGGCCCGACCGGCTCGGAATTGCCTTGCAGCAAATCGAAATCGGGGCTGATCAGGTGCACCCGTGCCACATCGGAAAAATCCACCAGCCCCCGTAACTGCACGTTCAGTTGTTCCTGGTTCAAGTCCCAGAGACTGCGCTCCAGACTGGCCAGGTAACCGGCCCGAATCAGCTCCATGCGCGAGTCGATGTCGCGCATTTCGCGGCGGTATTCGAAGTACAACTGCACGGTGCTCGCCAGCACAGTGAAACACAGGCTGAACAACAGAATGAACAGCAGCAGACGCCGCAGCAGGCCACCCGGACGCGCGCGGATCATTTGGAGTTCGCCGGCAGGTTGATCATGTCGCGGTAAGTGACTTCGCTTTCATTCAACAGACGGTCGACCTCCCCGGACTCGACCATGCGTTTGAGTTGCGCATCGATCTCCGGCATGCGATTGGCAAAGGGGGATTTGCGTGAGACGGCCACGCGCAAATAGTCGACGCTCAAGGCATGGGGCAGCGCGACGATGTCTTGCGCGCCTGGCAGATTCTCGACGTACAGCTGACCGGTGCGCCGTTCCGAGGTGATGAAATCGATGCGCCCGCGAATCAGTTTGCCGAAGTTCTGGCCGCTGTCGGAGACCCATTCGATGTTCTGGTGTTCGGCAACCAAACGGTCGAAACCCACGCCGTAACTTTCACCGAACAGCAACCCGCCACGGTAGTTGGCCAGGTCCTCCAGACGCTCGAATTTCACCGGGTGCTGACGATTGATGAACAACGCCACCTCCTCACGCAACACCGGCACCGTCGAAAAAACCATGCTCTGTTCACGTTGCGCGGTGCTGTAGGCCAACACCACATCGACCCGACCTTCGGCGGCGTCGAGCAGGCAGCGTTTCCAGTTGCCGAGCACGATGATGTCGACGTCGTAACCCAAACGACCGAAGAGGTTTTTCACCACGCTCGGGGCCAGGCCGCGCACATGTTTGCCGTCACTCCAGGAGATCGGTGGGTACACCGGGTAGTCGCAGTAGCGAACTTTTTCCGCGGCCATCACGCTGTTCGCGAACAACGCCAACAGCAGGCCAGACACCCGCCACATCGGGCTCAGGCCGCCACGCTGGCGGTGAACAGGTAACCGGCGCCGTGAATGGTGATGATCAATTGCGGCTCGGCCGGGTCGTCATGCAACTTGCGGCGCAAGCGTCCGACCAGCACGTCGATGGAGCGATCGTTCGGCACCCATTCGCGATTGCGGATCTGGTCCATCAATTGATCGCGGCTCAAGGTGTGGCCGCTGTTGCGCAGGAACACGCTGAGCAATTGGTATTCACCGTGGGTCAGCAGGGTTTCGCTGCCGGTCGGGTCGATCAGCCGTCGGCGGTCGGTGTCCAGCGCCCAGTCGGCGAACTGTTTGACCGGTTTGGCGATGGCCGCTGCCGGTTGCGGCGTTTGCGCGTGACGCACCCGGCGTATCAGGTTTTTCGCCCGGGACACCAGCTCGCGAGGGTTGAGCGGCTTGATCACGTAGTCATCGGCGCCGCATTCAAGGCCGACGATGCGGTCGATTTCGTCGTTGCGCCCGGTGATCAAAATAATCCCGACTTCCGAACGGACCCGCAGCTCCCGGGTCAGGGTCAGGCCGTCCTTGCCCGGCAGGCGGATATCGAGCATCACCAGATCGACCGTCTGGCTCGCCAGGAAGGTTTCGGCCAGCTCCGCCGTGGCGGCGCAATGCACCTCGTAACCTTCCTGGGACAAGTAGGCCTGCAGCAGTTCGCGAATCAGCGGATCGTCGTCGACGATCAATACCCGAGGAGTCATCGCATGGTGTCCCGCGTGTGCCCGAAGGCGTGTTTCTTATTAGAGTGTTTTGTTGCTGTGGCGCCAGAGAGTATCGACTGCTGAACGACTGATCAACAGCCCGTCGTCTGGACGCAAAAGCGCTGGCGGCCGCCTGCCTGCAATCCGTCGACCCAGGCTTCGCAAATCTGGATGCCCTGCTCCGGGGTGAAAGTGCCGGGGTTGAGGCCCGACTCCAGCCACAAACCGTCGAGCAAGGCGCTGAGGCTGATGGCGGCGAGATCAGCGTCGAAATTTTCCCAGTTTTCTTCCTGTGCCAGGTCGGTCAGGACCTTGCGCAGGATGCCGCGGTACTCGCCATAGGAATGCTCGTGCGCGAGATTGATCGACTCGGCCGTGCGCACCGCGCCCCAGAATGCCAGCCAGGCGTCGATCAATTGCGGATCGAGCAATTCGGCGGAAAACGAACCGCGGAAGAACGCTGACAGTCGTTCGCGCGCGTTGGGTGCCGCGTGGGACATGGCGTCGCGGAGCAGGCTCATGACGCGGCCGGTGATCGCCCGGTAAGCCTCGGCCACCAGTTCGTCCTTGCCGGAATAGTGATGGCTGATCAGCCCGACCGAGACACCGGCTTCGGCGGAAATCTTGCGGATCGAAGCGCCCTGGAAACCGTGGCGCTTGAGGCACACCAGTGTCGCCTCGATCAGATTGGCCTTGCGCAACTCCGGCTCCATGCGGGAAAAACGGGCTTCCTGACTCATGCGCGACACTCTCCGTGGATCAATCGTTAGGGACGCGGTGGGTTAATCCACGCGCTGAACGACTGTACAGCAAGAGGGTGGAAAGTCTCTAGTCGGTTGCATGGGGCTGAGACCGTGTCGCGCCCATCGCGGGCAAGCCACGCTCCCACATTTGATCTGTGTAAACCGGCTATTTGTGCCAGACACAAAACCCTGTGGGAGCGTGGCTTGCCCGCGATGGCCGCGGCACATTCAGCATTGATGCCACCTGACAGACTGCATTCGCGAGCAAGCCCGCTCCCACATTTGATCTGTGTAAACCGGCTATTTTGTGCCAGACACAAAACCCTGTGGGAGCGTGGCTTGCCCGCGATGGCGCCAGCCGATTCACTCCGGAACACAGGTCAATCCCGATAACCCGGCGCCACTCGATCAAGCAATCGCAACATCGCAGCCCAAGCCAATTGCATGGCATCCGGGTCACTCAACTCGCCCTCTTCCAGCGGCCGGCCCGGATCATTGAACTGCCGCTCCGTATGCTCGCAAACCTCCACTGGCGGCAAAACCAACTCACCCGCCGCCTGCGCGGCCAGCTGAATTTCGCAGGCTTTTTCCAGGTAATACATGCGCAAAAACGCCTGGCTGACGGTCTCCCCCACGGTCAACAAACCATGGTTGCGCAGCATCAACACCGGTTTATCACCGAGGTCCTGCACCAGACGTTCCTGCTCACTCAGGTCCAGCGCCACACCTTCATAATCGTGGTACGCGACCCGGCCATAGAACTCCATCGAGATCTGGTTCACCGGCAACAACCCGCACTTCAACGCCGCGACAGCGCAACCGGATTTGGTGTGAGTGTGCAGCACGCAATGTGCGTCTTCACGAGCCCCGTGAATCGCGCTGTGAATCACAAACCCCGCCGGGTTCACCGGATGCGGCGAAGCCTCCACCGCCCGGCCGTCCAGGCCAATCTTCACCAGATTGGACGCGGTGATTTCATCGAACATCAACCCGTACGGATTGATCAGGAAGTGATGCTCTGGCCCCGGTATGCGCACCGAGATGTGGGTGAAGATCAGATCGGTCATGCGAAAGTGCGCGATCAATCGGTAACAGGCGGCCAACTCTTCACGCAGGCGTTGCTCGGTGGCGCTGCGCTGAGAAAACGTGGCGATCTCGTTCATTGTTCTAGGTCTCCAGGCTGATCGACTGGGCGAAACAGTAAGGCTGGACGCGCTCCCACGTCCAGCCGCGTGCGATTACTTGCTGGCCCAGGCGTTGAAGCGCTCTTCGAGTTCTTCACCGTGATCAACCCAGAACGCCACGTCCATCGACAGCGCACCCTTGAGGTTTTGCGGCGCGGTGGGCACCCATTGCGCGAGTTTGCTGTCCAGTTTCGCAGCGGCTTCGGTATTGGTCGGGCCGTAAGGGATTTGCTCGACGTACTTGACCTGAGCGTCCGGCTGATTGGCGAAGGCGATGAAGCGTTTGGCCTGATCGACGTGTTTCGAGCCTTTGATGATCGCCCAATAATCCATGCCATACAGACTGCCCGGCCAGACCAGCCCGAGATGACTGCCACTTTGCGCGGCGGCAGCCACACGCCCGCTGTAGGTCGAGGTCATCACCACGTCCCCGGCCGTCAGCCATTGCGCCGGTTGCGCGCCGGCTTCCCACCACTGAATGTAAGGCTTGAGCTGGGTAAGCTTAGCGAAGGCGCGGTCGACACCTTGCGGGGTGTTCAGCACGGAATACACGTCCTCGACCTTCACGCCGTCGGCCAGCAAGGCGAATTCCAGGTTGTACACCGCGCGTTTACGCAGGCCACGCTTGCCGGGGATTTTCTGTACGTCCCAGAAATCCGCCCATGACGCCGGGGCCTGCGCCAGCTTCTGCGTGTCGTAGGCAATCGCCACGCTCCACACCAGCGCCGCCGAGCCGCACGCCTGTGCTGCATCGGGGATCAATTGCTCGACACGGCCGAGTTTGGACCAGTCGAGTTTCTCGTACATGCCTTCATCGCAGCCGCGCATCAGGTCCGGGCCTTCGATCTGCACCACGTCCCAATCGGCATTGCCGGTGTCGACCATCACTTTGATCCGGGCCATCTCGCCGTTGTATTCACTCTGGATCAGCTTGCTGTGATCCGCGACGCTGAACGGCTGGAAAAACGCCACATCCTGGGCTTTCTGGCCGGCGCCGCCGTAACCTACCACCACCATGTCCGGTGCTGCCTGAGCGCTGCCCAGGCCCATGGCCAGTGACAGCATCAAGGGATAAAAACCGTGCTTGAGCGTGTTCGATTTCATCAGTGGTTCCTCTAGCAGGTGTCACGCGACCAACGCCGCCGTGACCCGTTTTTATTGTTGTGAGGTTCGCCCCTGGTGCGGGCGCCAAATGAATCTACTGCGAGCGCCAGTAAAAAAACAAGTTGATTTTTTACTGAAGGTAAATTTCTATAGGCAAATAATAACAACGCCGAAAACCCGGCCTTTCGGCTTCAGCCTGCCTGGAGTACCCGCACCATGCCGTCCTCTTCCACCGCTTTTGCACACCTGTTCGAACCCTTGCAGCTGCGGGGCAAACGCCTGAAAAACCGCATCATGTCCAGCGGTCACGACACGTCGATGCCCACCGACAACCTGGTCAACGAACAACTGATCGCCTACCACACCGCGAGAGCCGAAGGCGGTGTCGGGCTGATCGTGCTGCAGGTGGCCGGGGTGCATGACAGCGCGCGGTACACCTCGCACGTGCTGATGGCGACCGATGACGCGTGCATCGAGGGTTATCGGAAAATCGCTGACAGTTGCCATGCACACGGCACGGTGGTGCTGTCGCAGATCTTCCATCCGGGGCGCGAAATCATGGAGTCCAGCGATGGCCTGCTGGCCGTCGCGTACTCACCGTCGGCGGTGCCCAACGAGCGCTTCCGGGTGATGCCGCGTGCGCTGGATCAAACGATGATCAACGAGATCGTCGCCGGTTACGGGGCGGCGGCCCGGCGCTTGTATCAGGCCGGAATCGATGGCGTCGAAGTGGTCGCCAGCCACGGTTACCTGCCCGCGCAATTCATCAATCCACGGGTCAACCGTCGCACCGATGGCTACAACGGCGAGCTCGAACAGCGTCTGCGTTTTCTGCGCGAAGTGATCGCCGCCGTGCGCGCCAACACCGATGAACACTTCATCATTGGCTTGCGCATCTCCGCCGACGAACGCGATCCCGAAGGGCTGACCGAAGACGAATCCTTGTCGGCCGTGCAATCGCTGCAACCGTTGCTGGATTACGTGCACATCGTCGCGGGCACCTCGGCTTCCTTGGGCGGCGCGGTGCACATCGTGCCACCGATGGCGATCGAAGCGGCGTACCTGGCCAAGGAGGCCGGAACGTTCAAGGCCGGCCTGTCGATTCCGCTGTTCGTCACCGGGCGCATCAACCAGCCGCAGGAAGCCGAATTGATTCTGTCGCGCGGTCAGGCCGATGTCTGCGGCATGACCCGCGCGCTGATCTGCGACCCGCAAATGCCCAACAAAACCGACACCGGCCACGTCGAAGATGTGCGCGCCTGCATCGCCTGCAATCAGGCGTGCATCGGTCACTTTCACAAAGGTTTGCCGATCTCCTGCATCCAGCATCCGGAAACCGGGCGCGAGCTGATCTTCGGCCAACGGCAACCGGCGAAGCAACGTAAACGCATCATGATCGCGGGCGGTGGTCCCGCTGGCATGAAGGCTGCCGCCGTCGCCGCCCAGCGCGGACACGACGTGACCCTCTACGAGGCCAGCTCACAACTCGGCGGCCAGGTCTTGCTCGCGCAACTCTTGCCGAAACGCGCTGAATTCGGCGGCGCCAGCACCAACCTGCAACGCGAAATGGAACTGGCCGGCGTGCGCGTGGTGCGCAACACCCGCGTCGACCGGGCACTGGTGGAACGCGAACGGCCAGACATGGTGATCGTCGCCACCGGTGCCGAACCGTATTGGCCGGCGTTCGAGCGCGGCGGTGAATTGCAGGTGGTGGACGCTTGGCAAGTGCTGCGCGACGAGGTGCAAATCGGCCGTTCGGTGGTGGTGGTCGACTGGCGCTGCGACTGGATCGGCCCCGGCATCGCCGAACGCCTGGTCCGCGCCGGGCATCAAGTGCAATTGGCCGTCAACGGCACCCATTGCGGCGAAAACCTGCCGCTGTACGTGCGCGATCAACTGGCGGGCGAACTGCACAAACTCGGCATCCCGATCACCCCTTACGCCCGCCTGTATGGCTGCGACGACAACACCGTGTACCTGCAACACACCGCCAGCGGCGAGCCGATGCTGTTCGAAAACATCGACACCCTGGTGCTCTGCCAAGGCCATCAACCCGTCGACACCCTCGGCGCAGAACTGCAAGGCCTGGTGGAGTTTCGCCGCATCGGCGACTGCCTCGCCCCACGCACCGCCGAAGAAGCCATCTACGAGGGTTTGAAAGTCGCCTGGGAGCTTTAAGGCTGTTTATACTCCGGGGTTTTGACAGACCCCGGTTTGGAGCACGCCATGAGCAACAGCAGCAAGATGCAGCCTGCCACCGGCGCGCCCACACAGGACAGCGCCACGCCTTCGGCGGAACCGCATTTTCTCGGTACTCGGATTCGAGGCCTGCGCAAACGCCGGGGCATGACCCTGGCCGAACTGGCGCAGATGAGTGAATTGACGGCGGGGTACATCAGCCAGCTCGAACGCAACCTCGCCTACCCTTCCATCCCGGCCCTGTTCAACATCGCCCGGAGCCTGGGCGTGACCATTCAATGGTTCTTCGCCAGCGAAACGCAAACGGCGCCGGAAGATGACGGCATCGTCGTGCGTAAAAACACCCGGATGAGCGTGCATTACGAGGATGGCATTGTGGATCACCTGCTGACGCCACAGCCGAATCGGCAGCTGGAGATGCTGCACTCGCGGTTTCCGCCGGGGGCTTACAGTCAGCAGAGTTACAGCCATGAGGGTGAAGAGGCTGGGTATTTGCTGTCGGGCAGTTTTGAATTGTGGGTCGGGGAACGGCATTTTTTGCTGGGTGAAGGGGATAGTTTCAGTTTTTCCAGCCAGGAACCGCACCGGTACGGGAATCCTGGGGATGTGGATGCGGTGGTGATTTGGGTGGTGACGCCGCCTACGTTTTGAGCGTTTGCCTGGCTTTATCTGCCAAATATCGGCTCACAGACTCTTGTGTTGAGCTGGATCGTCAGCAGACAGGATGAGCGGCGGCTGCGCTGCCAGCTCTGAATCGGTATCAGCGTTCGCTTGAGGTTTGGGTTTGGCGGTGACAAATGGGGCTATCAATCGCCGTATACCTCCTTCAATGAATGAGAGGAGCCCGAAGGTGATGAAGCCGAAAATCAGCCCGGCAACCAGAATACTCAAAGGGTGTATTTGGGAGGCGTCAGAGCTGTCCATCATGTAAAAGAAGGCCTGAACACCGGCGGCTACGCAGGCCGCTACGGCTGCTATGAGCTTCACAGACAACCAAAGCCGTTGCCATCTGTTCATGCTTCCTCCGTCATCCGGGTATTTGTTGTGTATTGCATGATAGCTAATGACGTGGATTTGCCTTCGAGCAGTCGCTTCCTGTTTTGGCGTTCAGGTTTTGCGATGCTCGGTTAGCAGACTATCCGGGTGACTCTTGATGAAGTTGTAGGCAAAATCCGAGAGTTGCGTAAGAGGGTACGCTTGCTCTGCTTTTGGGCAAGTTGCCTCCTTGTTGGTCATATCTACGTCGGGATACTCTCCAAACGTCGCTGCACATTCAGCGATCGGGCGTGAGACCTCGGATACCAATCAAGGCGCAAAGCGCCACAGAACCCATCGCGGTGTTTTTTAGCCGGCGATACGGTTTTATGGCGGCTGTGCGTGGAAGGCCTTCGGGCCTACCGGTTGCCTTGATTGCCGGGTCTCACACCACGCATGGCTGCCACCCAAGCTTTTGAGACGGCTAAGTGGCAGTTCCTCAAATCAAGGGAACTGATAATGAACAAAGTAAATCCGTCTAAAAATCATCCTTTCGCTCACCGCTGCTCTGCACAACATAGCTTTCCGCTTCGTCGCCTTCACCTGTGCATCAGTGGAGGTGGCAAATGAGCGAACCAGCAGAAGCAAAAACCATTGGCTTCACCCCTATCTATTGCTCCGGGAATGCAATGTTCCACGTCAGCGCAGGTGTGCCCATCAGTGTTGCATTGGAACAGGCCTCGGATTTCCTGTTCCTGGCCAAGGCGCTAACAGAGGATGCAGCTTATGCAAAAGACACCGACCGTCATGCTTGGGCTGCGCACTATTTGACTTCGATGGGAAAAGCGCTGATCGATGATGTGGTGAAGGCTGTTTCGCCACGACCTGTTAGACCAAGTATGAAAGTCGCAAAATAGCGACTATTCATTCCAGATGTTTGCCCCGACCTTGTCGGGGCCTCTGAACAATCGACGCAGTGCACAAGCAACGAACCTCCCACAGCAGCACACCTACATTTTCGCGCACATCTCGACATCAGCCTGCGTCTTCACTTCCGTTTCAATGCCCAATCTGTATTTGCAGTAGTCGATGATGTCCTGGCGTAACTCATCGCTCAGGGTCTCTACCTTCCTGTAGTCACCATCGTTGGCGTGAATATTGAAGAACTTCATTCTCAAGGTCGGCGTCTTTTTCACAAAGTAAATGGTGTTGACCTCACCGTCTGCAACCTCGTTGTAATAGCCAATATTTAGCACCACCACCAGCAATGCAAACACGCCTGCTAATAGGACGTACTTCATTCTGCGGCCGGCCGAGGGGGAGGCAGAAGCTGTGTTTTCGTGCGGACGTTTCTGACCAGTTCCATACCGATATTCCCCGGACAAATCTTGCCGTCTCTGTCTTGGCCCGGAAATTCTCTGTGCCCACCAAACCGCTCAATGACAAATACACTTTTCAGCGCTTCCACCAGGTGCAGCAATGCGTCTATTTGCGGCGCAGGTATCACATTTGTTGTGTTGTAGCCCAAGTACTCAAGGGTTTCACGACCTTTGGCAACCATGTCTCCGCCCTCTTCTGCCGTTGTCAGATTTTCCAGAAGGACGATGCCGATAACGCCTGTGTTGAATAACTTGACGCTGGATGCCTGCAAACGAATATCACGCCCTTCTAAAACGGTGCCGTCGCAGGCGATGCCGTAGTGATAGCCGATGTCGTCGTATTTATTCCCCATGTGATGGGCTTGAACGCCTTGCATCTGTTTGACTCCACCGGGCGTGCATTCGTATGACCGGCCAGCGTGGTGCAACGCGATCATGGTGTAGTCCCAGTCCTTCACCATGTCCGGCTTGCCTTTCACGGCGCCCCAGGCTGAGCGCTCCGTGAAGGTGTGCCCAAGCGACTGCACCTTTTTAATAATCGCCTCGCGAGTGGCAGCACGGTCATTGATGGTGATTGGAACAGGGCACATGAATTCGCCCGGCTTGATCTCCTGGGCGGTCGCCTCTGTAGCAAATTTGGCGCCCATTCAAATGCCCTCCGACATTTCGTGAAGGGTGCGCGCGGGGGCGCTGAATTTAATATGCAGGGATATTTTAGAGTCGGGTGAAGGTGCCTTCACTTGGGCAACGCCATTCGCATCGGTCACGCCCGGGATTTGCACACCATCAACAGTGGCGACAAATTCCCGTAAAGCCAAAGGCTGCCCAGTTTCGCTATCACTAACACTGAACGACTTCCCGAATACTTTTTGAAACGACAACGGCAACGGAGTAATGAAAGGTACAGGTGTGTGACTGCTTCCAATAATGATGGTGCTCGAGCCCGCGGTGACGGTGTTCCCATGAGCACCGGTGCTCCCCACGGTCGCAGCATTCAACCCATTGATAAATACAGTGGTGGAAAACTCACCGACTATGGGGCTTCCGCATGCGCTCTGATCAGTTTTTCTGACCGCGGCCAAACCGTCAAAAAAAACATCGGGGGAGCCGGAAACGATGGGGTTTGTACCATGCCCAGGCAAGGGACACGCGGTAGGGTCAGTGATGCGGGCGGCAGGCTTTGCCATTTCAGATTCCTTTCTGGTTACGCTTAATGAGGGCAGCAATGTACCACCGGGCGTTTCGAAAGGCTCCAGCAAGACGGCGCACGCCGGTAGACAAACAAAAAACCCGGCACTAGGCCGGGTTCCTCTATTTCATTTGCTTCATTCATTATTGGTTTGACCAACAGCCCTACTCTATTTCCGTCAGGAGCGGATTATCTCTCTCGGAACTCATCGCCTTGGCTTTGGAAGACCTTTCATCGACGACGTCCCCAGTGAAGCAGACCATTACATTGAAAACCTTAGCGTCGTAACTCATTCTTTTTACTCGCCCTTTCCCCATAGCACAGCAACTTGGAGAGTATTAGATTGAGGTTTGTGTTAAGGCACTGAGAGGTATGGCCGGATTAGTACGAGGGTGTTTTGCCCTAAATTTGCCCTAAACGAAACACCAGAAACGAAAAAGCCCCCGTAATCTTCAACGATTACGGGGGCTTAGTCTTATTCAATAATGGCGGAGAGATAGGGATTCGAACCCTAGGTACCGGTGAAGGTACAACGGATTTCGAATCCGTCCCATTCGGCCACTCTGGCATCTCTCCAACGGCGCGCATCATAACAACACTTTTGCC
>Ga0302169_10000048_pt1 | contig 36983 bp, 33 predicted proteins | sample I_Fen_N1_3_FD_193493 | JGI IMG/M metagenome (GOLD analysis project Ga0302169, IMG submission 193493) | Peat permafrost microbial communities from Stordalen Mire near Abisko, Sweden - I_Fen_N1_3 | ecosystem: Environmental > Terrestrial > Soil > Wetlands > Permafrost | place: Sweden: Abisko...
GCGACGCTCTTGATGCGTTCGACCAATGCTTCACCGGCGTCGATGTCTACACCGGCGTCCTTGTAGCTCAGGGAGGGTTGCTTGCTCATGATCCAGGCCTTTAGGGGGGATTCAGGGGTAACGACCGGGTCCAGCGGGGCCGCCGAAATCGACGAGGGCGATTGCCTCACGCGATATTCGAAGGTGCCCGGCTGTTGCCGGTCTGCGAAGGCGCGCGATTTTATCAGGCTTGAAGGGCAGCGGCCATCCTCAGGCCGACGGCAGGGGCATATCCGCCTAAAAAAACCGTATTTGTTCCGTTTGGTGGCATCCTTCACGCCTGCTCAAGGTACCGCCATTAAGCGTCTATCGTTATGACAGTGCGAAAACTTACTCGGGACGTGTGAATATTTTGCGCCGGGCGATGGTCACAGCCTTGCTCGATCGTCTTCATGCGGTCTGTTCCAGCCGCTCTTGTCGCCAGGAATCTTCCATGCGTTTTTCTAAATTCTTGTTTGTGGGCTGTTTATCCCTGACCAGTCTGGTCACTCATGCCGAAACCGTCAAAGGCCTCTATCAAGTACGCGAGCCCGTCAGCAGCCAGACGCAGGAGGAGCGTGATCAAGCGACTCAGCGCGCGCTGGACACCCTGGTATTGCGCCTGACCGGTGACCCCAAGGCAGCGCAGAGTCCGGGGTTGGCGGCGATTCGCAAAGATCCGCAGCAAATCATCAGTCAGTACGGCTTTGACGCAGGGCCGCCGGAAGTGTTGAAGGTCGATTTCGACCCGACAACCACCGAGCAGGCGTTACGTCGCGCCGGGTTGGCCATGTGGGGCGCCAATCGGCCGTCGATCCTCGGCTGGTGGTTGAATGACTCCACGGAGGGGTCAAGCCTGGTGGGCGATGGCCAGGCCAGTGCGACGCCGTTGCGCCGGGCAGCGCAGCACCGTGGTTTGCCGTTGCGCCTGCCGCTTGCGGACCTGAATGAGCAAGTCGTCGCCACGGCGCCGAATCTGGAAAGTTCCGATCCGGCTGCGTTGCGCGCCGCCTCGGAACGTTACAACGCCGACGCCGTGCTGGCGGTGCATGCCCGCGAAGAGGGCGGTCAATGGCAGGCCAAATGGCATTTATGGCTGGGTGACCAGAAAGAAGCCGGCAGTGTGCAGGGGGCCGATCAGGCTGCCGTGGCGGATGCAGTGATGCTCGCGGTCAATGAGCGTCTGGCGCCGCGATTCGTCGCCAGGCCGGGGGCTTCGACGCAGCAGTTGCTGGAAGTGCAAGGCATGAACCTTGAGCGCTACGCGACGCTCGGACGTTTACTGGAACCCTTTGGCGGGCGTCCGCAAAGTGTCGACGGTGACCGGATTCTGTATCGGGTCAATGGCAGTACCGATCAATTGCGGGCGCAGTTGTCACTGGCGAAGTTGCAGGAGGTGGCGGCGGCGCCAACCCCGGCACCGGCACTCCCTGTCCAGCCCGTGGCGGACGGTTCGACCCCGGCTGTAGCGCCAGCTCCGGTTGCGACGCCGCAATTGCATTTCCGCTGGTAGATTATCTTTCTTTATATAGAAGCAATGGAGTGGTTCATGGTCGATACGCGGCGTTGGTTCTGGTTGGGTGGAGTAGTCCTGCTCTGCGCGTTTGTCTGGCTGTTGCATCCGATCCTTACGCCGTTCCTGGTGGCGTTGCTGCTGGCCTATCTGTTTGATCCATTGGTGGATCGGCTGGAAAAGGCCGGGTTGTCCCGGACCTTGGGTGTGGTCGCGGTGTTCGCGCTCTTCACCTTGATCTTCACCGCGCTGCTGCTGGTGCTGGTGCCGATGCTCGCCAAGCAGTTGTTCCGGTTGTATGAGCTGGCGCCACAGATGCTCGATTGGCTGCAGCACACTGCATTGCCGTGGGCGCAATCGAAGTTCGGGTTGTCAGAGGGTTTCTGGAAATTCGACAAACTCAAGGCTGCGATCAGCGAGCACATGGGCCAGACCTCCGATATCGTCGGCGTGGTACTGAGTCAGGCGACGGCTTCCGGCCTGGCGGTGATTGGCTGGCTGGCCAACCTGGTGTTGATTCCGGTCGTGAGTTTTTACCTGCTGCGGGACTGGGACCTGATGATGGCCAAGATCCGCAGCCTGCTGCCGCGCGACCGTGAAGAGCGCGTGGTGTCGCTGGCCGGTGAATGTCATGAGGTGCTGGGAGCGTTTGTCCGTGGCCAGTTGCTGGTGATGGTGGCGTTGGGTGTGATCTATGCCGCGGGCCTGATGCTGGTGGGGCTGGAGTTGGGGCTGTTGATCGGCCTGATTGCCGGTCTGGCGGCCATCGTGCCGTACATGGGCTTCGTCATTGGTATTGGCGCCGCATTGATCGCGGGCCTGTTTCAGTTTGGTGGCGATCTGTATCCCATGGTCGGCATCGTTGTGGTGTTCATGGTGGGGCAAGCGCTCGAAGGCATGGTGCTGACGCCATTGCTGGTGGGTGACCGGATTGGCCTGCACCCGGTGGCGGTGATTTTCGCCATTCTGGCCGGTGGTGAGTTGTTCGGGTTTACTGGCGTTTTACTGGCGTTGCCGGTCGCGGCGGTGATTATGGTGCTGGTGCGCCATGTGCATGATTTGTATAAGGATTCTGATATGTACTCGGGTGTTGATGAACCTGAGCTCTAGGCCTTGTCATGGGTAGCCCGGCTCGGCGCCGGGTTATCGCCGGCTCCGCCAAAGAAACTGTCATAAAATCAGGGCGCCAACGCAAACCTTTGATTTTGCTTGTGGTCTGTCGCATTGTGCGGTCGGCGTCACGGGTATAAACTTCGCAAACTTTACACAGAGGCCACTAACGGTTCCTTTGGAACTGTTCAGTCAGCATGAAACCGATTCAGCTGCCCCTAGGTGTGCGTCTGCGTGATGACGCCACCTTTATCAACTACTACCCAGGCGCCAATGCCGCTGCACTCGGCTATGTCGAGCGTCTATGCGAAGCCGACGCCGGCTGGACCGAAAGCCTGATTTACCTATGGGGCAAGGACGGGGTAGGGCGTACGCATCTGTTGCAGGCGGCCTGCCTGCGCTTCGAGCAGTTGGGCGAGCCGGCGGTGTATTTGCCGTTGGCCGAATTGCTGGACCGCGGTATCGAAATTCTCGACAACCTTGAACAGTACGAACTGGTCTGCCTGGATGATCTTCAAGCGGTGGCCGGCAAGGCCGACTGGGAAGAAGCGCTGTTCCATCTGTTCAATCGCCTGCGCGACAGTGGCCGACGGCTGTTGATTGCCGCATCGACTTCCCCGCGTGAGCTGCCGGTGAAGCTGGCAGACCTCAAATCCCGCCTGACCCTGGCGCTGATCTTCCAGATGCGTCCGCTTTCGGACGAAGACAAATTGCGTGCCCTGCAACTTCGCGCATCGCGGCGAGGACTGCATCTGACCGACGAGGTCGGGCACTTTATTTTGACCCGTGGAACCCGCAGCATGAGTGCGCTTTTCGAATTGCTCGAGCGGCTCGATCAGGCCTCTCTTCAAGCACAGCGCAAGCTGACTATTCCCTTCCTGAAAGAGACGCTCGGCTGGTAGAAAAAAGCCGGGAATGCCAAGGCCGGCGGGGCTTTCGGCATATTTCAGGCGCCAGGAAATACGCTTTCCTACAGGGCTGCAGGCTGCGCAAGTGTTTAATATGGGCTTAAGCGCTTAGATGTTGGCAAGAAACCGATAAGTCACAAAAAGTTCGATTGAATTTGCAAATGAGGATGATAGCGGGCATAGTCTCGACTTCTTTACAACTATCAGCCACGGTCGTGCCCATGCTAAAGCGCTTCGCACCCCTCGTGCCTCTCGCACTCGTCACCCTGTTGTTCGGTTGCGCTGCTCACTCTCCAGTGTCCCAGCAAGAGCAACAACAGCAGGTTAAAAATTCAGTCACCGCGCAATCCTCTTCCGTTCTTTTCCAGGAAGAGCTGGCCACCGATAAAGAACTGGCTGCCTTCGCCGACGGCAAGTCGTACCAGCTTCCAGTTCTGGCCGACAGCATCCTCGAACGTGGCATGTCCCTGATCGGTACCCGTTACCGTTTCGGCGGTACCTCGGAAGCCGGTTTCGATTGCAGCGGCTTCATCGGTTATCTGTTCCGTGAAGAAGCGGGTATGAACCTGCCACGCTCCACTCGCGAAATGATCAACGTTAACGCGCCACTGGTGGCTCGCAGCGCGCTGAAGCCTGGCGATCTGCTGTTCTTCGCCACCAACGGTCGCCGCGGACGCGTCAGTCACGCCGGGATCTACCTGGGTGACAACCAGTTCATTCACTCCAGCAGCCGCAAAAGCGGTGGTGTCCGGGTCGATAGTCTGGGTGACAGCTACTGGAGCAAGACCTTCATCGAAGCCAAGCGCGCCCTCGCGATGGCCCCGACAGTGGTCACCGCTCGCAAGTAAACTTACAGTTTGTAAGGCGAACTTAAAGTCTTACTTGAAGTTTGCCGCATAGCCGCTAGAATCCTGATCTAATATTGATGGCAAACCGCCTGCGTCCAACGCAGGCGGTTTTCTTTTCTGTCTTCCCGGCAGAAAAAGCCGCAGCCAGATCAGGATGTTCTGCTTATGACGATGTCGGCCCGCCTCGCACTCATGTTCTTCGCAGCGCTGCTCAGCGCCTGCGCCAGCCGCACACCGCCTCCTGCGCCGGTGGTTCGCGCACCCATCGTCTTTGGTTCCTCCCAAGCATTCTCGCCCGAGGCAGAAGAAGTGTTGTTCCGTGCGTTGGGGCTCGTGGGGACGCCTTACCGCTGGGGCGGCAATACACCTGACTCCGGGTTCGATTGCAGTGGGCTGATCGGCTATGTCTACCGGGATGCCGCCGGCATTTCCCTGCCGCGCACCACGCGCGAAATGATCAGCATGCAAGCCGCCAATGTGGGCAAGGAGGGTTTGCAAACCGGTGACCTGATTTTCTTCGCCACCAATGGCGGCTCTCAGGTCAGTCATGCCGGGATTTACGTCGGCGAAGGGCGCTTCGTTCATGCGCCTGCCACGGGCGGCACGGTGAAGCTCGACAGCCTGTCCAAGGCGTACTGGCAGAAAGCGTACCTGAGCGCCAAGCGCGTTCTGCAGCCCGAGCACCTGGCACGAAATCCTTGATACACAGCTGTCCCCCCGTAGGAGCCGAGCTTGCTCGCGATAGCGTTGGGTCTGTCTCATCGATGTTGAACGACCCAACGCTATCGCGAGCAAGCTCGGCTCCTACAGGGAGGCGGGGGTTGGGGTTATTTGGCGGCAGTCACGCGCCACACCTTGTTCCCGACATCATCCGCCACCAGCAAGCCTCCCTGCTGATCAATCACCACGCCCACCGGCCGGCCCATGGCGTCCTCGTCTTTATTAAGGAAGCCGGTCAGCACATCCACCGGTTGCCCGGTCGGTTTGCCACCCGCGAACGGTACGAAAATCACTTTATAGCCACTGTGCGGCTTGCGATTCCACGAGCCATGCTGGCCGATGAACGCCCCTTCCTTGAACTGCGCAGGCAAGGTGTTGCCTTCAGCGAACGTCAGGCCCAACGAAGCGGTGTGCGGGCCGACCGCGTAGTCCGGCGCAATGGCCTTGGCCACCAGGTCCGGGTTTTGCGGTTCGACGCGAATGTCGATGTGCTGGCCGTAATAGCTGAAGGGCCAGCCGTAGAACGCGCCATCCTTGACCGAAGTGATGTAGTCCGGCACCAGATCGCTGCCGATCTCGTCCCGCTCGTTGACGGCGGTCCACAGCGCGCCGCTGCGAGGCTCCCAGGCCAAACCGTTGGGGTTGCGAATCCCTGAGGCGAAGATCCGGTGATTGCCGGTGGCGCGGTCCACTTCCCAGATCGCTGCGCGGCCTTCTTCCTTGTCCAGGCCGTTTTCACCAACATTGCTGTTCGAGCCCACGGTGACGTACAGCTTGCTGCCGTCCTTGCTGGCGATGACGTTTTTGGTCCAGTGATGATTCAGCGTGCCTCCCGGCAGATCGACCACTTTGATCGGCGGCGACTTGATCGCGGTGTCACCGTTTTCATAGTGAAAACGCAATAAGCGGTCAGTGTCGGCCACGTACAGATCATTGCCGACCAGCGTCATGCCAAACGGCGAATTGAGATTTTCCAGGAACACCGTTCGGGTTTCGGCGACGCCGTCGTGGTCCTTGTCTCGCAGCAGCGTGATGCGATTCGGGCTGGGGACGGAGGCCCCGGCGCGGCCCATGGTTTTCTTCATGACCCAGCCACGAATGCCTTTGCCGTCATCGGGTTTGGGCGGCGCGTTGGTTTCGGCCACCAGCACATCACCGTTAGGCAGCACGTAGAGCCAGCGCGGGTGATCGAGGCCTTCAGCGAAGGCCGCGACTTGGGTGCCGGCGGCAGCAGTGGGTTTCGCGCCGGCCGGCCAGCCGATCGCCGGGGCGATGTTCACCGTCGGGATCAGGGTTTTATTCGGTTCGGGCAACTTGGGTGACGGGCCGGTGCCGTCGGAGACTTGCAGGCTGGAGGTTTCACCACAGGCGGCAAGCCCTCCGGCGAGCACGATGACGAGAACGAGCGGGGCCTTGCGCATACGGGTCTTCCCTATGAATGCAGTGTCTTAATTCATAGAGAAGCTAAACAGAGCGATGGTTCAATGCTCAGCCGCGAGCTTCCTTGAGCAGCACCGCGATACCGGGATGATAGTTGCCGGCTTCATTACGCAACTTGCGGTAGGCGTAAGGGAAATACCAGGCCACGGCGCAGCAGTGTTCCTTTTGCAGATCGTCGACCATGTCCTGAAGTTCTTCGGGGGTCGCGCTCTGCTGGGCTTTTTGCGGAGCCACGAACAGGCAGCCGAGTTTCAGGTCGCTGGCATAGCTGATGCGTTTGGCGTCGCTGGTGATGTCTTGCAGCGCTTGCGTCAGATTCAAGCTGTTGACCTTGGGCCAGCGTTGAGTGGCCTGAAAATAGGCGCGCTCTTGGGCGGTCGCGATAAACAGGTCCGCGCGAGCATTGCGCTCGCCTTCTTCGTTCTGTTTGCGCGTCGTGGTGTTTTGCAGTGTGACCATTTCCGCCATCCACGCAGCGGCGTTGAGCAGGCCAAGGTTGGCCTTTTCGTCATGCCAGTAAGGCGCTTCGTTATCGCCGCGAACCGAGTTGTAGCGGTCGATACAGTCAAACCAGCGTTCCAGCACCGGCCGCAGGAATTCCAGCTTCGGATTGCTGATAATCATGCCTTGCATGTTGCTCACCCTTGTAATTGTGTTGTTGGGTTTGTGGCTCTTTGATATCACTGCTGACAGTGTGGTGCAAGATTGGCGTCAGTAAATTGATCGGCGGCAGTATATCGCTCGCCGTGGCTTTGTCTTCATTTGACGCTCCACCCCCAACCCTCTAACCTTCGCGGCTTGTTTCAGGTGCTCTGTGGCGATGGCCGACAGAGTGAAACAGGGAAGTCGGTGAGTGACTATCGTCAAGCGACGAAGTGTCACGATCCCGGCGCTGCCCCCGCAACGGTAAATGAGTGAAGACTGCGCCTTGAGCCACTGTGTCGAAGCCGACATGGGAAGGCGCGCAGTCAGGCCAACGCCGCTCATGAGCCCGGAGACCGGCCTGATTCATCCAGCGGCATCACGGTGGGCGATGCCAGGCTTCTTGCCGTCTATTCTTGTGCCTGCCCGCCGTTATCCAGCCTCAACGGAGAGCTCCCCATGACCGATACCCCAGATCGTGACGAACGCCATTTGGCGCGCATGCAGCGCAAAAAAGCCGTGATCGACGAACGCATTGCCAATTCCCCGAACGAGTGCGGCTTGTTGCTGGTGCTGACCGGCAACGGCAAAGGCAAAAGCAGTTCGGCGTTCGGCATGCTCGCCCGCTCCATGGGCCACGGCATGCAGTGCGGCGTGGTGCAATTCATCAAGGGCCGCAACAGCACCGGCGAAGAACTGTTCTTCCGTCGCTTCCCGGAGCAAGTGCGGTTCCATGTCATGGGCGAGGGCTTCACCTGGGAAACCCAGGACCGCCAGCGTGACATTGCCGCCGCCGAAGCCGCCTGGGCGGTGTCCCGCGAATTGCTCAGCGATCCGTCCATAGGGCTGGTGGTGCTGGATGAGCTGAATATCGCGCTCAAACACGGCTACCTCGACCTCGATCAGGTGCTCAGCGATTTGCAGGCGCGTCCGCCGATGCAGCACGTGGTGGTGACCGGTCGCGGCGCCAAGCCAGAGATGATCGAACTCGCCGACACCGTCACCGAAATGGGCGTGATCAAGCACGCGTTCCAGGCCGGGATCAAAGCGCAAAAAGGCGTCGAGCTGTGAATCAACCCCATCATTGCCCGGCGGTACTGATTGCCGCGCCGGCCTCCGGTCAGGGCAAGACCACCGTCACCGCCGCGTTGGCCCGTTTGCATCGCAATCAGGGGCGCAAAGTGCGCGTGTTCAAATGCGGCCCGGACTTTCTCGACCCGATGATTCTCGAGCGCGCCAGCGGTGCGCCGGTGTATCAACTGGACATGTGGATGGTCGGCGAGCAGGAGAGCCGTCGCCTGTTGTGGGAAGCCGCCGCTGAAGCCGACTTGATCCTCATCGAAGGCGTCATGGGCTTGTTCGACGGTACGCCGTCCAGCGCGGATCTGGCACGGCACTTTGGTGTGCCGGTGCTTGCGGTGATCGATGGCACCGCCATGGCTCAGACCTTTGGTGCATTGGCGTTGGGCCTGGCGAAGTATCAGCCGGACTTGCCGTTTGCCGGCGTGTTGGCCAACCGCGTTGGCACGCTGCGTCATGCGCAATTGCTCGAAGGCAGCCTGACCGAAGGCTTGCGCTGGTACGGCGCTTTGTCGCGGGAAACCGGGATCGAATTACCGAGCCGTCATTTGGGGTTGGTTCAGGCCAGCGAGTTGAACGATCTGGATCTGCGCCTTGATGCGGCGGCCCATGCATTGGCCAGCAGTTGCGAGGTCGCGCTGCCTCCCGCGGTCGAATTCGCCGCCCCGGATGTGATCCCTGCCGAGCCGTTGCTCGCTGGTGTACGAATAGCCGTGGCGCGTGATGAGGCGTTCGCGTTCACCTACGGCGCGAGCCTGGATTTGCTGCGAGCCATGGGCGCCGAGTTGCGGTTTTTCTCGCCGATTCGTGACAGCCAATTACCCGAGGCAGACAGCCTGTATCTGCCGGGTGGTTATCCGGAACTGCACCATGTTGCGCTGTCGCAGAACACCACGATGCTCGACGCGATCCGTGCGCATCATGCGGCCGGTAAACCGTTGTTGGCCGAGTGTGGCGGCATGTTGTACCTGCTCGATTCGCTGACGGATGTCGACGGCACTCGCGCCGAACTGGTGGGCTTGCTGAAGGGCGATGCGGTGATGCAAAAGCGTCTGGCCGCGTTGGCGTTGCAAGCGGTGGAATTGCCGGAAGGTTCGTTGCGTGGCCACACGTATCACCATTCGTTGACCAGTACCGAGCTTGAGCCGATTGCCCGTGGCCTGAGCCCGAATGGCGGGCGGGGAGCGGAGGCGGTTTATCGTGAGGGGCGGATGACGGCTTCTTATGTGCATTTTTATTTTCCGTCCAATCCATCGGCGGTTGCCGCGCTGTTTGCGCCTGACCCTCAGGACGTCTTCGCGAGCAAGCCCGCTCCCACATTTGATCGCGCTTCTTCAGGTAAACCACTTTCTAATGTGGGAGCGGGCTTGCTCGCGAAGAGGCCATGACCGACAACGCATTCTCCGAGGCCGAACGCGCAGCGGTCTACCGCGCCATCGCTGAACGCCGCGACATGCGCCACTTCAGCGGCGGCACCGTCGAGCCCGAGCTGTTGCGTCGCCTGCTCGAAGCCGCACACCAAGCGCCCAGCGTCGGTCTGATGCAGCCTTGGCGTTTCATCCGCATCAGCGACCGAACCTTGCGCGGCAAAATTCAATCGCTGGTGGAAGAAGAACGCATCCGTACCGCCGAAGCCCTTGGCGAGCGCACCGACGAATTCATGAAGCTCAAGGTCGAAGGCATCAGCGACTGCGCCGAGGTGCTGGTCGCCGCGCTGATGGATGATCGCGAGCGCCACATCTTCGGCCGTCGCACCTTGCCGGAAATGGACATGGCCTCGTTGTCCTGCGCGATCCAGAACCTGTGGCTGGCCTCCCGCGCCGAAGGTCTGGGCATGGGATGGGTGTCGCTGTTCGAACCACAAGCGCTGGCGGACCTGCTGGGTTTGCCAGCCGGAGCCAAGCCGTTGGCGGTTCTTTGTCTGGGGCCGGTCAAGGAATTCTATCCGGCGCCGATGCTGGTACTCGAAGGCTGGGCGCAAGCGCGTCCGCTTAGCGAATTGCTGTATGAAAATTATTGGGGAGTGAGTCAATGAGTGTGGCGTTATTGAGTGTCGCCGCAGTGGCGCTGGACGCGCTGCTGGGTGAACCCAAACGCTGGCATCCGCTGGTGGCGTTCGGTCGTTTTGCCGAGCGCATCGAGCAACGATTTAATGGGGGCGGTCGCGGCTGGCGCAGTCATGGTGTCACCGCGTGGGTGATGGCGGTCGTGCCGCTGACGTTGCTCGCCACGGCTTTGTCCTGGGCGCCTTATGTCGGTTGGATCGTCGAGATTCTCGCGTTGTATTGCGCCCTCGGCATGCGCAGCCTGGGTGAACACGTCGAGCCGGTGGCCAAGGCGCTGCGCAGTGATGATCTGGACGAGGCGCGCAAGCGTGTCGGCTATCTGGTCAGCCGCCAGACCAGCGAACTGGATAAGACCGAAGTCGCCCGCGCGGCCACCGAGTCGGTGCTGGAGAACGGTAGCGATGCCGTATTCGCCGCGCTGTTCTGGTTCGCCGTGGCCGGCGCGCCCGGCGTGGTGCTCTACCGCTTGAGCAACACGCTGGATGCCATGTGGGGTTATCGCAATGAACGCTTCGAACGCTTCGGCTGGGCCGCGGCGAAGATCGATGACGTCCTCAACTACATTCCCGCACGCCTGGTGGCGTTGACCTACGCGCTGCTGGGCAAAACCCGACTGGCGTTGAAATGCTGGCGGACTCAAGGCCCGACATGGGACAGCCCGAATGCCGGTCCGGTGATGGCGGCGGGCGCCGGTGCGTTGGGTGTCGAGTTGGGCGGGGCGGCGATTTATCACGGTGAACTGCATCAGCGTCCGCAATTGGGTGAAGGTGTGCCGGCGGATGCCGACTCCATTGACCGTGGCTGGCAATTGGTTCAACGCGGGGTATGGTTATGGTTGCTGGTTCTCTGCGTGGGGGCTGAATTCTATGCTTGAGCATGGTGGTCGGTTGCGCAAGGCGGCGCTCGAATACGGCATTGCAGAAGGGGATTGGCTCGACCTGTCCAGCGGCCTGGCGCCCTGGCCATTTCCGGTCCCGGACATTCCGCTGCGCGCCTGGTCGCGCCTGCCGGAAACCGATGACGGCCTGGAACAGGCGGCCTGCGACTATTACAGCGCAACGCAAGTGCTGCCGGTGGCCGGTTCGCAAATGGCTATCCAGTTGCTGCCGCGATTGCGCCGTGCCGGCAAGGTCGGCGTGCTGTCGCCGTGTTATGCCGAGCACGCCGAAGCCTGGCGTCGATGCGGTTACATCGTGCGGGAAGTGCTGGAGCAGGAAGTCGACTTCTTTATCGACAGCCTCGACGTGCTGGTGGTGGTCAACCCGAACAACCCGACCGGCCTGAGCCTGACCCCGAGCCGCCTGCTCGAGTGGCACACTCGTCTGGCCTCGCGCGGTGGCTGGCTGGTGGTAGACGAGGCGTTCATGGACAACACGCCGCAGTTGAGTGTGGCGCCGTTTACCCATCTGGTCGGCTTGATCGTGTTGCGTTCGTTCGGCAAATTTTTTGGTCTGGCCGGTGTACGGCTGGGCTTTGTGCTGGCGGAACGCAAGCTGCTCAAACTGCTCGCCGAGCAAGTCGGGCCGTGGGCGGTCAGTGGGCCGACCCGAGTGATTGGCCGGGCTTGTCTGCTGGACACCGAAGGTCACGCCCGCCAACGCCAGCGCAGTGAAGAATCCAGTGAGCGTTTGGCGCGACTGCTGGAGCAGTTCAAGTTCAAGCCGCAGGGCGGATGCGCCTTGTTTCAGTGGCTGATCACCGATCAAGCCGAGCCGTTGCATGAGTTCATGGCCCGTCAGGGCATCTTGCTGCGCGTGTTCCCACACAACAGCAGCCTGCGTTTTGGCCTGCCCGCTGACGAAGCGGACTGGACTCGCCTGACGCAAGCCTTTGAGGCCTACGCCAAGGAAGCACAATGACCACGTTAATGGTGCAGGGCACCACGTCCGATGCCGGCAAAAGCACGCTGGTGACGGCGCTGTGTCGCTGGGTGGTGCGCCAGGGCGTAAGTGTCGTGCCGTTCAAGCCGCAGAACATGGCGCTCAACAGCGCGGTGACGGCGGACGGTGGCGAGATCGGTCGCGCGCAAGCCGTGCAGGCCCAAGCCGCCAACCTTGAACCCCATACCGACATGAACCCGGTGCTGCTCAAACCCAACAGCGACACCGGCGCCCAAGTGATCATCCACGGTCGGGCGGTCACGACGATGAACGCCGTCGCTTATCACGACTACAAAGCCATCGCCATGCAAGCGGTGCTGGCTTCTCACGAACGCTTGAGTGCGGCGTATCCGGTGGTGATGGTTGAAGGCGCGGGCTCGCCGGCCGAGATCAATCTGCGGGCCGGCGATATCGCCAACATGGGCTTTGCCGAAGCGGTGGATTGCCCGGTGGTGTTGATCGCCGATATCAATCGCGGCGGTGTTTTCGCGCATCTGGTGGGTACGCTGGAGTTGCTGTCGCCGACCGAACAGGCGCGAGTCAAAGGCTTCATCATCAATCGTTTTCGTGGCGACATCGCCTTGCTGCAGCCCGGTCTCGACTGGCTCGAAGAGCGCACCGGCAAACCGGTGATCGGTGTCCTGCCGTACGTGATGGACCTGCATCTGGAGGCTGAGGATGGCATCGATCAGCGCCAGACCGACAAGGCCGACCAGGTACTGAAAGTCGTGGTGCCGGTGCTGCCGCGCATCAGCAACCACACTGATTTCGATCCGCTGCGTTTGCATCCACAGGTTGATCTGCAATTCATCGGGCCCGGGCAGGCGATTCCGTCGGCGGACCTGATTATCCTGCCCGGCTCTAAAAGCGTGCGCAGCGACCTCGCGTATTTGCGGGCCAATGGCTGGGAGTCGGCGATCAGTCGCCATCTGCGCTATGGCGGCAAAGTGCTCGGGATTTGCGGCGGTTTGCAAATGCTCGGCGAGCACGTGCACGATCCGTTGGGCCTGGAAGGCGCACCGGGTTCCAGCGCTGGTCTGGGGTTGCTGGCGTTTGAAACGCAGCTCGAAGCAGAGAAGCAATTGCGCAATGTGCGCGGTCGTCTGGCATTGGAAGAGGCGGCGGTCAGCGGCTACGAAATTCATGCCGGCGTGACCACCGGGCCGGCGCTGGAAAACGCCGCCGTGCAGCTGGACGATGGTCGCTGCGATGGTGCGCAAAGTATGGATGGACAGATTTTCGGCACCTACCTGCATGGTCTGTTTGAATCGCCGGCGGCGTGCAGTGCGTTGCTGCGCTGGGCGGGGTTGCAGAATGTGCAGGAGGTCGATTACCACGCGTTGCGCGAGCGCGATATCGAACGGTTGGCGGATCTGGTGGAGAAGCATCTGGATACCCGATTACTGCGTAAGCTCTGCGGCATTTAGGGTGGTTTTGCTGGCCTCTTCGCGAGCAAGCCCGCTCCCACATTTGATCGGCGTTGAACACAAAATCCATGTTCACTGGAGATCTAATGTGGGAGCGGGCTTGCTCGCGAAGGCGGCAGGCGCCTCACCGATGATTTTAAGGAATAAACCATGCTCCAACTTATCCTCGGCGGCGCCCGATCCGGCAAAAGCCGACTCGCTGAAAAACTCGCCACCGACAGCCAGCTGGCCGTGACCTACATCGCCACCAGCCAACCGCTGGACGGCGAGATGAACGACCGCGTCGCCCATCACCGCGCCCGTCGTCCCGCCGAGTGGGCATTGATCGAAGAACCGGTCGAACTCGCCCGCGTCCTGCGCGAAACCGCGAGCGCCAATCGTTGCCTGCTGGTGGATTGCCTGACGCTGTGGATGACCAATCTGCTGATGCTCGACGACGCCGAACGCCTCAACGCTGAGCGCGAAGCCCTGCTGGACTGCCTGGCCTCGTTGCCAGGTGAAATCATTTTTGTCAGCAACGAGACCGGAATGGGTGTCGTGCCGCTGGGCGAATTGACTCGCCGCTATGTCGATGAGGCCGGTTGGCTTCATCAAGCCCTGGCCGAGCGCTGCCAGCGTGTCGTCCTGACCGTCGCCGGCCTGCCCCTGACTTTGAAAGGAACTGCGTTATGACTCAATCCTGGTGGCTGAACCCATGCAAACCGATCGATGCCCAAGCCGTCGAACAGGCGCAGGCGCGTCAACAGCAACTGACCAAACCGGCCGGTTCCCTCGGTCGACTGGAGTCGGTGGCGGTGCAATTGGCAGGGTTACAGGGGCAGGTCAAGCCGAGCCTTGATCAGCTGTGGATCGCGATTTTTGCCGGTGATCATGGTGTCGTGGCTGAAGGCGTCTCGGCGTTTCCTCAGGAAGTCACCGGGCAGATGCTGCACAACTTCGTCACCGGCGGTGCGGCGATCAGCGTGTTGGCGCGGCAGCTGGGCGCTTCCCTGGAAGTGGTGGATCTGGGCACGGTGACCCCGACTTTGAATCTGCCCGGTGTTCGCCACTTGAACGTTGGCCCCGGCACGGCAAATTTCGTCAAAGGCCCGGCCATGACGGCGGCCCAGGGTGAACTCGCCTTGCAGGCAGGTCGCGACAGTGTGCAGCGCGCCATCGCAGCCGGGGCGCAGTTGTTTATCGGCGGCGAAATGGGCATCGGCAACACCACCGCCGCCAGTGCGTTGGCCTGTGCCTTGCTCGATTGCCCGGTGGTGCACCTGGCCGGGCCGGGCACCGGTCTGGATGCGGCAGGTGTCAGCCACAAGGCTCAGGTCATCGAGCGCGCGCTGGCGCTGCACGGTGCACAGCGCGGTGACGCGTTACAGACATTGTTCAATCTGGGCGGTTTTGAAATTGCCGCGCTGGTGGGTGCCTATCTGGCGTGTGCGCAGGAAGGCGTGGCGGTGCTGGTCGACGGCTTCATTTGCAGCGTCGCGGCACTGGTGGCAGTGCGCTTGAATCCCGAGTGCCGCGCGTGGCTGCTGTTCGGCCATCGCGGTGCCGAGCCGGGTCATCGTCATGTGCTGGAAACCCTGAACGCGGAACCGTTGCTGGACCTTGGCTTGCGACTGGGCGAGGGCAGCGGTGCTGCGTTGGCTGTGCCGTTGTTGCGCCTGGCCTGCGACCTTCACGGGCAGATGGCGACCTTCGCCGAAGCGGCGGTTGCGGACCGTCCGGCATGACGTTGCATCTGGACCTGTTGCGCCATGGCGAGACAGAACTCGGTGGCGGATTGCGTGGCAGTCTCGATGATGCGCTGACCGAAAAAGGCTGGGCGCAGATGCGCGCAGCGGTGATCGAGCAGGGGCCGTGGGATCGATTGATCAGTTCGCCGTTGCAGCGTTGTGCGCGCTTCGCTGAAGAGCTCGGTGTGCAACTGGGTTTGCCGGTGCAGTTGGACAAAGATCTTCAAGAACTGCACTTCGGTGCCTGGGAAGGGCAGAGCGCAGCAGCATTGATGGACACCGATGCCGAGGCATTGGGGTTGTTCTGGGCTGATCCCTATTCGTTTACGCCGCCGGACGGCGAGCGGGTGGCCGACTTTTCCGTTCGGGTACTGGCGGCCATTGAGCGCTTGTCCCTGGCCTACGCTGGCGAGCGGGTCCTGTTGATCAGCCATGGTGGGGTCATGCGTTTATTGCTGGCTCAGGCTCGGGGGTTGCTGCGTGAGCAGTTGCTGAATGTCGAAGTGCCTCATGCATCGTTGTTTTCGTTGCGCGTCGAACCCGGCGTCATTCTCAAGGAAGCGATCTGACCATGCTGCCATTCTGGATCGCCCTGCAGTTTCTCAGCAGTCTGCCGATTCATCTGCCCGGGATGCCGACGCCTCAGGAGCTGGGCCGGTCGCTGCTATTTTATCCGCTGGTGGGGCTGCTGTTCGGCGCGATTCTGTGGGCACTGAATGGGCTGTTACTGGGCACGCCGATGTTGCTGCATGCGGCGTTGTTGCTGACGGTTTGGGTCCTGCTCAGCGGCGCATTGCACCTGGACGGTCTGGCCGATAGCGCCGACGCGTGGCTGGGTGGTTTTGGTGATCGGGAACGCACACTGACGATCATGAAAGACCCGCGCAGTGGACCGATTGCGGTGGTGACACTGGTGTTGGTGTTGTTGCTGAAGTTCGCGGCGTTGCTGGCGTTGATCGAGCAGCAGCACGGCATTTTCCTGATCATCGTTCCGCTGATTGGCCGCAGCGCAATGCTGGGCTTGTTCCTGACCACGCCGTATGTGCGTGCGGGCGGATTGGGGCAGGCGCTGGCGGATCATCTGCCACGATTGGCGGGTCAGCAGGTGTTGGCGGTCAGTGCGGTGGCGTGTGTGCTGATTGCGGGGCTTGGCGGCGTTTGGGCTCTGGTGCTGGCGGCAGTGGTTTTTGCGTGGCTGCGGCAGCTGATGGTGCGTCGATTGGGCGGAACGACGGGGGACACGGCCGGGGCGATGCTGGAGTTGCTGGAGATGGCAGTGCTGGTAGGATTGGCGTTAGTCTGATGGTTAAGCGCAGGATGTGTCGGCCTCTTCGCGAGCAAGCCCGCTCCCACATTTGAACGAGTTTCTCCAGAGAGAATGCGGTCAAATGTGGGAGCGGGCTTGCTCGCGAAGGCGGCCTGCCAGACACTCCAAATATTGAGATTAAACCCATCTGTAACTTGATTTAACACAACCGCGGGTATATACACGCACCATGCTCGACTCCCAATGTTTATGCATCAACCTGCGTCGTGCCGCCCGTGGCGTCAGCAGGCATTACGACGGCGCTCTCGACGGCTTCGGGATAAACGTTGCCCAGTATTCTTTACTTTGCAATTTGCAGCGCCTGGATCAACCGAGTATTTCCACCCTCGCCGAAGCCATGGGCCTGGACCGCAGCACCCTCGGGCGCAATTTGCGGGTGCTGGAGGGTGAAGGTCTGGTGGAGTTGGTCGAGGGCGAGGACATGCGTAATCGCATTGTCCGCCTGACCGAGGCCGGTGCTGAACGCCTGGCAGCGGCCTTGCCAGCCTGGGAAGCGGCTCAACAACGGTTGATCGACCGACTGGGCGCCGAGAAACGCGAAACCTTGCTGCGACTGCTGGACGAACTGGCCTGAAGCCGGTTTTTCCGATCTTAAGCGGGTATATACCCGCTACCGGAGAATAAGAATGACATCGATGTGGCGTACGTGTGGCTGGGTGTTGGTGGGGAGTGCGCTGATCCTCGCGTTGTCGTTGGGTGTGCGCCACGGCTTCGGGCTGTTTCTGGCGCCGATGAGTGCCGAGTTCGGCTGGGGGCGTGAGACCTTTGCGTTTGCCATCGCCTTGCAGAATCTGATCTGGGGCCTGGCGCAGCCCTTCACCGGCGCGCTGGCCGACCGCTTCGGCGCGGCGAAAGTGGTGCTGGTCGGTGGCGTATTTTATGCGCTGGGCCTGGTGTTCATGGGGATGTCCGATTCCGCTGTGACCTTGTCCCTGAGCGCCGGCCTGTTAATCGGCATCGGTCTGTCCGGCACTTCGTTCTCGGTGATCCTCGGCGTGGTGGGGCGTGCGGTGCCGCCGGAGAAGCGCAGCATGGGCATGGGCATCGCCAGTGCGGCCGGCTCGTTCGGACAGTTCGCGATGTTGCCCGGCACGTTGGGCTTGATCGGCTGGCTCGGCTGGTCCGCCGCGTTGCTGGTGCTGGGTCTGTTGGTGGCATTGATCGTGCCGTTGGTGAGCATGCTCAAGGACAAGCCGCTGCCGACTCTCGGCCATGAACAAACCCTCTCCGAGGCGCTGCGCGAAGCCTGCTCCCATTCGGGGTTCTGGCTGTTGGCGTTCGGCTTTTTCGTATGTGGTTTCCAGGTGGTGTTCATCGGCGTGCATCTGCCGGCGTACCTGGTGGATCAACACCTTCCAGCCACGGTCGGCACCACAGTGCTGGCACTGATCGGGTTGTTCAACATCTTCGGAACGTACACCGCCGGATGGCTAGGCGGGCGCATGTCCAAACCGCGCTTGCTCACCGTCTTGTACCTGTTGCGGGCGGTGGTGATCACGCTGTTCCTGTGGGCGCCGGTCACGACGACCACGGCGTACCTGTTCGGCATGGCCATGGGGTTCTTGTGGCTCTCTACCGTACCGCTGACCAACGGCACCGTGGCGACCTTGTTCGGTGTGCGCAACCTGTCCATGCTTGGCGGGATTGTGTTCCTGTTTCACCAGCTCGGTTCGTTTCTTGGCGGCTGGTTGGGCGGGGTGGTGTATGACCGGACCGGGAGCTATGACTTGATCTGGCAAGTGGCAATTCTCTTGAGTCTGCTGGCCGCGGCCCTCAACTGGCCGGTGCGTGAGCAGCCGGTGGCGCGCCTGCAAACGCAGATGAGTGCGATATGAACAGTCTTTGGCCGCGAATCGCTGTAGCGGCTGTCTGCGCCTTGCTGCTGGCATTGTCATGGTGGGGCTGGCATCAGGGCGGGCTGGCGCTGATGCAGTTGGGCATGGGTGCTTGCTAGCGGGCGGCGAGGGCGAGTAACTTCGTTTTGACGACTTATCAAGGATGCACCGACATGCTGATGCGCTGGATTGCAGTCCCCGCGTTGCTGATGGCAATGACCGGGCTGGCTCAGGCCGAGTGCCCTGAACTGCTACAAGGTTCGTTGCAAAAATTGCGGGCCAAGGAATCGATCGACCTGTGCCAGCGGTTTAAAGGTAAACCGCTGGTGGTGGTCAATACCGCGAGCCACTGCGGTTTCGCCCCGCAGTTCAAAAGCCTGGAGGCGCTCAATCAGCGTTTCAAGGGAGAGGGGCTGGAGGTAATTGGCGTTCCGTCCAACGATTTCAAGCAAGAGTCCAAAGACGCCGCCGAGACCGCCAAGGTCTGTTACGTGAATTACGGCGTGACCTTCACCATGACCGAACCGCAGGCAGTGCGAGGCGACGACGCGACACACCTGTTCAAGATACTGGCCGCGCAGAGCAGCGCGCCGAAGTGGAATTTCTACAAATACGTGGTCGATCGCAAAGGCCAGGTAATCGCCAATTTCTCCAGTCTGACCAAACCCGATGATCCCGAGTTCATTGCCGCGGTGCAGCAAGCGCTGGCTTCCCAACCCTGATCAGCGGCCATTAAAAAGCCCCGCCTCTGTACAAGAGATCGGGGCTTTTTTGATTCAACTGGCGAGCGGTTCAGCCTCGCCTTGGATCATCAGAAGCGGTAGGTCGCGCCGACACCGAAACCGTTCGCCCAGTTTTCATACTTGGCGTTGTAAGTCTGGCCACGGTCGTTGGTGTTGTTGACCTTGACCGATTCTTCGCGCAGGTACGAATACGCCACGTCGATGGTCAGGTCGTCGGTCGGGCTCCAGCCAGCGCCCAGGCTGAAAATCTTGCGATCGCCAGTCGGGATGCGTGGGGAACGGTCGGTGTTGTTGGTCGGTGCCTGGTCAACGGACAGACCGGTACGCAGTACCCATTCCTTGTTCAGCTGGTAGGACGCGCCGATGGCGTGAGCCCAGGTGTCGTGCCAGTTCTGTTCTTCGGTAATGGTGCCGAATTGGCCGTTCAGAGAGGCTGGAACACCGCTGTTTTCTACGGTGATTTCTTTCAGGCGGCTCCAGCGAGTCCAGGTGCTGCCTGCGTAAAGAGTCCATTTGTCGTCGAGCTGGTGAGTAACCGAGAAGTCCACCGATTCAGGCGTGGTCAGGTCCAGCGAAGCGTCATACTTCTGGTTTGGGTTCTGGCCGATCAGGCCCAGCACGTTGTAGTTGACCTTGGTGTCACCGTCGAGCTTGTACTTCACTTTCGAGTGGTAGGTCAGGCCTACGCGGGTGCTGTCGGTGGCTTGAACCAGCACGCCGATGTTGTAGCCCAGCGCGGTGTCGTCACCCTTGATCTTGACCTTGCCATCGGGTGCGGCCTGGGTGATCGAAAGGTTCGATTCCAGGGTGCCGTCGATGCGGTTGATGGTCGGGCCGAAACCGATGGACACCTTGTCGTTGAAGGCGTAGCTGACAGTCGGTTGCAGAGTGACGATCTTAACTTCGCTCTTGCTGCCGAAATAACGGCCGGCAAAGCCGTTTTCGTAGTCGGTAACCAGACCGAACGGTGCATACACACCGATACCGAATGCCCAGTGGTCGTCGATTGGCTTGACGTAGTAGCCCATCGGCACGCCCATGAAAGGGACCATGTCACCTTTGTTGGTGCCGCCATTCGGGCGGGAGCTGGCGTCGCTGATGTCAGTGTGCGCGTCGATGAATGCAACACCGCCAGTCACTTGTTCGCGCTTGATGCGGGACATGCCGGCAGGGTTGCCAACAATGGTGGATGCGTCGTCGGCAGAAGAAGATCGCCCGCCAAAACCTGTACCCATCCCGCTGATGCTTTGTTCGTTGAGGGCAAAGCCACTTGCAAAGAGCTGGGTGGATGCCAGGGTAACGGCGAGGCTAAGGGTGGTTTTGAGCATTACTTTTTTCATTATTAGAACTCCTGGTGATCACCGGGGCGAAAATTACCAACATTTTCGTCCCAGCGCTATAGGCTGTATGGCTTGAGTTAGAGCGGTTTTGTAGGACAATCCGACCAGATTCGCGGCCGGATGCACGATTTTGTGAAAGAGGGGGGTCAGCAGGCGACCTGATTCAGCGGTGAAACACAGGTTTGCCAGGCGTAAGTGAAGTCGCGCAGGCGTCCTTGAGGCTGAAAGGTCTGACGCCAGATTCGGGCCATGCCCAACACATCATCGGCGGCGGGGAGGGGCGTGTTCTGTTCTTCGACCAGCAGCCAGGCAATGGCGGTGGCGTAACGCAGGTTAACGGTTAATTCCAGGTGCGGCCCGCTGAGGAAGGCATGTTGGCTGGCCAGGCCACGGACGAGGCTTGCCCGTTCCGGGTCCAGTGCCAGGTAGTGATCCCAGAGTGCCTGGTGGCGGGGTTCGGCGATTCGGTACAGGCCATGTCCACGGCGGTCATGCAGGGCGGAACCAAGGGCTGACTGACTGGCGGCAATGCCCAGCAGCAAGGATTCTGCAGTTGCGCTATGGCGTCCGAGGTAGATCAAGGTCGGACGAATCACATAACGGCACAGTTCGCTGGCAGCGATACCCATAAAGCCCTCGAAACATGAAGTGGGCGGCGATACCTGAAGGAGGCCTTGGCAGCGGTGGTTCGAATCAGGCTCGCCGGAAGCGGATCAAGCCGCTTGAGTTGAAGTGTAGTGTCATATTCGCGCTGTAAAGGACTGTTTTTAAAATATTTCCAGCTTCGAGTTATAACCGTTATATCGGTTAGTGCTTAGTGAGATACCGCAAAAAGGGAAATATCGGGCAATAAAAAGCCCCGCTTTTTTGAGCGGGGCTTTTGGTTTTTCAGTCTTTCTGGCGTCTCAGGCAATCAATGCCTGGCGGGTACGCTCGATCACAGCCTGCAGCGGCTCTGCGCTGGAGTATTGATCGGGGTACAGGCGTTCGCTGTGACGAGCGATGCCGTGTTCGTTGACCAGAGTGAAACTGAAGCAGCCTTTGCGAGCAGCCATGATCAGGCAGTTCATTGGTGCAAAAGCGTTGGTTAGGGTGCGGATTGCATCCTGAGTGTGGATTTGAGTAGTCATTATTGGGTGTTCCTACAAGCGACACGGATAAGAGCCGTGCAAAATTAAAACGTTCCAGTGACGACGACCACCGTTGGTCGAACGAAGAACCCGACTGGAACAAAGCAGCCAGTTTGAAGCGCTGATAATTGGCGCGCTTGGGCTGGCAGGTAGGTACTTAGGAGGGCAGGCAACACATCAAGGGCAAAGGTTCTGGGCCCGGGGTGAAGATCCTGATCAATTTGCAGGCTGGTTCGGTCAGAGTAAGTGAGCTTCGCAACACCCTTCGCTTTGTTCGAAGGCTGTGTTGGCGCAAGGTTTACCTGGAAACCATCGAGGTGGTCGATCCTGTTTTGTCGGTGGAGGCTTCTCTTGAGGGAAGGCTGACCGCGAGGATTTGTTCGACCAGAATTGACTTTCAGCTTGGTACTAACGCCGCGGATACTAACGGATTGAGTTTGAGAATGGAAGTGTGTGGTGAAAAAAAATCAAACAACCTTGGGCGCTCGCCCTGCAATGGCTCATATTCCGACCGGTGGTGGCTGTCACTCATCGGCTCGCGATCTGCTGGATCAAGGGTTTTGCCGATTTATCCCCAGAGCTCGTGCCAAAACGCGCCGAAAAAGTGCATCCATATAACCGCCGTCAAGGTACTTGTGCACAAAAGTTGCGCAGACTGTAACCCCGCTGTCATCCAGGCCTCACACGCAGTGGGTGCCTGTATTGAAAATTTAAGTCAATGAAAAACATCGCTTTTTTTTACTGGTGAAAAAATCGTCAGTTTGACTGCGAGCCCCATTCCACAGGGCTTTGCGCGAGTTCAGGGGCGGTTGTCCACTGAGTTATCCACAGCTTCTGTGGATTGTCCCGAGCGCTTGCTCTAGCACGGGCGTGCCGGGTTTTTTTAGGCTTTACCTGTAAGAAAAAAAGAGTAAAGTTGCGCGCCTTCCGATCTGTCCCACAGTGCTTTATGAAGTTTCGCTCAGTATCAATCTCTGCTACCTCCACACCTCCACGTGTTACCCCACCCAAGCGCTTTTCGATGCGTATCGCCGAATGGCTGCTGGACAGTCCGCGTCTTGGGGATAACCCCACCATCAAGCACTTCGCCGGGCGCTTGCTCAAGCAGCCTGCCCGTGAAGGCGTGGTAGCTGCGCAAAGCCGCCTCGGGCAATTGATGTGCCGTGAATGCGGGAATGCCCGTGATCGCCGCATTGGTCAGGACCTGCTCCGTCAGGCCGCCCGGGCAGGGGACACGCGAGCCCAGCAGGAACTGGGTCTGATCGAAGACTGAGCTGTCCAAGTCAGGTGGCCTTGGTTAACCTTCAAGCTTTATTTCATCGGCAGGAATTTTTATGGCTATGGACTTGACCAGCCTATTACTCGGTCTGGCGGGCGCGGGCCTGCCATTGCTGGTATTGGCCTGGCAAATTCAGCGCCGTGCGAGCGGCTCGCAAGCCGAGGCCGCTCTGCTGGAAGAACGCTTGGCCATGGCCCAACTGGCGCAGGACGGCCTGAATGCCCAACTCGACGCCTGTCGCGATGAAATCGGTGACCTGAGCCAGGCCAATGCCGCCAAGCAAGCGGACCTCGCTGCCACGCGCCGTGAAGTCGAACTGCTGCAGATCGAGCGCGACGACGCCCGCGATGCCTCTCACGCCTGGAACATCGAGCGCGCCGGTAAAGAGGCTGAGCTGCGTCGCCTGGACACGCTGGCGGCCTCGCTCAACGCCGAGCTGCGCGAGCAACAGGAAAGCCATCAGCAACGCCTCAGTGACCTGCAGGGTTCGCGAGACGAGCTACGGGCACAGTTCGCCGAACTGGCGGGGAAGATTTTCGACGAGCGTGAGCAGCGCTTCGCCGAAACCAGCCAACAGCGGTTGGGCCAACTTCTCGATCCGTTGAAAGAACGCATTCAGTCCTTTGAAAAACGCGTCGAGGAAAGTTATCAGGCCGAAGCCCGCGAGCGTTTCTCGCTGGCCAAGGAACTGGAGCGCCTGCAACAGCTGAACCTGCGCCTGAGCGACGAAGCCACCAACCTTACGCGTGCCCTCAAAGGACAGAAAACCCAAGGCAACTGGGGCGAACTGATTCTCGAGCGAGTGCTTGAACACGCCGGCCTGGAGAAGGGCCGTGAGTACCAGACCCAGGTCACTCTTAAAGGCCCGGATGGCGAGCGCTTCCAACCGGATGTAATTATTTACCTGCCGGGCGACAAGCAGGTGGTGGTCGACTCCAAGGTCAGCCTGACGGCCTATCAGCAATACGTGGCGGCCGAGGACGATGCCATCGGCCAGATCGCCATCAAACAGCACGTACTGTCGCTGCGCAATCACGTCAAAGGCTTGTCCGGCAAGGATTACAAGCGTCTCGATGGTTTGCACAGCCTGGATTTCGTCTTGCTTTTTGTGCCGATCGAAGCGGCGTTTTCCGCGGCGTTGCAGGCAGAGCCGACGCTGTTCCAGGAAGCTTTCGACCGCAACATCGTGATCGTCAGCCCCACCACTCTGTTGGCGACTCTGCGGGTCATCGACAGCCTGTGGAAGCAGGAGCGCCAGAGCCAGAACGCCCGGGAAATCGCCGAGCGTGCCGGGTGGCTGTACGACAAGTTTGTGTTGTTCATCCAGGATCTGGACGAAGTCGGCAATCGCTTGCAGCAACTGGATAAAGCCTACAGCTCTGCGCGCAACAAGCTGACAGAAGGCCGCGGGAATCTGGTCAGTCGCAGCGAACAGCTGAAGTTGCTCGGGGCGCGAGCCAGCAAGAGCTTGCCGGCAGACTTGCTGGAGCGGGCGATGACCGATGTGGATGGCTTGGCCGAGTTGCCGGAGTAAGTTTTCAGCACGGCACTTCTTTTGTGGCGAGGGAGACTGCCCAGCCTGCGATGAGGCCGCGCTGTCGCGCAGAGAACATGCCGATAAATCGGCAAATAATTTATCTTATAAATCAATGAGATAAATTTTGTTCTATAAGAGCTTGCTCCCGCTGGGTTGCGAAGCAGCCCCGTTCCTGGCAATTGCGCATTCTGGGTATACCGCGAAACCTGGATTACGACTGCTGCGCAGCCGAGCGGGAGCAAGCTCCCTCGCCACAGGTTTTGTATTGGCAGAAAGGCCGCGCTACAACGGTAAGTGCCGACTCAACAATGCCCGCAACGCCGCCGGTTTCACCGGTTTAGCCAAATAGTCCAGCCCCGCCGCATGCACCTGTGCCACCGTCTCCGGCCGGCCATCGGCGCTGATCACCACCCCCGGCACCGGTTCCCCCAGTTGAGTGCGCAACCATGCCATCAGCTCGGTCCCGGTTTCGCCATGGTCCAGGTGGTAATCCACCAGCGCCAGTTGCGGACGAACCCCGTCTTTGAGCAGTGCGGCACATTCCTCCCGGTTGCGTGCCGTCCAGACCTGGCAACCCCAGCGTGTCAGCAGGCTGTTCATGCCGATCAAAATGCTGTCTTCATTGTCGATGCACAGCACCTGCGCGCCGCTCAACACATGGCCGTTGAGTTTGGCGGTCTTGGTCGGCGCCACGGTTTGTGCCTGCGCCAGCGGCACACTGACGCTGAACACACTGCCGCGCCCCGGCCAGGAGCGAACTTGTAGCGTGTGTCCCAAGACATTACACAACCCATCGGCAATCGCCAGGCCCAATCCCAGGCCTTTCTCGGCGCGAGTCTGGTGACTGTCCAGACGTTTGAATTCTTCGAAGATCACCTGCAGTTTGTCTTGCGCAATGCCCGGCCCGCGGTCCCAGACCTCCAGGCATAATTCACCCTTGCGCCGGCGAACGCCCAGCAGCACCGGCCCTTTGGCATAGCGGAACGCATTGGTCAGGAAGTTTTGCAGGATCCGTCGCAGCAGCTTGATGTCGCTGTCGACCCGTAGTGTGCTGCTGCGAACACGGAAGGTCAGCCCCTGTTCCTGAGCCTGCGCCTTGAATTCGGCGTCGAGGGGGGCGAACAGTTCATTGAGCGCGAACGGTTTGATGTCCGGGTTGATCTTGCCGTTTTCCAGGCGGGAAATGTCCAGCAGGTCGCTGATCAAGTCCTCCGCTGAACGCAACGAACTGTCCAGGTGTTGGACCAGCTTTTGCGCCTCGCCCGACAGGCCATCGTCCTGGTGAGACAGCGCGGCGGAGAACAGGCGCGCAGCGTTCAGCGGTTGCATCAAGTCATGGCTGACGGCGGCCAGGAAGCGGGTTTTCGACTGGTTGGCGGATTCGGCAGTGCCCTTGGCTTCCGTCAACGCCACGTTGAGTTGCGACAACTCGTGGGTGCGCTCGGCCACCCGCTGCTCCAGGCCTTCGTTGGCTTCGGTCAGCGCTTGTTCGGCTTCGCGGAACGCGGTGATGTCGGTGAAACTCATGACGAAACCACCACCGGGCATCGGATTGCCGATCAGCTCGATCACCCGCCCGTTGGGGAACAGTCGTTCCGAGGTGTGGGCGCGACCCTGGCGCATCCAGTGCAGGCGACGTGCAACATGCACTTCTGCTTCCCCGGGACCGCACAAGCCGCGTTCGGCGTTGTGGCGAATAATGTCCGCAATCGGTCGTCCGACGCTGATTAGGCCGTCCGGGTAGTTGAACAGCTCCAGATAACGCCGGTTCCAGGCCACCAGTTTCAGCGACTGGTCGACCACGCTGATGCCCTGGGTAATGTTTTCGATCGCGCCTTGCAGCAGGGCGCGGTTGAACTGCAGCACTTCCGACGCTTCGTCGGCGATTCGGACGACATCTTCCAGCTGCATTTCCCGACCTTCGATGGCGGCTTTTACCACCGCCCGCGTCGAGGAAGCGCCGAGTACGCCCGCCAGCAGGCGTTCGGTGTGGGCGATCCATTCACCGTCGGCGTTCTGATTCGGGTTGAAGCCTTTGCCCTGGCGGTAGGCGAAACGGATGAAGCTCTGACGCGCCCGTTCTTCGCCGACGAAACGGGCGGCCAGTTGCAGCAAATCATCGATCTGCACGGCGAGCATCGAGCGGGCGCTGGGGCGTGCGCTGATTTCCTGGCCGATAAAACGACCGGCCTGCCAGTGCTCCGACACCCGCGTGCGCGACAACACCGACACCCAGGCAAACAAGGTGAAGTTACCGGCCAGCGACAGCACCACGCCTTGGGTCAGCGGGGTGATCGGCAGGTTCATCGGGTTGCTGTGCAACCACGCAAGGCCCGGGAAGCTCTCCAATGGCCAGCCAAGGCTACGGGCCGCAATCGGCAAGATCAGCGTGTAGAACCACAAGAATGTTCCGGCGGCGAGGCCGGCGAATACGCCGCGACGGTTGGCCTGCTTCCAGTACAGCGCGCCGAGCATGGCTGGGGCCAGTTGCGTCACGGCGGCAAAGGCGATCTGGCCGATGGTCGCCAGGCTGGCGGTCGAGCCCAGCAGACGATAGCTGACATAGGCCAGGAGCAAAATCACCACGATGCTCACGCGGCGCACCGAGAGCATCCACTGGCGAAACACTTCGAACGGCCGCTCGGCATTGTTGCGCCTTAGCAACCACGGCAACAGCATGTCGTTGGACACCATGGTCGACAGCGCGACGCTGGCGACAATCACCATGCCGGTCGCCGCCGAGGCACCGCCGATAAACGCCAGCAAGGCTAGGGCAGGGTGAGCCTGGGCGAGCGGCAGGCTGATGACGAACGAGTCCGGCAATACAGAACTGGGCAGCATCATCTGCCCGGCGAGGGCGATCGGTACGACAAACAACGCCGCCAATGCCAGGTAGGCCGGAAATACCCATTTGGCCAGGCGCAAATCCTGAGGATCAATGTTCTCCACCACCGTCACGTGGAACTGCCGGGGCAGGCAAATGATCGCCATCATCGCTACGCCGGTCTGCACCACCATCGAGGGCCAGTTGACGGTTTCCTTCCAGTATTCTTCGAGGCGCGGGGCGAGCATGGCCTGGCTGAACAGGTCGTCGAAACCGTCGTACAGGCCGAACGTCACAAACGCGCCGACGGCGAGAAACGCGAACAGTTTGACCAGTGCCTCAAACGCAATCGCCAGCACCATGCCACGGTGGTGTTCCGTGGCATCAAGGTTTCGGGTACCGAAGACAATGGTAAACAGCGCCAGCACCAGCGATACAATCAACGCCGTGTCCTGGGCACGAACCCCCATCGCGTCGGCGCCCGCGCCAATCAGCAGGTTCACCCCGAGTACGATGCCCTTGAGCTGCAAGGCGATGTAGGGCAGCACGCCGACCAGACAGATCAGTGCCACCACTATCGCCAGTGACTGGGATTTACCGTAGCGGGCGGCGATGAAGTCGGCGATGGAGGTGATGTTTTCCTGCTTGCTGATCATCACCATTTTTTGCAGGACCCACGGCGCGCCCACCAGCAGCAGGATCGGCCCGAGGTAGATAGGCAGGAACGACCAGAGCTGTTCCGCCGCCTGGCCCACGGCGCCAAAGAATGTCCAGCTGGTGCAATAGACTGCCAGTGACAGGCTGTACACCCACGCGCGCATGCGCGGCGGCAGCGGCGTGCTGCGACGGTCGCCGTAGAAGGCGATGGCGAACATAATGGCCATATAGGCCAGGGCGACGGCGGCGATCAGCCCGCTGGACAGCGACATGGGAACTCCAGACGAAAGACACCCGGGACTCCCGCCCGGTCAGACAGTCTCGCACGACCGCCCCGGTTAGTCAGTGTCGACCAAGGTCGTGGCGTGGCGGGGTGTCGCAGGCGGTGTGTCAGTGTGATCATCGGTGCTTTTTCGGGCCTCTTCGCGAGCAAGCCCGCTCCCACATTTAACCGAGTAAGTTCAGACAACTCGTTCAAATGTGGGAGCGGGCTTGCTCGCGAAGGCGGCCTCACTGATTCAACGCAATCCTGATCAACCGATGCAATTCCTCAACCTCCAACGGCGCCTCGGAAAACAGGATTCGAAACACGATAGGCGCCGCCACCATGTTGATCAGCCGATCGACACTCGGTTTCGGCTCATTCGGATAACGATCCAGAATCATCTGCAGCTGCCCGCCAATGATCGTCGCGCAATAGCTCGGCTTGAGGCTGGCTTGCACGTCGCGCAGCATGTTTCGGCCAGGTTCGGAGCTCATCTCGTCCAGATACTGTTCTGCCCAGGCCTGCACATCGCCGCGCAGGCTGCCGGTATCGGCCGATGCGGTTTCCGGCTGCATGCGGGCGAGGGCGACGTCCGCCAACAATGCCGACAAATCACCCCAGCGCCGATAGATCGTCGACGGCGTAACCCCCGCACGCGCGGCTATTTGCGGCACGGTCACAGTGGCGCGGTCCTGCTCTTCGAGCAATTCACGCACGGCTTTGTGAATCGATTCCTGCACCCGGGCACTGCGGCCGCCGGGACGTAAAGTGGGGCCTGTCATTACCTGTTTCCTGTTTTCGCCGAGTCTTGCCGCAAAGGCAAACGCTCAGCTCTAAAAGCCATGCATCGGACCTTAACACAAAGAATTTGCTTTAAGCGCCAGCCAGTAGCACACTCCGCAAAAGCGAAAAATTAGCTTTTGCGGAGTATGCCGATGTCCAGTTCTCGTTCAAATCGTGCAAGCCTGTGGTTTCTGGCGATCACTTTACTCAGTTTTCTCGCGGCTTCCACGGCGCCGACGCCGCTGTATCGCTTGTACCAGGAGCAACTGCACTTCTCGGCCGCGACCCTGACCCTGATTTTCGGCGTCTACGCCTTCAGCTTGTTGGCGGCGCTGCTGACGGTCGGTTCGCTGTCGGATCACCTTGGGCGCAAACCGGTGATTTTCACCGCCGTGGTGCTGAATATCCTGGCGATGTTGCTGTTTATCAACGCTGACAGCGTCGCGTGGCTGATCAGTGCCCGGGTGCTGCAAGGGTTTGCCACCGGCATGGCGACCGCCGTGCTCAGTGCCACGCTGCTCGACACCGACCGCCAACAGGGGCCGCTGATCAACAGCGTTGCGCCGTTGCTTGGCATGGCTCTGGGCGGGTTGGGCTGTGGTTTGCTCGCCGAATTTGCACCCGCGCCGTTGCACCTGACTTATTGGCTGCTGCTCGTCCTGTTTGCGTTGCAGGCCCTCTATATCTGGCGTTTGCCGGAAACTGTGTCGCGTCAGCCGGGCGCTTGGGCTTCGCTGCGGCCGACCTTGCATGTACCGGTTCAGGCGCGCTCTACGTTGTGGCGGGTATTGCCGCTGAATACGGCGACCTGGGCGCTCGGCGGTTTTTATGCGTCCCTGGCGCCTTCGCTGGTGCGCACGGCGACGGGTTCCACTTCGAACCTGATCGCCGGGTCGACCGTCGCCGCGCTGACGGTAACGGGAGCGCTGATGATTTTTACCCTGCGCAATCGCCCAGCCGCTCTGGCACTGCAGTTGGGAGCCAGCCTGCTGCCGAGCGGTATCGTCCTGGTTCTACTGGGGGTGCACAGCGCCAGCCTGCCGTTGTTTTTCCTCGGCACGCTCGTCGCCGGTTGTGGCTTCGGTGCCGGTTTTCTCGGGGCCGTGCGCAGTCTGGTGCCGTTGGCTCTTCCTCACGAGCGCGCGGGTCTGATGTCGGCGTTTTATGTGCTCAGCTACCTGGCGTTCTGTTTGCCATCTCTGTTGGCCGGGAACCTGACGCGAAGCTTCGGCCTGGTTGCGACCACAGACGGCTATGGCGCCGTGCTGATCGTGCTCTCCGTAGGCGCTTTGCTGGCGTTGATCCGTCAGCGCTCGTTGAAAGCCTGTGGCGTTGATGTGCGTTGATCGCTAGCCTTGGTTTCGCCATTCATTTCGACGGACCGCCCCATGAAGATCATCCGCAGCAAATCCTTCACCGCTGAACGTGCCTGGGGCGCGCTGGACATTGCCAACATGAACGGCATCACCACCCGTTTGCACTGGACGGACCAGCCTTACAAATGGCACGTCAACGATGGTCAGGAAGTGTTCGTGGTGCTGGATGGGCAGGTGCAGATGCGGTATCGCGAAGAGGGCATCGAGAAGGCAGCGCTTCTGGAGGTCGGCGATATCTTTTATGCCTCTGTCGGCACCGAGCATGTGGCGCATCCGCAGGGCGCGGCGCGGATTCTGGTGATCGAATCGGAAGGCAGTGTCTGAGGCTATATCTGCAAAACAGATAAGTTATAGAGATATTACCCGTTATATAGATATTCGATTCAGTTCTACCATGGGCTCCACCTCACCAGAGGACAGGAGTTCGCCATGACATGCCCTAACAGCGTCACAACCGCTATCAAACCGTTCAGCCATTTGCAGCACCCGCGTGAAGTCATCCGTCAATTCACGCCCAACTGGTTCGCCGCGACCATGGGCACTGGGGTGCTCGCGCTAGCGCTGGCGCAACTGCCCCTCGCCATTCCCGGTTTGCGTGCGTTCGCCGAAGGGTTGTGGCTGTTCAATATTCTCCTGTTCGCCGTCTTCACCGCCGTGTACACCGCGCGTTGGGTGCTGTTCTTTGACGAAGCCCGACGGATTTTCGGCCATTCCACGGTCTCGATGTTCTTCGGCACCATTCCCATGGGCCTGGCGACCATCATCAACGGCTTTCTGGTGTTCGGCCTGCCACGTTGGGGGGACGGCGTGATTCATATCGCCGAAATGCTCTGGTGGCTGGATGTGGCGATGTCGCTGGCGTGCGGCGTGCTGATTCCCTACATGATGTTCACCCGTCAGGAACACAGCATCGACCAGATGACCGCGGTCTGGCTGTTGCCGGTGGTGGCCGCGGAAGTCGCTGCTGCCAGCGGTGGCTTGCTGGCGCCGCACCTGGCGGATGCTCATTCGCAACTGGTGGTGCTGGTGACGAGTTACGTGCTCTGGGCGTTTTCCCTGCCGGTCGCCTTCAGCATTCTGACCATCCTGTTGCTGCGCATGGCGCTGCATAAATTGCCCCACGAAAACATGGCCGCTTCGAGCTGGCTGGCGCTGGGTCCGATTGGTACCGGGGCACTGGGCATGTTGCTGCTGGGAGCGGACGCGCCGGCCATCTTCGCTGTCAACGGTCTGCCGGGCATCGGTGAAATCGCCAACGGCCTGGGGCTGGTGGCCGGGATCACCCTGTGGGGTTTCGGTTTGTGGTGGATGCTGATCGCGGTGCTGATTACCCTGCGTTACCTGCGCGCCGGCATCCCGTTCAACCTTGGCTGGTGGGGGTTTACCTTCCCGTTGGGCGTCTACTCGCTGGCGACGTTGAAGCTGGCCAGCACCCTCAACCTGACGTTTTTCAGTGTCTTTGGCTGCGTGCTAGTGGCGTTGCTGGCGGTGATGTGGCTGATCGTTGCCGGGCGCACGTTGCAAGGCGCGTGGCGCGGTGAACTGTTTGTCTCGCCGTGCATTGCAGGATTAAAGAAATAACCTGCAAAGATTAGGTAATGTGTGGCCTGGATCGACGTTCGGCATTCCAATAACCGTATCCACGCCACTCGCTACCTAACATCAGGGACACATGGAAGATGAGTCACCCCTCGCAGTTCACCTTGCTCCGCACCCGGCGCTTCCTGCCGTTTTTTGTGACCCAGTCCCTCGGGGCGTTCAACGACAACATCTTCAAGCAGTCGTTGATCCTCGCCATTCTGTACAAGCTGACCATCGACGGTGACCGCTCGATCTACGTCAATCTCTGTGCGCTGCTGTTCATCCTGCCGTTCTTTCTGTTCTCGGCGCTGGCCGGGCAGTTCGGCGAGAAGTTCGCCAAGGACCGCCTGATCCGTCTGATCAAACTCGGCGAAATCGCGATCATGGCGGTCGGCGCGACAGGTTTCATCTTTGATCATCTGTCGTTGATGCTGGTGGCGTTGTTCGCCATGGGCACTCACTCGGCGCTGTTCGGGCCGGTGAAATACTCGATCCTGCCCCAGGCCCTGCGCGAAGAAGAACTCGTCGGCGGCAACGGCCTGGTGGAGATGGGCACGTTTCTGGCGATTCTCGCCGGAACCATCGGCGCCGGCATCATGATGTCATCCAGTCACTACGCGCCCATCGTCTCCAGCGCGATCATCGGCGTTGCCGTGCTGGGTTACCTGGCCAGTCGCAGCATTCCACGAGCAGCGGCCGCTTCGCCGCAAATGCGTCTGAACTGGAACATTTTTAGTCAGTCCTGGGCCACGTTGAAATTGGGCCTTGGGCAAACGCCCGCCGTATCGCGTTCGATTGTCGGCAACTCGTGGTTCTGGTTTGTCGGGGCGATTTACCTGACGCAGATCCCGGCCTATGCCAAAGAGTGGATGCACGGCGACGAAACCGTGGTCACGCTGATTCTGACGGTGTTCTCGGTGGGTATCGCGCTCGGCTCGATGCTCTGTGAAAAGCTCTCCGGGCGCAAAGTCGAGATTGGCCTGGTGCCGTTCGGCTCGTTCGGCCTGACCGTGTTTGGCTTGCTGCTGTGGTGGCATTCGGGCGGAATTCCGGACAGCGTGAACGGCCATGGCTGGGTTGAAATCCTCGGCTTTGGTCACACTTGGCTGGTGTTGATCGACATCCTCGGCCTGGGGATCTTCGGTGGCTTCTACATCGTGCCGCTGTACGCGCTGATCCAGTCGCGCACCGCCGAGAACGAGCGGGCGCGGGTGATTGCCGCCAACAATATTCTCAATGCGCTGTTTATGGTGGTGTCGGCGATTGTCTCGATCATCTTGTTGAGCCTGGTCAAACTGTCGATTCCGCAGCTGTTCCTGGTGGTGTCGCTGCTGAACATTGGCGTCAACGCCTACATCTTCAAGATCGTCCCCGAGTTCAGCATGCGCTTCATGATCTGGTTGCTCAGCCATTCCATGTACCGTGTGGAACATCGCAATCTGGAACTGATTCCCGATGAGGGCGCGGCGCTGCTGGTGTGCAATCACGTGTCCTTTGTCGATGCGCTGCTGATTGGCGGCGCGGTGCGTCGGCCGATTCGCTTTGTGATGTACTACAAAATCTACAACTTGCCGGTGCTGAACTTTATCTTTCGCACGGCAGGGACGATTCCGATCGCGGGGCGTCAGGAAGACATTCAAATCTACGAAAGAGCCTTCAAGCGGATTGCGCAGTATCTGAAGGATGGCGAGTTGGTGTGCATCTTCCCGGAGGGAAAATTGACGGCTGACGGGGAGATCAATGAGTTCAAGGGTGGGCTGACGCGGATTCTGGAGGAAACACCGGTGCCGGTGATTCCACTGGCGTTGCAGGGGTTGTGGGGGAGTTTCTTCAGCCGCGATCCGGGCAAGGGGTTGTTTCGCCGGTTGTGGTCCCGGGTGACGTTGGTGGCGGGGCCAGCAGTGGCGGTTGAGGCGGCGGAGCCGGCGGCGTTGCAAGCGATGGTTGGCGAGTTGCGCGGCACCGTTAGATAGTTGGTGACTGTACCGGCCCCTTCGCGAGCAAGCCCGGCTCCCACAGGATGGGTGGAATACCCACAATTTGTGGCACAACACAAAACCTGTGGGAGCCGGGCTTGCCCGCGATGGCGTCAGTGGCTTAAGCGCTGACCTTGAGGCCAACCAACCCGGCAATAATCAGCGCCACGCTGGCCAGCCGAAACAGCGCCATCGACTCACCAAACAGAATGATCCCGGCAATCACCGTGCCGACCGCACCCACGCCCGTCCAGATTGCATAGGCCGTGCCCAGCGGCAATTCCTTCATGGCAAGGCCCAGCAGACCAAGGCTGATGGCCATGGCTGCAACGGTCAACGCGGTGGGCAGGGGACGGCTGAAACCGTCGGTGTACTTCAGGCCAACAGCCCAGCCGACTTCGAACAGGCCGGCGAAAAACAGGATGATCCAGGACATGAAAGACCTCCATCGATTGACGGGGTCGTCCCCAGATTAATGACTCGATCGAGCCGCGAGGTCGTCCTCGCGTTGCGCCATAGAGTGCCCATCATTAATCCGGGGATCAAGTTTTCGGCTTATTCGGCTGCCTGTCGCGCAGCGATTTCGCGGTCTTCTTTCTCGCTCATTCGCCGGAAATACGTCGAGAGCAGCGCCCCGGAAATATTGTGCCACACGCTGAACAACGCACTTGGCACCGCCGCCAACGGCGAGAAGTGGGCACTGGCCAGTGCGGCGCCCAGCCCGGAGTTCTGCATGCCGACTTCCAGCGCCAGCGATTTGCGTTGGGCCAACGGCAGCTTGAACAGGCGCCCGGTGAAGTAGCCCAGCAGATAACCGAAGCTGTTGTGCAGCATCACCACCGCCATGATCAGCAGGCCGGACTCGGCAATCTTCGCCTGGCTGGCGGCGACCACGGCGGTGACGATGATCACGATGCTCACCACCGAAATCAGTGGCAACACTTCCACCGCGTGGCGAACCTTGGCGCCGAGCACGCGTTGCGCAACCACGCCCAGGATGATCGGCAACAGCACCACTTGCAGAATCGACCAGAACAGCTCCATGAAAGACACCGGCAACCACGCCGAAGCCAGAAGCCAGATCAGCGCCGGGGTCAGCAGCGGGGCGAGGAGGGTGGTGACGGCGGCGATGGCCACCGACAGGGCCAGATCGCCGCGTGCCAGCCAGGTCATGACGTTCGACGAAGTGCCGCTAGGGCAGCAGCCGACCAGAATCACGCCGACAGCGATTTCCGGCGGCAGGTGGAACGCCTGGCAGAGCAACCACGCCACACCGGGCATGATCACGAAATGTGCAACCACGCCCAACGCCACGCGCCATGGATGGCGGGCGACTTCGGCGAAGTCTTCGAGTTTGAGGGTCAGGCCCATGCCGAACATTACCAACCCCAGCAGTGGCACGATCGCGCCTTTGAGGCCGATGAACCACGCCGGCTGCAGGAACGCCACGACCGCGAAAATCAGTACCCAGTAAGCGAAGGTGTTGCCGACAAAGCGGCTTAATGCAGCGAGTGCGCGCATGGTCTGATCCTTATTATTAAGTAGCAATCCCTGGGTCGAATCCAATCAATGTGTGAGCCGGGCTTGCCCGCGATGGCGGTGTGTCAGGGTATGTATCAACTGACTGATACACCGCCATCGCGGGCAAGCCCGGCTCCTACAGGTGAACCGGATATTTTTAGATCCCTTGAGGAGTCTCTTCACCGCCCAACGCTTCAACCAGCGCCGGCAGGAAGTCGCCGAAGGTCAGCATCATCAGGGTGAAGCTGGCGTCCAGTTGGCCCAGGGCCTCTTCGCCGCCGTCCTGTTCCGCCTGATCTTGCAGCAGGTCTTCGAACTTCAGGCGCTTGACCACCATCTTGTCGTCGAGCACGAAAGACAGCTTGTCTTGCCAGGCCAGCGACAGCTGAGTGACCACTTTGCCGGTGCTCAGGTGCAACTGGATTTCTTCGCTGGTCAGGTCCTGACGCTTGCAACGCACGATGCCGCCGTCTTCGTGGGTATCACGCAGCTCGCATTCGTCCAGCACAAAGAAGTCGTCCGCGGCTTTCTGGGTGGTGACCCATTCCGTCATGGTGGCGGTCGGCGACATTTTTACGGTCAGTGGACGCACCGGCAGGGTGCCGATCACTTCACGCAGTGTCGACAGCAGGTCTTCGGCACGTTTCGGGCTGGCCGAGTTGACCAGGATCAGGCCCTGTTTCGGCGCGATGGCGGCGAACGTCGAGGAGCGACGAATAAAGGCGCGAGGCAGGAACGCCTGGATGATTTCATCCTTGATCTGGTCGCGTTCCTTCTTATAGACCTTACGCATTTGCTCGGCTTCGATCTCGTCGACCTTTTCCTTCACAGCGTCACGCACGACGCTGCCCGGCAGGATGCGTTCTTCTTTACGCGCAGAGACCAGCAGGAAGTCGCCGCTGACGTGGACCAGCGGCGCATCTTCGCCTTTACCGAATGGCGCGACGAAACCGTAGGTGGTCAACTCCTGGCTTGCACATGGACGCGCCAGTTTGGTGGCCAGTGCAGTTTCCAACGCCTCGGCATCAACAGGCAGATCTTGGGTCAGGCGATAGATAAGCAGGTTTTTGAACCACATGGGGTAAGTCTCTCCTTATATACAAAGGGGGGCATTATTCTCTTAGCGGCGCCATAGGCCAACCCTTCGCTAAGCCTTTGGAAGGCCTGAGAAAATTATTTAAAAAAGTGCTTGCCAGAGGTGAGGTCGCTCCGTAGAATGCGCGCCACACCGAACGTGAAGGGTGATTAGCTCAGCTGGGAGAGCGTCTGCCTTACAAGCAGAATGTCGGCGGTTCGATCCCGTCATCACCCACCATTCGCATTCAGTGTTACGCGCAGCGGTAGTTCAGTCGGTTAGAATACCGGCCTGTCACGCCGGGGGTCGCGGGTTCGAGTCCCGTCCGCTGCGCCATATTCGGTCACCTGGAATA
>Ga0302169_10000049_pt1 | contig 36674 bp, 33 predicted proteins | sample I_Fen_N1_3_FD_193493 | JGI IMG/M metagenome (GOLD analysis project Ga0302169, IMG submission 193493) | Peat permafrost microbial communities from Stordalen Mire near Abisko, Sweden - I_Fen_N1_3 | ecosystem: Environmental > Terrestrial > Soil > Wetlands > Permafrost | place: Sweden: Abisko...
CACCGCGCCGAGTTCTGCGTCGACAAACTCTATTCGCCCGACGGCGCCACCGGGCGTCTCGGTTTGCTGGAGCTGCGAGCGTTTGAAATGCCGCCCCATGCGCGCATGAGCCTGGCCCAGCAGTTGTTGCTGCGGGCACTGGTGGCGCGGTTCTGGCGCGAGCCGTATGCGCCGCCGAAACTGGCGCGTTGGGGCACTGAACTGCACGATCGTTTCCTGTTGCCGCACTTTATCGAGCAGGATTTCGCCGACGTCATCGTCGATCTGAATGCCGCCGGATACCCGGTGCGGGCCGAATGGTTTGCCGCGCACCTGGAATTCCGCTTTCCCAAGGTCGGCGATTACGCCGTCAGCGGGATCGAACTGGAAGTGCGTCAGGCCCTGGAGCCTTGGCACGTATTGGGCGAAGAGGGGGCGGTCGGCGGCACGGTGCGTTACGTGGATTCGTCCCTGGAGCGCTTGCAGGTCAAGCTCACGGGCCTGGCGCCGCAACGTTATTTGCTGACCTGCAATGGCATTCCGGTGCCGTTGCAACCGACCGGCCGGGTCGGCGAGTTCGTGGCGGGCGTGCGCTTCCGCGCCTGGCAACCGTTCAACTGCCTGCAACCGACCATCCCGGTTCACGCCCCGCTGGTGTTCGACCTGCTCGACACCTGGATGGAGCGTTCGCTGGGCGGCTGTCAGTACCATGTCGCCCATCCGGGCGGGCGCAACTACGACAGCCTGCCGGTGAACGCCAATGAAGCGGAGAGCCGGCGGATGGCGCGATTCTTCCGAATCGGACACACGCCAGGGAAACTTCCTATACCCAACGTGACGATTAACGACGAGCTGCCGATGACGCTCGATTTGCGACGTTTTTAAGCCCTACGCGACGCTCGGATTTTTCGTCTATCCGGGCGTCATGAGCCTGCGTTAGTCTGACCGTACTTTGTTGTCTGCCGAGCTTTCCATGCCTGACCTGCTTGACCGTTACCCGCTGACAGCGGGCACCTACCACGAACTGCTCGACGACAGCGGCGCGGTGCGCCCGCACTGGCGTCGGCTGTTTGACCAATTGCAACGCAGCACCCCGGCGCAACTGGTGCAGCGCCAGGCTTTGCTGACTCGGCAAATCCAGGAAAACGGCGTGACCTACAATGTTTACGCCGACCCCAAGGGCGCTGATCGTCCGTGGGAGCTGGACCTGTTACCCCATGTGATTGCGGCGGATGAGTGGCAGCATCTGTCCGCCGGGATTGCCCAGCGGGCACGCCTGTTGAACGCTGTTCTGGCGGATTTGTATGGCCCGCAGCGTTTGATCGCTGAAGGCCTGCTGCCAGCGGAACTGGTGTTCGGCCACAACAACTTCCTCTGGCCGTGTCAGGGCATTGCGCCACCCGACGGCGCCTTCCTGCACCTGTACGCCGTGGACCTGGCGCGCACGCCTGATGGCCGCTGGTGGGTCACGGCGGACCGGACCCAGGCGCCCTCCGGTGCCGGTTATGCGCTGGAAAACCGCACCATCGTGTCCCGGGCATTTCCCGAGTTGTACCGGGATTTGAAAGTGCAGCACCTGGCCGGGTTCTTCCGCACCTTGCAGGAAACCTTGGCGCGCCAGGCACCGAGCGACGACGAAGCACCGCTGGTGGTGCTGCTGACCCCCGGACGCTTCAACGAAAGCTATTTCGAACATTTGTACCTGGCGCGCCAGCTCGGTTATCCACTGGTAGAGGGCGGCGACCTGACGGTTCGCGACGCCACCGTCTACCTGAAAACCCTGAGCGGTTTGCGCCGGGTGCACGCGATCATGCGTCGGCTGGACGATGATTTCTGCGATCCGCTGGAGCTGCGCACCGACTCGGCCCTCGGCGTGCCGGGGCTGCTCGAAGCCGTGCGCCAGGGCCGGGTGCTGGTGGCCAACGCGCTGGGCAGCGGTGTACTGGAATCCCCGGGGCTGCTGGGCTTTCTGCCGAGGATCAATCAATTCCTGTTTGGCGAAGAACTGATCCTGCCGTCCATCGCGACCTGGTGGTGCGGTGAGGCGCCGGTGCTGGCGCAGGCTCTGGAAAAACTCCCGGAATTGCTGATCAAACCGGCGTTCCCGTCCCAGAGCTTCGCGCCGGTGTTTGGCCGTGATCTGAGTGAAAAACAGCGTGAAGCACTGGCTGAGCGCATGCAGGCGCGGCCATATGCCTATGTGGCGCAAGAACTCGCGCAGCTATCCCATGCGCCGATCTGGCAGGCCGAGGACGGTCATCTGCAACCGCGAGCTATCGGCATGCGCGTGTATGCAGTGGCCAGTCAAGAGGGTTACCGAGTGTTGCCCGGCGGTTTGACCCGGGTCGCTGCCGACGCCGATGCCGAAGTGGTCTCGATGCAGCGCGGTGGCGCGAGCAAGGACACCTGGGTGCTCGGCGAGCGGGCGCCCAGCGGCGAACAATGGAAAACCCAGCGTCCGATCGGTGTCCACGACCTGGTTCGGCGTGATCCGTACTTGCCATCGCGGGTGGTCGAGAACCTGTTCTGGTTCGGCCGTTACTGCGAGCGTTGCGATGACAGCGCGCGATTACTGCGGGTCATGCTGGCGCGCTATGTCGATGGCGATGACCCGCAAGCGCTGGAAGCGGCGGTCGATCTCGGTGAACGGCTGAACCTGTTGCCCGAAGAAGGCGAATTGCCGGAACGCTTGCTCGCGGCTTTGTTGGGCGATGACTGGCCATTCAGCCTGCGCTCCAACCTGCAACGCTTGCAGTGGGCGGCCTCGCAGGTACGCGGCAAGCTCTCCCGGGAAAACTGGCAGGCGCTGGTGGAGTTGCAGCGCGAGGCCATGGAACTGGAAACCGAAGAACCGGATTTCGGCGAGTTGATGGATTTCCTCAACCGCTTGGTGATGTCCCTGGCCGCGCTGTCCGGGTTTGCCCTGGACGACATGACCCGGGACGAAGGCTGGCGTTTCCTGATGATCGGGCGGCGGATCGAGCGCTTGCAGTTTCTCAGTGGCAGCCTCGCGGCGTTTCTGCGCGGTGCCGGGGCTTTCGATCAGGCCGGGCTGGAGTGGTTGCTGGAACTGGGCAACAGCAGCATCACCTACCGCTCGCGGTATTTGGCGGTGGCGCAATTGATCCCGGTGCTCGACCTGTTGCTGCTGGATGAGCAGAACCCCCACGCGGTGTTGTTCCAGTTGAAACTGGTGACTCGCACGTTGAAACGCCTGAACGACGATTTCGGCGCCCCGCGGGAGGCGTGCTTGCCGCAGTTGGTCGAGCGTTTGGCGAATTTCGACCTGGGTTGTCTGGAGAACTCGCTGTTTGGCGAGGCCAGTGTTCACGCGGCCGTCGAGGGGCTGGCCGATCTGCTGCAAGAGATCGCCGATTCCAGCGGCCAGGTCTCCGATCGCCTGGCCTTGCGCCATTTTGCCCATGTCGATGATGTCAGCCAGCGCACGGTGTCCGTCTGATGAATGCCCGTTACCAGATTTTCCACGACACCCATTATCACTACGACAGTCCGGTGTCCCTGGCGCAGCAGTTGGCGCACTTGTGGCCGCGTGCCTGCACCTGGCAACGCTGCACGGCCCAGGCGTTGTTGATCAGCCCTGAGCCGACGACCCGCCGCGATGAGCTGGATGTGTTCGGCAACCCGCTGACCCGTCTGGCCTTCGAGCGGCCTCACGATGAGCTGCTGGTGAATGCCCAGCTGACGGTTGAAGTGTTGGGCCGGCCGGTTCTGGACTTCAATCAATCCCCGGCCTGGGAAGAAACCCGCAATGCGCTGACCTACAGCAGTCAGCCGCTTTCCCCGCAGTTGCTGGAAGCGTGTCGCTATCGTTTCGAATCGCCGTACGTGCATTTGAAGCGCAATTTCGTCGATTTTTCCGAAAGCTGCTTTCCACCGGGCCGGCCGCTGCTGCTGGGCGTCCAGGCGTTGATGGAGAAAATTTTCAGCGAGTTCACCTTTGATGCCGAGGCCACCCAGGTGGCCACGCCGTTGGTGGAAGTGCTGGAGCGTCGGCGTGGTGTCTGCCAGGACTTCGCGCACCTGATGCTCGCGTGTGTGCGCTCGCGGGGACTGGCGGCGCGCTATATCAGCGGCTATCTGCTGACCCAGCCTCCGCCGGGGCAACCACGGATGATTGGCGCCGATGCGTCCCATGCCTGGGTTTCGGTGTTTTGCCCGGTGCTTGGGTGGGTGGATTTCGATCCGACCAACAACGTGCAACCGGCGTTGGAACACATCACCCTGGCCTGGGGCCGGGATTTTTCCGATGTCTCGCCGTTGCGTGGGGTGATTCTTGGCGGCGGTAATCATGATCCGGAAGTGCGGGTCACGGTGATGCCGCTGGATTAACACCTTGCTTAAGGTGTTTGGTGATGGGGAGATTGCCAGGATCGCAGCCTTCGGCAGCTCCTACGGGGGCCGGTGCGTCATGTAGGAGTTGCTGAAGGCTGCGATCTTTTGATTCTGCTGTGAAAGGAGATTTCCAATGTTCCCGGTTTCCATCAAAGGCGTCCTGCAATCCCCCGAAGGCCTGGTCGTGTTGATGCTCAACGAGCGCGACGAATGGGAACTGCCCGGCGGGCGAATTGAGCTGGGCGAGAGGGCACCGGATTGCCTGGCACGGGAAATCGCCGAGGAACTGGATGTCGAGGTGGAGGTGGGCGAACCGCTGGATTCGTATCTGTTCGAGGTGATCCCTGGCAAACACGTGTTTATCTCGACCTACCGCTGCCAGTTACTGGGCGGTTTTATGCCGACGATCAGTCATGAACACAAGGAGATCGGGCTGTTTGATCCGGCGCGTTTGCCGGCCAACTTGCCCAAGGGGTATCGCGATTCGATTCAAAAAGCGTTGGGCCTGTGAGGGTCAGCAGCAAGGCTGCTGACCCTGGACACAGATCCGGTGAGCCTGATCAGATCATCGGGCTCTGAGGGTCTCAGGCGTCGGGCGCCTGATCTTTCGGTGCTTCAACATCGTCTTCTGCCGCCACTTCGCCTTCTGCATCCGGGTTCAGTGCTGCTGCTTCTTCTTCAGCTGTAGCTTTCTTGCGCTGAAGCTTTTCCTCTTTCTTCTGCTCCTTGGCCAAGTCTCTCTGACGTTTGGCGAAGGAATAATTAGGTTTAGCCATGGGCGATCCTCTGGGGTCGAAGGTGAGGTTGAGCGGCGCATATTCTGCCCTGTATCGGTGCCGAGCCGTTAGCTGGGTTTTTGATCGGTCCATTTTGGCAGGACCGATGGTTGCCAGGCGTCCAGGGCATCGAGCAGGGTTTGCGGTGATTCGCTCACTTGCAGCATGTCACGGTGCGGTGCGCGAACGAAGCCTTCGCCGACGATATGATCAAGAAAACCGGTCAATTTACTGTAGAAACCGTTCACTTCGAGCAGTCCGAGCGGCTTGCCGTGATAGCCAAGCTGGCCCCAGGTCCAGACTTCGAACAGCTCTTCCAGCGTGCCCAAGCCGCCAGGCAGAGCGATAAACGCATCACTGAGCTCTGCCATCCGCGCCTTGCGCGCATGCATGCCGTCGACCACTTCCAGGCGTGTCAGGCCGCTATGGCCAATTTCCTTGTCCTTGAGGCTTTGCGGGATGATCCCGATCACTTCACCGCCGGCCGCCAGTGCCGCATCGGCCACAATCCCCATCAGGCCGACGGCGCCGCCGCCATAGACCAGGGTCAAATTGCGTTTAGCCAAGGCGCGCCCCAAAGCTACCGCCGCTTCACGATAGGCTGGGTGGGTGCCGGTGCTGGCGCCGCAAAATACACAAACAGACTTCAAAGACATGCGTTTCTCCATGGTCAGGATGACCACAGAGTAAAGGCAGCTCAGCTAGGCTCCAAGGGTTAAACCTCGCGCTGAGGTGTTTCATAGGTGCCGCTGGCACCGCAGGCGTAGGCGGCAAGCAAACTGCACAACAGGCTATTCAAGGACATGACAGGCGCTCCAGGCAGAGGATGATGGCCTGATCATAGGGCCGAGCCAGACGCCTGGTTGGTAGATTGTTTCGATAGGTGTCATAGCGCTAAAGTTGTATACAATTTTTGATTCAAGTCATAGGAACTTGCGAAGTTTTCAGGCAGTCTTCTGTTCATTCGCACTTTTCGTTAACCCTGCCTTGGAGATTCACCATGTTTGCCAAACTTGTTGCGGTATCCCTGCTGACACTGGCCAGCAGTCAATTGATGGCGGCTGAATGCACGACAACGATCGACTCCACTGATCAGATGACTTTCAGCAGCAAGGCCATTGAAATCGACAAGAGCTGCAAAACCTTCACCGTTGAACTGACTCACTCCGGCAGCCTGCCGAAAAACGTCATGGGCCATAACTGGGTTCTGAGCAAAGAGGCTGACGCGCAGCCGATTGCTACCGCTGGCCTGGCTGCGGGAATCGAGAAGAACTACCTTCCTGAAGGTGATGCACGCATCATTGCTCACACCAAGATCATCGGCGCTGGCGAGAAAGATTCGGTGACCTTCGACGTGTCGAAACTGGCCGCTGGCGAAGCCTACGGTTTCTTCTGCTCGTTCCCTGGCCACATCTCGATGATGAAAGGCACGGTTACCCTGAAGTAAATCGAGCTCATAAAAAAAGCGTCCACGTGGGACGCTTTTTTTGTGCCCGGCATTTGACCGAGTCATCGTTCATCGCGGGCAAGCCACGCTCCCACAGGATTGGCGTCGTGCCCGTTACCGGCGTCCGACACAAAACCTGTGGGAGCTTGGCTTGCCAGCGATGGCGTCCGCAAGAACGCCACGTGAATCAAGGCGCAAACGGCATCACCCGCTTGTGATGAGTCTTCTTGTAAGTCTCACAAATGATCTTGAACGCGTCCTCACGCACCGGCTCACCGTGCAGGAACGCATCAATCTCGGCATAGGTCACGCCGTGGGACGCTTCGTCCGGCTTGCCCGGCGACAGGTCTTCCAGATCGGCGGTCGGGATTTTTTCTACCAGCGACTCCGGCGCACCAAAGCTGCGAGCAATATTGCGAACCTGATTCTTCACCAGCCCACTCAACGGTGCCAGGTCGCAGGCGCCGTCACCGAACTTTGTGAAGAAACCCATCACCGCTTCTGCCGCGTGGTCGGTGCCGATCACCAGTCCATGGGCTGCGCCGGCGATGGTGTACTGGGCGACCATGCGCATCCGCGCCTTGGTGTTGCCGAGCACGAAATCCACCGAGACCGCGTGCTTGCCTTCGAAGGCTGCGACTTCATTGGCCAAGGCTTTGACCGCCGGGCCGATGTTCACGGTGTGGCGTTCGTCCGGAGCGATGAAATCCACCGAGGCCTGGGCGTCGTGTTCATCGAATTGAGTCTCGTACGGCAGGCGCACCGCGATGAATTTGTAACTCTTGTCGCCGGTGCGCTGACGCAGTTCGCGCATCGCGCGTTGGGCCAGCAGGCCGGCGGTCAGGGAGTCGACGCCACCGCTGATGCCCAGCACCAGGGTCTTGAGCCCGGAATTGACCAGGCAATCCTGAATGAAGCTCACCCGCCGGACGACTTCTGCCTCAAGGGCGGCCTCGTCGGCAAACGGTGGTTGAACATTGAGCTGCTCAGCAATCTCACGCTGTACGGCTTGCATGAATTCACTCCTTGCTAGATGTGCTTGAAAGGGCGGCAGGTACTTTGAAAACGTGTCGCAAATAGGCGACGAAGTTCGGGTCTTTGCAGTGAGTCTTGCCAGGCTCATCAGAAATCTTTGCCACGGGCTGGCCGTTGCAGGCCGTCATTTTAAGCACGATGCTCATCGGTTCGACACCCGGAATATCGCAGGTCAGGTGGGTACCAATGCCAAAACTGACATTGATCCGGCCCCTCAGCGCACGGAATATCTCCAGCGACTTGGGCAGTGTCAGGCTGTCGGAGAACGTCAGCGTCTTGCTCATCGGGTCGATGCCGAGCTTGTGATAGTGGGCGATGGCTTTTTCTGCCCAGATCACCGGATCACCCGAGTCGTGGCGCAGGCCGTCGAAAAGCTTGGCGAAAAACAGATCGAAGTCGCCGAGGAAGGCATCCATGGTGATGCAGTCAGTCAAGGCGATCCCCAGCAGGCCACGGTACTCGCGCACCCAGCAGTCGAGCGCGGCGATTTGACTGTCGATCAGCCGAGGCCCCAGTTGCTGATGGGCCATGATCCATTCATGGGCCATGGTGCCCAACGGTTTCATGTCCAGTTCTCTGGAAAGATGAACGTTGCTGGTGCCGACGAAGCGTCCGGGAAAGTCGTGCTTGAGCACGTTCACCACTTCTGCCTGCACACGGTACGAAAAGCGACGGCGCGTGCCGAAATCGGCGACTTGCAACTCAGACAATTCGTCGCTGCTGGCGTTGGCGGTCAGCCAGTCGAACTTGCGGTACAGCTGTTCGCGCGCCTGTTCCAGGACGATTTCCCGGTAGCGATAGCGGTTGCGCACTTCACTGACAATCGCCAGCAGCGGCACTTCGAACAGAATCACATGCAGCCACGGCCCGCGCAGGCGGATGAACAGTTCGCCGTTTTCGATGCCGGTGTGGATGTAGCGCAGGTTGAAGCGGAACAACCCGAGGAACCGCAAAAAATCCGGCTTCAGAAAGCTGATGCGCTCCAGAAAACCCAACTGATCAGCGCTCAGGCTCAGCTCCGCCAGGCGCTCGATCTGGAAACGGATCTCGGCCAGGTACGGACGCAAATCTTCACTGTTGCGGCAACGAAACTCCCATTCGACTTCGACGTTCGGGTAGTTGTGCAGCACCGCCTGCATCATCGTCAGTTTGTAGAAGTCGGTGTCGAGCAGGTTCTGCACGATGCGATCGCCAAACACGCTCTCGCTCATAACGGGGTTCTCCGCATTGAATGGGGATAGTGGCGCATATCACTGGTAAAGATTGCCAGCGATTTTTTGGACAACGCAGATCCTTGTAGGAGTGAGCCTGCTCGCGATAGCGGTCTGTCAGTCACACGAATGTTGAATGTGCCAACGCCTTCGCGAGCAGGCTCACTCAGGGATTGGGTGAAGTTTTAGATTTGCGGTGCATCCGGGCTATCAATCTGCTCCAGCATCCACTTCACAAAATCCCGCACCTTGGGCACTTCCGCCGAATGCTCGGGATACGCCAGGTAATAGGCATCCGAGCTTGGCATCGCGTGTTTCCAGGGGATGACCAGTTTGCCGTCGGCCAATTCCTCTTCCACCAAAAACCTTGGCAGCAGCGCCACACCGCATCCGACCTGAGCGGCGCGGATGCACATGTAGAACGTTTCAAAACGCGGGCCGTGGTAGCTGTGTTCGGTGTGGTAGCCCTGGCTGTCGAACCAGTCATGCCAGGCCTGCGGGCGGGAAGCGTTTTGCAGCAGGACCAGGTCGGTGAGTTGCGTCGGGTCAGTGAACGGCTTGTCGGGGAGGCTCCCCGGCGCGCAAACCGGTACCAGTTCCTCGCCGAACAGCTTCAGGCATTCGGTGCCGGGCCGTGAGCCCTGGCCGAAATAGAACGCCAGGTCGCTGCGACCTTGCAATAAATCGTCGGCTTCCTGCTCGCTGCACAGGTCCAGGTGGATCGAAGGATGGCGCAGGCGCCAGCCTTTCAGGCGGGGAACCAGCCAGCGCGCACCGAACGTCGGCGGGGTCGAGACGCGCAAGACTTCGGTTTCACCGCCGTAGGAGCGCAGGTAATGGGTCGACATCTCGACCTGGGTGAGGATTTTTCTGACTTCAACCAGGTACAAATCACCGGCCGGGGTCATTTGCAGGCGGCGGCGCACGCGGCGGAACAGCAAGTGCTGCAACAATTCTTCAAGTTGCGCGACCTGTTTACTGACCGCGCTCTGTGTCAGGTTCAGCTCTTCGGCGGCCCGGGTGAAGCTCAAATGCCGGGTCACGGCCTCGAAACACTGCAGTGCTGTGATCGACGGCAGGTAGCGTTTATTCAGCATGGGTAGTCCTTTTTCTTGTTTCTTTCTTACCAGCAATTCGCAGCATGAATAAACGGAATGATATCTCTCTTAAAGGTCGTTTGTTGGGTAACCTCCGGGGAGCTAAAACTACAGGTCTGATCAGCCGTGATTATTCCGGCTGCACCCTTTGTGTTTTTCGCTTGAGGAGTGACCCATGGTTGCCGCATTGCTTGATCGTCTTGGTGTAAACCCGGCCTTGTACCAGAACGGCAAAGTGCCGGTGCATTCGCCGATCGATGGTAGCCAGATCGCTGCCGTGAACTGGGAAGGCGCTGCCGAAGTCGAGCAGCACATCAGTCGCGCCGATCATGCGTTCGAATTGTGGCGCAAGGTCCCGGCGCCGCGCCGTGGCGAACTGGTGCGCCAATTGGGCGACATCCTGCGCGAATACAAGGCCGATCTTGGCGAGCTGGTCTCCTGGGAAGCGGGCAAGATCACTCAGGAAGGCCTGGGCGAAGTTCAGGAAATGATCGATATCTGCGATTTCGCCGTCGGTCTGTCCCGTCAGCTGTACGGTTTGACCATCGCTTCCGAGCGTCCTGGCCACCACATGCGCGAAACCTGGCACCCGCTGGGCGTCGTCGGTGTGATCAGTGCGTTCAACTTCCCGGTTGCGGTCTGGGCCTGGAACACCACGCTGGCGCTGGTCTGCGGCAACCCGGTGATCTGGAAACCGTCCGAGAAAACCCCACTGACCGCGCTGGCCTGCCAAGCGCTGTTCGATCGCGTCCTGAAAAACTTCAGCGATGCACCACCGCACTTGAGCCAAGTGATCATCGGCGGCCGCGACGCTGGCGAAGCGCTGGTCGATGACCCGCGTGTCGCGCTGATCAGCGCCACCGGCAGCACCCGCATGGGCCGCGAAGTGGCACCGAAAATCGCCGCGCGTTTCGCTCGCAGCATTCTGGAACTGGGCGGCAACAACGCGATGATCCTCGGCCCAAGCGCCGACCTGGACATGGCCGTTCGCGCCATCCTGTTCAGCGCCGTCGGCACTGCTGGCCAGCGTTGCACCACCCTGCGTCGCCTGATTGCGCACGAATCGGTGAAGGAAGAAATCGTCACTCGCCTGAAAGCCGCGTATTCCAAAGTGCGCATCGGCCATCCGCTGGAAGGCAACCTGATCGGCCCGCTGATCGACAAACAAAGTTTCGACAACATGCAGGACGCGCTGGAGCAGGCGTTGAGCGAAGGCGGCCGAGTATTCGGCGGCAAGCGCCAACTGGAAGATAAATTCCCTAATGCTTACTACGTCGCACCGGCCATTGTTGAAATGCCGGAGCAAAGCGAAGTGGTGTGCCACGAAACCTTCGCGCCGATTCTGTACGTGATCGGGTACAAGGATTTCGACGAAGCCCTGCGCCTGAACAACGCCGTGCCACAAGGCCTGTCCTCGTGCATCTTCACCACCGACGTGCGTGAAGCCGAGCAATTCATGTCAGCGGTCGGCAGCGACTGCGGCATCGCCAACGTCAACATCGGCCCGAGCGGTGCCGAAATCGGTGGCGCGTTTGGTGGCGAGAAAGAAACCGGCGGTGGTCGTGAATCGGGCTCCGACGCATGGCGCGGCTACATGCGTCGCCAGACCAACACCGTGAACTACTCGCTGGAATTGCCGTTGGCTCAGGGCATCACCTTCGACTAACTCTCGAATGAAACAGTAATCCCTGTGGGAGCGAGCTTGCTCGCGATAGCGGTTTGTCAGTCACATAGATGTTGGATGTGCCGACGCTATCGCGAGCAAGCTCGCTCCCACAATGAATGGTGTGTTGGTTAGGTTTCTGTTGGAGTCTGGCAATGCCGTTACGCGAAGAGTGTCTGTGGGAAAAACTGACGCCGCAAAGGCCCGACAACGCGGCGCTCAAGGGTGAAGTGACAGTCGATGTCTGCGTCATCGGCGCCGGGTTCACCGGTTTGTCGGCGGCGGTGCATTTGCTGGAACAAGGTAAATCGGTGTGTGTGCTGGAAGCTCACCGCGCCGGCCATGGCGGTTCGGGGCGCAATGTCGGCCTGGTCAACGCCGGCATGTGGATTCCACCGGACGACATCGAAGCCGGATTCGGCGAAGCGGTGGGCAGCCAGCTTAACCGCATGCTCGGCGCGGCACCGTCCCTGGTGTTCAGCCTTGTGGACAAATACAACATCGATTGCCAGTTGCGCCGCGAAGGCACGCTGCACATGGCGCACAACGCCCGTGGCGAAGCGGATTTGCGCAGTCGTGAAGAACAATGGAAACGTCGCGGAGCGCCGGTTGAACTGTTGACCGGCCAGGCCTGCGAGCAGGCGACGGGCACTAAAAAAATCGCCGCCGCCTTGCTCGATCGACGTGCCGGCACCCTCAATCCGATGGCCTATACCACCGGGCTGGCCAAAGCGGCCATCAGTCTGGGCGGTCAGTTGTTCGATCATTCTCCGGTGACCCGACTCGAACGCCAGGGCCAGCGCTGGTCGGTGCAAACCGCTCAGGGGTCGGTCATGGCCGAGAAGGTCGTCATCGCTTCCAATGCTTACACTGAAGGCGACTGGACCGAACTGCGGAAGAACTTCTTCCCCGGTTACTACTACCAAGTGGCTTCGGTCCCGCTGACCGAAGACGCCGCGCAACAGATTTTGCCTGGCGGCCAGGGGTCCTGGGACACCCGTCAGGTGCTCAGCAGTATTCGTCGCGACAAGGATGGGCGTCTGCTGCTCGGCAGTCTCGGTAATGGCAATCAGAAGCCGGCCTGGTTCCTCAAAGCCTGGGCCGACCGTGTTCAGCAGCACTATTTCCCCTACCTCAAACCGGTGGAATGGGAATGCACCTGGACCGGTTGCATCGCGTTCACGCCCGATCATTTGATGCGGCTGTTCGAACCGGCGCCCGGTTTAGTGGCAGTCACCGGTTACAACGGCCGGGGCGTGACCACGGGGACCGTCGTCGGTAAAGCCTTTGCCGATTATTTGTGTAACGGAAATCCTCAAGCATTACCGATTCCGTTCGCACCGATGCAACCCCTGGCGGGAGTAGGGTTGCGCAGTTGTCTGTACGAGGCTGGATTCTCGCTGTATCACGCAGGCCAGTGCTTGCGGATCGTCATCTGATTGTTGAAATTTGTTGCTGGAAGCGGCGCTTTTCGGCGCAGCGACTAGCCTGTAATGGTGCGGGTTGTAGCAGTCCCGCACCAGCAGTGTGCACTTCGGTGACGCACGTTGTTACAGGCTGGTTGCACGTCGTTTAACGCCGCGGTTGCAATGATGGCGCATGTGGGTTGCGCCTTTAAAAATAAATGGTTTCACCTTCCGCGGTTTAGACGGTTGCACGCCCAATGAAAATGGGATCGAAACAGTCGAAAAAACAATAAGGCAGCGACTTTTTTCAGAATAAAAAACCGATGGCACGGCACTTGCTCTGAGCATTCAGAGAAGTCGAAGTGCCAACTAAAAAAAACCTTGGAGCACCACCTCATGTCCCAGACGTTTTACAAGAAAGGCTTTCTGGCCCTCGCAGTGGCTACTGCGTTGGGTGTTTCTGCGTTTGCTCAAGCTGATGTGAAAATCGGTGTAGCGGGTCCAATGACGGGCGCCAACGCGGCATTTGGCGAGCAGTACATGAAGGGTGCACAGGCTGCAGCCGACGCGGTCAACGCATCGGGCGGCGTCAACGGGGAAAAAATCGTACTGGTCAAGGGCGATGACGCCTGCGAACCGAAACAGGCTGTGACGGTCGCCAAGGACCTGACCAACCAGAAAGTCGCCGGCGTGGTCGGTCACTTCTGCTCCTCGTCGACCATCCCGGCCTCCGAGATCTACGACGAAGCGGGCATCATTGCAATCACCCCGGGTTCCACCAACCCAGCCGTTACCGAACGCGGCCTGGGCGCCATGTTCCGTATGTGCGGGCGTGACGACCAGCAAGGCATCGTGGCCGGTGACTACATCGTCGACGTGCTCAAGGGCAAGAAAGTCGCGGTCATCCACGACAAGGACACCTACGGCCAAGGCCTGGCTGATGCCACCAAGGCTCAGTTGATCAAGCGTGGCGTAACGCCGGTCATTTACGAAGGCCTGACGCGTGGCGAGAAAGATTTCAGCGCCCTGGTCACCAAAATCCGTGCTGCTGGCGCTGACGTTGTCTACTTCGGCGGCCTGCACCCAGAGGCTGGTCCACTGGTCAAACAACTGCGTACCGAAGGCCTGAAAGACGTGAAATTCATGTCCGATGACGGCATCGTGACCGACGAACTGGTGACCACCGCTGGCGGCCCGCAATACGTCGACGGCGTGCTGATGACCTTCGGCGCCGACCCCCGCCTGCTGCCAGACAGCAAGGTTGTGGTCGAGCAGTTCCGCAAGGCCGGTACCGAGCCTGAAGGCTACACCCTCTACGCTTACGCTTCGGTCCAGGCTTTGGCTGCTGCTTTCAATGGCGCCAAGTCCAACAAGGGCGAAGACGCTGCCAAATGGCTGAAAGCACACCCGGTCAAAACCGTGATGGGCGAGAAGACCTGGGACGCCAAGGGCGACCTGAAAATCTCCGACTACGTGGTTTACCAGTGGGACAAGGACGGCAAATACCACCAGCTGGAAAAACAGAAGTGATATGACCTGCTGACTGCCCGGCGCCTTGCGCGCCGGGCAGTCAAAGAACATGTCCGTGCAGTACCTGTCTTTTCTCGTAGAGCTGCACACAACCGGTTTGCGTCGGCGGCTGAACCCCGGTCCGTCGCTCCCGGCTTCTGTGCAGTCTCTCAAATGCGTGAGATTGCGTTATGGATGGTATTTTCCTGCAGCAACTGGTCAACGGCCTGACCCTCGGGTCGGTCTATGGCCTGATCGCCATCGGCTACACAATGGTCTATGGCATCATCGGCATGATCAACTTCGCCCACGGCGAGGTTTACATGATTTCCGCTTACCTCGCGGCAATCAGTCTGGCTCTGCTGGCATACTTCGGTATTGAATCCTTCCCTCTGCTGATGCTCGGCACTCTGATCTTCACCATCGTCGTCACGGCGGTGTATGGCTGGGTCATCGAGCGTGTCGCCTACAAACCCCTGCGTAACTCCACCCGACTGGCACCGCTGATCAGCGCCATCGGTATTTCGCTGATCCTGCAAAACTATGCACAGATCGCCCAAGGCGCGAAGCAACAAGGTGTACCGACCTTGCTGACGGGTGCCTGGCGCGTCGACATCGGCACCGGTTTCGTGCAGTTGACCTACACCAAGGTCTTCATTCTGGTCGCTGCGTTTGCCGGCATGGCCGTGCTGACCTACATCATCAAGTACACCAAGCTCGGCCGCATGTGCCGCGCAACACAGCAAGATCGCAAGATGGCCTCGATCCTCGGGATCAACACCGATCGGGTGATCTCCTATGTGTTCATCATCGGTGCAGCGATGGCGGCCCTGGCCGGCGTGCTGATCACCATGAACTACGGCACATTCGACTTCTATGCCGGCTTCATCATCGGCATCAAGGCGTTCACCGCCGCCGTACTCGGCGGGATTGGTTCGCTGCCTGGCGCCATGCTCGGCGGGATCATTCTCGGGATTTCCGAGTCGCTGTTCTCTGGTCTGGTCAACTCGGACTACAAAGACGTTTTCAGCTTCTCGCTGCTGGTTCTCGTTCTGGTCTTTCGGCCTCAAGGCCTGCTCGGCCGTCCTCTTGTGTCGAAGGTGTAAGCGATGTCTTCAACCACTAAAAAATCCATTGATGTCAAAAAAAGTCTGGTTGACGCGATTCTTGCCGGTCTCATCGCCCTGATTGTGTTCGGACCGATCGTCGGCGTCGTGCTCGACGGCTACGGCTTCAACCTGGAAACGACCCGGGTGGCATGGATTGTCGCCATCGTCATGGCCGGTCGCTTTGTCTTGAGCCTGTTCCTGCAAACCCCGAAGGGCCTGAAAATCCTCGAAGGTTTTGAAACTACCGGCTCCGGGGTGCATGTACTGCCACCCGATTACAAATCCCGCTTGCGCTGGATCATCCCGCTGGTGATCGTCATCGCGGTGGTGTTTCCGTTCTTCTCCAACTCCTACCTGCTGGGCGTGGTTATCCTCGGCCTGATCTATGTGTTGCTGGGACTGGGGCTGAACATCGTGGTCGGCCTGGCCGGCCTGCTCGACCTGGGTTATGTGGCGTTCTACGCCATCGGGGCCTACGGTCTGGCGCTCGGGTATCAGTACCTGGGACTGGGTTTCTGGACGGTGCTGCCTCTGGCGGCGATCACCGCCGGTCTGGCCGGTTGCATCCTCGGGTTCCCGGTGCTGCGCCTGCACGGTGACTACCTGGCGATCGTGACCCTGGGTTTCGGTGAAATCATCCGCTTGATCCTCAACAACTGGCTGTCCCTGACGGGTGGCCCGAACGGCATGCCGGCACCGTTGCCGACATTCTTCGGCCTCGAGTTCGGCAAGCGGGCGAAGGATGGCGGGGTGCCTTTCCACGAGTTCTTCGGTATCGCCTATAACCCGGACGTGAAGTACTACTTCATCTATGCGGTGTTGTTCCTGGTGGTGCTGGCTGTGCTCTACATCAAGCATCGTCTGGTCAAGATGCCGGTGGGGCGTGCCTGGGAAGCCCTGCGTGAAGATGAGATCGCCTGCCGCTCCATGGGGCTGAACCACGTACTGGTCAAGCTCTCGGCGTTTACCATCGGCGCTTCGACGGCCGGTCTGGCCGGCGTGTTCTTTGCCACCTACCAGGGCTTTGTGAACCCGACCTCGTTCACCTTCTTCGAATCGGCGCTGATCCTCGCCATCGTGGTGCTCGGCGGCATGGGTTCGACCATCGGTGTCGTGATGGCGGCCTTCGTGCTGACCGTGGCCCCGGAACTGCTGCGCGGCTTTGCGGAGTACCGCGTGCTGCTGTTCGGCATCCTGATGGTGTTGATGATGATCTGGCGACCGCGCGGCCTGATTCGGATCAGCCGTACCGGTGTGACCCCGCGTAAAGGAGTAGCGCCATGAGCGAAGTCGTACTCTCGGTCGAGAAGCTGATGATGCACTTTGGCGGCATCAAGGCGTTGAATGATGTCAGCCTGCAGGTCAAGCGCAATTCGATCTTCGCCCTGATCGGCCCCAACGGCGCCGGCAAGACCACGGTGTTCAACTGCCTGACCGGTTTCTACAAGGCCTCCGGTGGCAAGATCGAACTCAACGTGCGTGGCGAGAAAACCAACGTCATCAAGTTGTTGGGCGAATCGTTCAAACCGACCGATTTCGTCTCGCCAAAATCCTTCGCCAGTCGGCTGTTCTACAAAGCGTTCGGCGGCACCCACCTGGTGAACCGTGCCGGGCTGGCGCGGACCTTCCAGAACATCCGCCTGTTCAAGGAAATGTCGGTGCTGGAAAACCTGCTGGTGGCCCAACACATGTGGGTCAACCGCAACATGCTGGCGGGCATTCTCAACACCAAGGGCTACCGCAAGGCTGAAAGTGATGCGCTGGACCATGCCTTCTACTGGCTGGAAGTGGTGGACCTGGTGGATTGCGCCAACCGTCTCGCCGGCGAACTGTCCTACGGCCAACAACGCCGTCTGGAAATCGCCCGGGCCATGTGCACCCGTCCGCAGATTATCTGCCTGGACGAACCGGCCGCCGGCCTCAACCCTCAGGAAACCGAAGCGCTGAGTGCGATGATCCGGCTGCTGCGCGACGAGCACGATCTGACCGTGGTGTTGATCGAACACGACATGGGCATGGTGATGAGTATTTCCGACCACATCGTGGTGCTGGACCACGGCGTCGTTATCGCCGAGGGCGGCCCCGATGCGATCCGCAACGACCCGAAAGTGATTGCGGCCTACCTGGGCGCTGATGAAGAGGAAGTGGTGTTATGAGTCAACCGATCCTCGAACTCAAGGACCTGGATGTGTTCTACGGGCCGATCCAGGCCCTGAAGAAAGTCTCGCTGCACATCAATGAAGGTGAAACCGTCAGCCTGATCGGCTCCAACGGTGCCGGCAAGTCGACCCTGCTGATGTCGATCTTCGGCCAGCCGCGGGCGGCGGACGGGCAGATCATCTATCAGGGCGTGGACATCACCCACAAGTCGTCCCACTACATCGCGTCCAACGGTATCGCGCAATCGCCGGAAGGGCGGCGGGTGTTCCCCGACATGACCGTCGAGGAAAACCTGCTGATGGGCACCATCCCTATCGGTGACAAGTACGCCAAGGAAGACATGCAACGCATGTTCGAGCTGTTCCCGCGGCTTGAAGAGCGGCGCAATCAGCGGGCGATGACCATGTCCGGCGGCGAGCAGCAAATGCTCGCCATCGCCCGTGCGTTGATGAGCCGGCCGAAACTGCTGTTGCTCGACGAGCCGAGCTTGGGGTTGGCGCCGATTGTGGTGAAACAGATCTTCTCGACCCTGCGCGAACTGGCCAAAACCGGCATGACCATCTTCCTGGTCGAGCAGAACGCCAACCACGCGCTCAAGCTGTCGGACCGGGCATACGTGATGGTCAACGGCGAGATCCGCCTCACGGGCACCGGTAAGGAACTGCTGGTGAACGAGGAAGTGCGCAACGCCTATCTCGGCGGTCATTGAGTCTGCGTTGTAAAACAAAAGCCCCGGCGCGCAATCGCCGGGGCTTTTTTATGTGGAAAGAGAAGTATCGGTTGAATTTCAAGTGTTCAAGCGCTGGTGCGCGCAAATCTGATATCAGAGAGTTAAATCATAAATTGGCTCTAATTCACTATAGAAAGTTCAATATTAATTGCATCCGCTATTGGTTGTTGTAGGTGCCATAGTTATGTACTAAAAATAGACTTGACACTGCGGGAAAGCGTCTATACTTACCCGGCGTGTGCTTGTAATGACGCTACGCTTAAGTTCTATTTTTAGCGCAAATCAATGCATGATATGGCCTCTTATATAGAGAGGTGTTATCCAAGTCTGTGGAGACGCTTAAAATGACTCATAAGTTTTTTTGCAAAATGGCCCTTGCTAGCGTGATGCTCGCATCCGTCAGCGGTGTTTATGCCGCGTCGGCTAATCCCGATGATATGACGTGCAAGGAGTTCCTTGTAACACCTCCGCTATCCCAGGCCACAATCGCACTTTGGTATTCAGTCGACGAAAATATCAATTCAAATGGGGGATCTTTCACTAAAGAAAAACTTAAAACAGAAATTCTTCCTGAATATGTAAAGCGGTGTAAAAAGAACCCAGAGAAAAAAGCTTCCAGTTTTACAGAGGAAATTAAGAAACTGTTCTGAGTGATGCCGTCATAAACCTGAGGCGCTTGTCGGTATTTTAATGCCGGCGAGCGTTATTACCGTTTTTTGAGTCTGATTAGTTTGACGGACAGAGTTGGTTGAACTTTTCCGTTGGCCTGGTTCTCAAGTACAGAATGCTGGCCAGCGAATATCCCCCACAAAGCCTTCGTCATCCCCGATGTAATCAGGATGGCGGATATAAATCGTCTGCTGATTGATTCCCAATTCATCACCATTCCCTTTGGGGTCAAACAGACTCGCTCAGGGGGCGCGCCACGTGCTTTCTTGAAATTGTGGAAAACAATATTCACAAGCTCTGAAAGCGCGACATAAAGCCGCTGCAAATAGTTGTTTTGTCACGGTTTTGACTTGTCCCCGTTTGCTGTGGAACTGGCTGTGAATAACGTGGGAGTAGCTGGCTGAGCGCCTTTAAATCCGTGGCTTTCAGCGCTATGGTTATTTTTTGATCAGGCGGTTTTGCGTGGAAGCGAGCCGCCGTTGTCAACCTTTTTATTGGCGGCAAAACCGAGGACAAACGGGCAGGGCAAGCCTGTGGATAAGTCTGTGATTAAACTCTGGAAAGACTCGGCTGAGGGCCGTAGTTACTGGCTTGGCGCCATCGCTGCCTTGTAGGACCAATCGTGCAAAATGCCCTGCGCTACACCGCGAGCATTTGAGGGTCAAGCTAAAAACTTTCAAAACGCCCCGCTAAGCCTTGTACACAGCGGCTTCCAGCTTTTCCACTTGCCCCCGGAAACTGTGGACCGGCCTGTGGATAACGTGCGCGTACATGGCTGCAAGCCACGGTGCGTATGGCGTTCATCGGGTTGGTTGTTTTTTGTACAGCTTTTGCGGTGGTTGCCGCTGTGAGCAAGGCCGGGCATGCTGCCAGCTGATTTTCTATTCCAAGGGCTGTCCGTCAGCCGAAGCAAGGAGAACACGATGTCCAACACCCTGTTTATTACCGGCGCGACCTCCGGTTTTGGTGAAGCCTGTGCCCGCCGTTTTGCCGAGGCTGGCTGGAAACTGGTGCTGACAGGCCGTCGTGAAGAGCGCCTGAATGCCCTGTGCGCCGAGTTGTCGAAGCAGACCGAAGTGCATGGCCTGGTGCTCGACGTGCGTGATCGCAAAGCCATGGAGGAAGCGATTGCCAACCTGCCGCCGTCCTTCGCCAAATTGCGCGGGCTGATCAACAACGCCGGGCTGGCACTCGGTGTGGACCCGGCGCCCAAGTGCGATCTCGACGATTGGGACACCATGGTCGATACCAATATCAAAGGCCTGATGTACAGCACCCGTTTGCTGCTGCCGCGCCTGATTGCCCATGGTCGTGGCGCCGGCATCGTCAACCTCGGCTCCATCGCCGGCAACTATCCGTATCCGGGCAGCCATGTGTATGGCGCGAGCAAGGCGTTCGTTAAACAGTTCTCGCTGAACCTGCGTTGCGACCTGCAAGGCACTGGCGTGCGCGTCAGCAACATTGAGCCGGGCCTGTGTGAGAGCGAGTTCTCACTGGTGCGTTTCGCCGGTGACCAGGAGCGTTACAACGCGACGTATGCGGGTGCCGAGCCGATCCAGCCGCAGGATATCGCCGAGACTATTTTCTGGGTGATGAATGCGCCGGCGCATATCAACATCAACAGCCTGGAGTTGATGCCGGTGAGCCAGACCTGGGCTGGTTTTTCCATCGAGCGTAATGCCAAGGCTTAAGACCGCGGAACGGCCATCGCGGGCAAGCCACGCTCCAACAGGATTTGTGTTGCATCGCCATTTTGCGAACGCCACAAACCCCGTAGGAGCCGAGCTTGCTCGCGATAGCGATCTGTCAGTCAGCGAAGGTAATCGAGCAGCCCGCGATAGCAGGTCGCCAAGTGATAAGGCGTCGTCGACGGCATGTCCTTGCGGCTCACTTCACCTTGCTCATCGCGACACTCAAACCAACCGCGCGCATGCAGGAAACGCTGTTGCAGCGCCTGCAACTGGCGCTGCACAGAGGCCTGGCTGTCGGGCCGCAAGGTCAGGGCGCGCAGGTATTCAGCCTGGGCCCAGATGCGCTGGGTGGCATCCTTCGCTAAGCCCTTCAGATTGAGCATTGCCAAAACGGCGCCTGTCTGCGGATCAACCCCCCTCTGCTCGGTCAGCGTAAATGCACGATCAAGCGAAGTATGTAACGCCGAGCCCCGCAGCAACGGCGAAGACTCCAGCAGGAAATACCACTCGAACTGATGCCCCGGTTCAAACCAGTTATCCACAGCGCCCAGCGGTTTCTCCATCAACACGCTCTGTTGCGGGTCGATGAAGCGCTTCTGCATGGCTGTGCATAAGTCGACGAGCGCGCGCTGCACATCGATGTCTTCACGCACCGACAAGGTGGCGAGGAAGGCTTCGGCCAAGTGCATCAAGGGATTTTGCAGAGGCCCGGAATCAAGCGAGGACCAGTCACGGTCAAGGCTGGCTTCGTACAGGCCGTCGCCTGTCGCGAAACGCTGAGCAATCACTTCCAGCGCTGCATTGAGCACTGATTCCACCAGCGGTTCGCGAACCTTGTCCCAGTAATGCGCGCACGCGAACAGGATGAACGCGTGGGTGTAGAGGTCTTTGCGCGGGTCGAGAGGTGCGCCTTGCGGGTCGATGCTGTAGAACCAGCCGCCGTGTTCGGCATCGTGGAAGTGCTGCTGCAGGGAACGGAACAGCGCGGCGGCACGCGCTTCGGCGCCCGGCACCTGGCCGATCAGGCTGGAAAACAGATACAGCTGCCGTGCGCAGGCCATGGCCCGGTAGCGTTGAGGCGGCAGCGGCTGATGCTGCGCATCCAGTGCTTCATACGGCAGCGCCATGTCGGCATTCCAGCCAGGGCCTTGCCATAGCGGCACGATCACGTCCTGGAAGTGCTGCTGCACCGAGGCGAACAGGGCGGTCAATTCAGGCTGGGAGGCGGAGCGGGAAACAGGCGGCATTGGCTGGCGTCGTCACGGCAGGGTTGATTGCGCGACATGTTAGCAGGCCTGAGAGATGCGGTGTCTGTCAGGCCGCCATCGCGAGCAAGCTCGGCTCCCACAGAGGTACGCATTCCACTGTGGGAGCCGAGCTTGCTCGCGATGAGGCCATCACAGGCGATAAAAAATCAGCCTGCGAGCAACCAGACCCCAGTCGCTGCAGACGCCGCGCCCGCCAACCGAACCAGCGGAGCCGCCGCTTGCGGCAACACGCGAACGAGCGCATAACCCGCTGCATGCAACGCCGCCGTGGCCGCCACGAACCCGGCCGCATACGCCCAAGGGCTCGACATGTCCGGCAATTCCAGTCCATGCGCCACGCCATGGAACAGCGCAAACAACGCCGTCGCCGCCACCGCTACGCTCAATGGCGGACGCACCGCCAGCGCCACGGCCAAGCCCAACGCGAGTACCGACGCGGCAATCCCGCCTTCCAGTGCCGGCAGGTTCAGCCCTTCAAACCCCAGCAACCCGCCAATCAGCATCGTGCCGACAAACGTACACGGCAGTGCCCAGCGCGCCGCGCCTTTTTGCTGCGCCGCCCACAAACCGACGGCCACCATCGCCAGCAAGTGATCGAGGCCGCCGATCGGGTGGCTGATGCCGGCGATCAAACCGTTGTCGCCGTGTCCCGGATGGGCGAAGGCGATGGCCGGCGTCAGCAGCAGGGCCATGGCGCCCAGAATACGTTTCAGTGTCATGGATAAGCTTCCTTGTTGATAAGTCGTGATCAGGCCGCTGTCAGCAGGCCCTGGCGTTCGATGAAGGCGATGATCTCTTCAAGGCCCAGACCGGTTTTCTGGTTGCTGAACACAAACGGTTTGCCGTTGCGCATGCGTTTGGTGTCGCTGTCCATCATCTCCAGCGACGCACCCACCAATGGCGCGAGGTCGACTTTGTTGATCACCAGCAGATCGGATTTGCAGATGCCGGGACCGCCCTTGCGCGGGAGTTTGTCGCCGGCGGAAACGTCGATCACGTAGATGGTCAGGTCGGACAGTTCAGGGCTGAACGTTGCCGAGAGATTGTCGCCACCGGATTCCACCAGAATCAGGTCCAGCCCCGGAAAGCGGCGGTTCAGTTGATCCACGGCTTCGAGGTTGATCGAGGCGTCTTCGCGGATCGCCGTGTGCGGGCAGCCGCCGGTTTCTACACCGATGATCCGCTCCGGCGCCAGGGCTTCGTTGCGCACCAGAAAGTCGGCGTCTTCGCGGGTGTAGATGTCATTGGTGACGACGGCCAGGTTGTAGCGCTCACGCAAGGCCAGGCACAGGGCCAGGGTCAGGGCGGTTTTACCGGAACCGACCGGGCCGCCGATGCCGACGCGCAGGGGTTGTGTGTTCATGTGCTTCTCCAAATTTAAAGGCCCTAGGAACGGAACAGACGGCTGTACTGGCGCTCATGGGCCATGCAGGCCAGGGACAGGCCAAACGCGGCGCTGCCAGAGTGTTCGGGGTTGATTCGGGTGGCGTCCTGCTGGGCTTGTTGCAGCAGCGGCAACAGTTCGCTGGTTAGGCGTTGCGCGGCTTGCTGGCCCAGCGGCAAGGTTTTCATCAGCACCGCCAATTGGTTTTCCAGCCAGCTCCAGAGCCACGCGGCCAGCGCATCCTGTGGACTGATCCCCCAGGCCCGAGCGGCCAGCGCCCAGCCGAGGGCCAGGTGCGGTTCGGGGCGTTGTTCGAGGAAGGCGCGGGCGGGTGCGTCGAGTTCCGGTAAACCGCTGAGCAGTTGTTGCAAGGAGTAGCCCATCTGCCTGCTCTCTTGATGCAATTCGCGGGTTTCCCGACTGGCCCGGTGTTCTTCGCAGCGTTGCTGCAATTCGGCCCAGTTGTCCTCCGCTGCGGCCACGCAATGGGCGAGCAGCAGCGGCGCTTCGAACCGCGCCAGGTTCAGCAACAATTGATCGCTGATCCAGTGTCGTGCGCCGTCTGCATCGCTCACGCGGCCGTTATCCACCGCCATTTCCAGACCCTGGGAATAGCTGTAGCCGCCAATCGGCAGCTGCGGACTGGCCAGGCGCAGCAGCGCCCAGGCCGGGTTCATAAGCGGACGCCGAACTGGTGCAGTTTCGGCGGGTAGTTGAAGTCTTCGTCACCGTGCCGCGAATGGTGATGACCGCCGCCATAGGCGCCGTGTTCCGGCTGGAACGGCGCTTCAATGTTGTCGACCTTGGCCTCTAGCTGTTCAAGCATGGCTTTGAGCACGTAATCGTCGAGCAGGCGCAGCCAGCCATCACCGATTTGCAGGGCGACATGGCGGTTGCCTAGGTGATAGGCGGCACGGGTCAATTCGAAGGCATTGGCGCAGGTGACGTGGAGCAATTGCTCGGGGCGGGCGCAGACGCGCACTATGCGCCCGTCTTCGGCTTGCAGACACTCACCGTCATACAGCGGCGGCTGACCGCGCTCCAAAAACAACCCGACGTCTTCGCCTTCGGCACTGAAACAGCGCAAACGGCTTTTGCTCCGGGCTTCGAAGGTCAGGTGCAATTCTGCGGCCCAGACGGGTTGAGGGTCGATTCTGCGATGAATCACCAGCATCGGAAGGCTTCCAGCAATGGGCAATGCTCAGGCTAGAGCAAGGGGCTTGCCAATCGGGGGATACGTAGGAAATACCTGTCGGAGCGCAGTGGTTGTTTCTGGATGTTGGAGGATTTTGATTCAATTTGGTGCGCCGAGAGTTTTCACGCACCAATGTAGGAGTGAGCCTGCTCGCGATGGCTTTGGCACAGACAACAATTCATGTGACTGACACTCCGCTATCGCGAGCAGGCTCACTCCTACAGGGGGTGGGGGCTTATTCAGGGGATCGGGGGATTATTCGGTACTGCCGAGGCCTTGCCAGTGTTTGAGACCGATGAAGATGAAGCGCAGTTGCTGCGTGATCTTCGCTTGCGGCGTCATATGTTCCGGAAGCGCTTCGGCGGGCGGATCAATGATGTCCGGCAGTGTCGCGAACACACTTTTAACAATCAGGTCCGCCATGACGCTCAACCCGGCAATGTCCAGGTGCTGAAGCTTTGGCATCAACGACAAGTCAGCCGCCAGATCCGAGCTGATGTCCTCACGCAACCGCCCGATTGCCAATCGTACGGGCAGCGATCCGCCGTATTGCTCACGGGCAAGAAACAGAAATTGCGAACGATTGGCACTGACCACGTCGAGAAAGATCCGCACCGACGCATCGATAATGCCGCCCATGACGAATTCGTTATGGCGCACCAGGCGGATGGTTTCGCGGAAGGTTTGGCCGACTTCACTGACCAGCACCAGGCCCAGTTCATCCATATCGGCGAAATGCCGATAGAAACCGGTGGGCACGATACCGGCGGTTTTCGCCACTTCGCGCAGGCTGAGGCTGCCGAATCCTCGGCCACATTCCATCAGGTGACGGGCAGCGTCCATCAGGGCGTGGCGGGTTTGTTGTTTCTGTTCGGCGCGGGGCAGCATCTCAAGGGTGTTTTCTGGACAGGACAGCGGCGCACTCTAGCAAATCGGCTTCGCTGGCGTCGAACGACTATCGGGGATCAGGCGGGGGAATTGCGGCTTCTCTATAAGTCAAAAGCCCAATCCGGGGATTGGGCTTTTTTTCAGGACGGCCATGAGGCTTAGCTCAGAGCGCTGTTGCGTTCGATCACACGGTCACCACCACCTTCAGCCAGGGTTTGGCCTTGTGGGGTACGGTCGGAACCGTCAGCTGCCAGGGTTTGGCCTTGTGGGGTACGGTCGGAACCGTCAGCTGCCAGGGTTTGGCCTTGTGGGGTACGGTCGGAACCGTCAGCTGCCAGGGTTTGGCCTTGTGGAGTGCGATCGGAACCATCAGCTGCCAGGGTTTGACCCTGTGGAGTGCGATCGGAACCATCAGCAGCCAAGGTTTGACCTTGTGGAGTGCGATCCGAACCATCTTGAGTGATCAAGCCTTTTTCTTTCAGGCGATCGTTACCGCCTTCGGCAAGGGTCTGGCCTTGTGGAGTGCGGTCGGAACCATCAGCGGCGACGGTTTGGCTGAATACCGAGTGGCTGTCTTTGACTTGCGGAGTGGCCTGATCAGCGGCTGGCAGAGCGAAAGCAGTGCTGGCTAGCATCGAGAGGGTCAGGCTAAGCAGTAATTGGCGTTTCATGATGGGTTGCTCCTTGGGAGGGCGATAAAGTGGGTACGAGGGCAATGCTACTCTCGATAAGTCGATATGAAAGTTCATAAACGCAATGGTAATAATCAACAGAATTGATTGTTCTGCTGGAGCGCTCTAGAACGGGCCTTTCCGGCGGGTGTTTTTGCACTGGAGTGGGTAGTTTCGACTCACTCGCGCCGCACAATAGTGCGGGTGGCGGTAACACCGTTTGGAGCGCGCAGAGTGATCGCGGCCGATTATTTGAACGTTAATAGGCTTTTCGGTTAAACCTGCGCGGGTTTTCCCAGTCCTAGCTGTCATGGCAGGCCGGTTCTGGCCTAACGTTTCACACGTGCGTCGCTGTCAGGGCGTTCAGTCGTATTCAGGAGTTCTGTGCAATGACGCGCACCCCCAAAATTTTTGCCTGGGTCTTTGCCAGCCTGGTTGTACTGCTGGCGATACTCGTGCTGATCATCGTGTTCTTCGATTGGAACCGGATCAAACCCACCATCAACAGCAAAGTCTCCGAAGAGCTACACCGGGCGTTTGCTATTAATGGCAACCTCGTCGTGGTCTGGCAGCGCGAGCCTGACGAGGGTGGCTGGCGGGCCTGGGTGCCGTGGCCGCATGTGGTGGCCGAAGACCTGAGCCTCGGCAATCCGGATTGGTCGAAGCAGCCGCAAATGGTCACCCTCAAGCGCGTTGAGTTGCGTATTTCTCCGCTGGCCTTGCTGGCGCAGCGAGTGGTGATCCCGCGCATCGACCTGACTGAGCCGAACGCCGACCTCCAGCGCCTGGCCGATGGCCGCGCCAACTGGACCTTCAAATTCGACCCGAAAGACCCCAACGCTGAACCGTCGAACTGGGTGGTCGACATTGGCGCCATCGGCTTCGACAAGGGCCACGTCACCCTTGACGATCAGAACCTGAAGACTCAACTCGACGTGCTCATCGATCCGCTGGGCAAGCCGATTCCTTTCAGCGACATCGTCGGTGACAAAGCGGCGAAAACCGCCCTTGAAAAGGGTGCTGCGCCACAGGATTACGCCTTCGCCCTCAAGGTCAAAGGCCGATACCACGCGCAGAAACTCGAAGGCTCCGGCAAGATTGGCGGCTTGTTGGCCCTGCAGGATGCAGCCAAGCCGTTCCCGCTGCAGGCCCAGGTAAAGATTGCCGATACCAGCGTCGAACTGGCCGGCACCCTGACCGATCCCCTGAACCTCGGCGCGCTGGACTTGCGACTGAAACTGGCCGGCACCAGTCTCGGTAACCTGTACCCATTGACCGGTGTGACACTGCCGGATACGCCGCCGTACGCCACCGACGGGCACTTGATCGCCAAGTTGCATGAGCCGGATGGCGCGGTGTTCCGCTATGAAGAATTCAACGGCAAGATCGGCGAGAGTGACATTCATGGCAGCCTGGCGTACGTCGCCAGCCAGCCAAGGCCGAAGCTCAGTGGTTCGTTGCTCTCCAACCAACTGCTGTTTGCCGACCTCGCGCCGCTGATTGGCGCCGACTCCAATGCCAAGCAAAAGGCCCGCGGTGGCGACAGCAAGCAGCCAACAGATAAAGTGTTGCCGGTCGAAGAGTTCCAGACCGAGCGCTGGCGTGACATGGACGCCGACGTCGAATTCACCGGCAAACGCATCGTCCACAGCGAAAAACTGCCGTTCACCGACCTCTATACGCACTTGGTGCTGACCGACGGCCAACTCAGCCTCGAGCCCCTGCGTTTTGGCGTGGCGGGCGGCACTCTGGAAGCGCAGATTCGCTTGAATGGCCGGACTGAACCGCTGGAAGGGCAGGCCAAACTCACTGCGCGCAAGTTCAAGCTCAAGCAACTGTTCCCGACCTTCGAACCGATGAAAACCAGTTTCGGCGAGCTCAATGGCGATGCCGACATCTCGGGGCGCGGTAACTCGGTGGCCAAGTTGTTGGGCAGCGCCAACGGCAATCTGAAATTGCTGATTAATGACGGCGCGATCAGCCGCGAGCTGATGGAACTGGCCGGGCTCAACGTTGGTAACTACGTGGTCGGTAAAATCTTCGGCGACAAGGAAGTGAAGATCAATTGCGCGGCGGCGGACTTCGACATCAAGACCGGGCTGGCGACCACGCGCCTGTTCGTCTTCGATACCGAGAACGCGATCATCTACATCGATGGCACCGCGAACATGGCGACCGAACAACTGGACCTGACCATCACGCCGGAGTCGAAAGGCTGGCGTTTGATTTCACTGCGCTCGCCGCTGTACGTGCGGGGCAAGTTCATCAAGCCGGACGCGGGGGTTAAAGCGGTGCCGCTGATGCTGCGCGGGGCGGGGATGGTGGCGTTGGGCGTGATTGCAGCGCCGGCGGCCGGGTTGCTGGCGCTGGTGGCGCCCAGTGGTGGTGAGCCGAACCAGTGTGCGCCGTTGCTGGAGCAGATGAAGGCCGGCAAGGCGCCGGTGACTGTTAAACCCACCAAGTAATAGGTTGTTCATGCTGGCCCCTTCGACTTGCTCGCGAAAGCGGTCTGTCAGGCGCTACAGATCATTCAGAATGTCAGCCATGTCATCCGCATGCTCTTCTTCCTGAGCCAGGATGTCCTCAAAGATCCGCCGCGTAGTCGGGTCTTTCTCGCCGATGTACTGAATGATCTCGCGATAGCTGTCAATGGCGATGCGCTCGGCAACCAGATCCTCGTAGACCATCTCTTTGAGATTGTTACCGGCCACGTACTGGGCATGGGAGTTTTTCGACAGCAGATCTGGGTTGAACTCCGGTTCACCGCCCAACTGCACGATGCGTTCGGCCAGGCGGTCGGCGTGTTCGGCTTCCTGGGTCGCGTGTTCGAGAAACTCATCGGCCGCCACATGGGCTTTCAAGCCGTTGGCCATGAAGTAGTGACGCTTGTAGCGCAACACGCAGACCAGTTCAGTGGCCAACGATGCGTTGAGCAGTCGCAGGACCTCTTCAAGGTCGGCGCTGTAACTTTCGGTGACCGCGCCATTTTCGACATTCTGCCGAGCCCGTTCGCGAAGGGTGGTTACATCAGACAAATGCATGTCACTCATCTCGTTCTCCTGGAGGCTAATCCGGTTTGCGTCACCTTCTACAGAAGTGATCGCTACGAAAGTTGTGAGTCATGCGCGCGGCGAAAAGTTTGATGTAATTTGTAATCGGCGGCCTCACGCCACTGCATGCCCGGACAGCAACGCCTCCTCGCGCAACCACGCAAAAAACGCCCTAACCGGCGGATGCCGCTCGCGCCCTGGCACACATAGTGCGCTATAGCCGGCGCCATCGACCTGAATCTCGCCGCGATACGCCACCAGCAACCCGCTGGCCACGCTCTCCGACACCAGAATATTGCTCGCCAGCACCAAGCCTTGCCCGGCAATCGCGGCTTGCAGGGCGTAATGCTCTTCGTCGTATTCACGGACCGCCGGTTTACCCGCCAGCCATGACTCGCCCGACTGAGCGCACCACGCCTCCCAGCCATGGGCGTACAGCTTGGAATTGTGCCAGTGCACGCTGATCAGCGTCGGCGTTCGAGTGTCGGCCAGCGCGACCTGCTCGGGCGAGCCGTAGACGCCGAAGGACTCATCGAACAGGCACAAGCCATAAAGGTTGGGGTAGGTGTCGAGGCTGTAGCGCAGCACCAGATCGACGCTGGCGTCCTGATGCAGATCGATGACTTCACAGTGGGTGTCCAGGCGCAGGCTGATGCCGGGATGGCGCGCATAAAAGCGCCCGAGGCGCGGCACCAGCCACAACGCCGCGAAGGCTGCCGTGGTGGAAACCGTCAAGCTCGCGCCGTTGCGTTGCGGACGCAAGGTATCGACGCTTTGCGCCACGTCGAGAAAGGCACCGTGCAGGCTGCGGAACAACCGTTCACCGCCATCGGTCAGGCGCACTTGCCGAGGCAAGCGCTCGAACAGCGGTACGCCGAGCCAGGTTTCCAAAGAGCGAATCTGATGAGACACCGCGGTCGGCGTCACCGAGAGTTCTTCGGCGGCAGCCTTGAAGCTCAACAAGCGGGATGCGGACTCAAAGGCGCGCAGGGCGGTCAACGGCAACGAGGCAAACATTCAACGCTCCATGGATGAAATGGATTCATCCTGACTGATTTCTGCTCATTTGAAGCGGTTGGTTGGGAGCATCAAGCTGAAATCCACACGCCGTTCGAGTGTAATCCCAAGGAGATTCAGATGAGTAGAATTCTTGCCATTCACGCCAGCCCCCGTGGCGACCGCTCTCACTCCCGCCGTTTGGCTGAAGTGTTTCTTTCAGCCTGGCAGGCGCGTCATCCGCACGCTCAGTTGACCCGCCGCGAAGTCGGCCGGGCGCTGATTCCACCGGTCAACGAAGCCTTTATAGCGGCCGCGTTTTACCCAGAGCCGGATGCGCGCCCGCTGTCGATGCAAGCCGACCTGGCGTTCAGCGATGAACTGGTGAGCGAGTTGCTCGGCCATGATCTGCTGGTGATTTCCACGCCGATGCACAACTTCAGCGTGCCCAGCGGCCTCAAGGCCTGGATCGACCACATTGTTCGACTCGGCCTCACGTTCAATCACACCCTGGACAATGGTGTGGCTCAATACGAGCCGCTGGTACAGGGCAAAAAAGCCTTGATCGTCACCAGTCGTGGCGGCTTCGGTTTCGGTCCGGGCGGTGAGCTGGAAGCCATGAACCACGCTGATCCTTTGCTGCGCACGGCACTGGGGTTCATTGGCATTACCGACATCACCGTGGTCGCCGCCGAGGGCGAGGAGTCCGAAGAGCGCACCTTCCGGATCTCCGCCGCCGAGGCCGAGCAGCGCCTGTTGGCACTGGCCAGGGAGTTTTAGATGGCCTGGCTGTTTCTGCTGATCGCCGCCGGGTTCGAAGTCACCTTCGCCATGGGCATGAAGTACGCCGAAGGCTTCACCCGGCTCTGGCCGTCGCTGGTCACCGTCGTGGCTGCGGTGGGTGGGATTTACTTCCTGACCCTGGCCATGCGCGAGTTGCCGGTGAGCATCGCGTATCCGATCTGGACCGCCATCGGTTCTCTGGGCACGGTGTTTCTGGGTTTTGCATTGCTGGGCGAAAGCCTGACGGCGATCAAACTGGTGTCGGTCGGGCTGATCGTGGCGGGTGTGGTTGGGTTGAAGTAGCGCTGAAATAGGGTGGTTATCATAGACTGGTCGTCGAGTTGTCATCTTCGGTGACGATGCTTGGCTGACGTCTTGCATCGCGCCTTGCTTCATCTCACCGACCACAAGGACGTTCGCCCATGTCGCAAGGTTCCGCCACGCGTTACCCGTTGGTGTTGGTCCCCGGAATGCTCGGGTTTATCCGGCTGGTGCTCTACCCCTACTGGTACGGCATCGTCTCGGCGCTGCGCCAGGGTGGGGCGACGGTGTTTGCGGTGCAGGTTTCACCGCTCCATTCCAGTGAAGTGCGTGGCGAACAATTGTTGGAGCGGATCGAGGAAATCCTGCGCGAGACCGGGGCCGAGAAGGTCAACCTGTTCGGCCATAGTCAAGGTTCGCTGAGCGCCCGATACGCGGCGGCCAAACGCCCGGACCTCGTGGCGTCGGTGACCTCGGTCGCCGGGCCGAATCACGGCTCGGAGCTGGCCGATTACCTGCACAAACACTACCCGCACGACAGCGCCATGGGCCGGTTGCTGACCTTTCTATTGCGGATGACTGCCGCATTGATGAGCCTGCTCGATACCGGTTATCGCGGGCCAAAGCTGCCGGTGGATGTCCATGCTTCCCATCACTCACTCACCACCGAAGGCGTGGCGCTGTTCAATCAGCGTTATCCACAGGGGTTGCCAGGCACCTGGGGCGGGCACGGGCCGGAGGAGGTCAATGGTGTGCGTTATTACTCGTGGTCCGGGACGTTGCAGCCTGGCATTACGGATCGCGGGCGCAACCTGTTGGACGGGACTAATCGCAGTTGCCGGTTGTTTGCCAAAACCTTTGTGAACGAGGTCGGGCATTGCGACGGGATGGTCGGGCGGTACAGCTCGCACCTGGGGACGGTGATTGGCGATGAGTATCCGCTGGACCACTTCGACATCGTCAATCAGTCGCTGGGGTTGGTGGGGAAGGGCGCCGAGCCGATCCGGTTGTTTGTCGAGCATGCCGCCCGGCTTAAAGCGGCCGGCGTCTAGACCTGTGGCGAGGGGGCTTGTCGGAACGCCGCATCGCCCCGTTGGGCTGCGAAGCAGCCCCCTGCAATCTATGAGATATACCGAGTTGTCCGGTTTTTACGACTGCTGCGCAGCCGAACGGGGGCAAGCCCCCTCGCCACAGGGGATTATGTGCGGCCAATCACCGTCGTCCAGCGCTCCGAAAGCACCACCCCGCCCAGCGTTAACAGCCCGCCCACCAGGTGGTACATCGCCAACTGCTCATGCAGCACCACCGCCGCAATCAGCGCCGTAATCACCGGCAGCAAATTGAAAAACAGCGTGGTCCGACTCGGTCCCAACCGCACCACCGCCTGCATCCACGCCAGCGGTGCGATCATCGAAGCCAGCAGGCAGGCGTAAAGCACCAATGGAATGTTCTGCAGGGTAAGGCCGGTTTTCGGTGAAACCACAAACAGTGGAAACAGCACCACCACCGCCACCCATACCTGCAAATACAACAACACCAGCGGCGGCAAACGCAGCTGCCATTTTTTCAGCAAGGTGCTGTAAATCGCATAGGCCAGCGTGGCGGTCAACATCATCGCGTCACCCAGATTCACGCCATGTTCCAGCAGCGCGCCGAGACTGCCAGACGAAACGACGACCAACACACCGGCAAACGACAGCACCGCACCGGCCAAGGCGCCGACGGTCAGGCGTTGGCCGAGACTGACAATCGCCATGGCCAGCGACATCAGTGGCATCAGCGACAGGATGATCCCCATGTTGGTGGCGGTAGTCATTGAAGCGGCGAAGTAGGCCAGGCTCTGATAGACCGCCATGCCGAGCACACCGAGAACGAAAATCTTGCCCAGGTTTGGACGAATCTGCGGCCAATGCGCGATCACCGGTTTGAGCATGAACGGCGTGAACAACATCCCGGCGAGCAGCCAGCGGTAAAAACCGATCTCGGCGGGGAAGATCGCCCCGGCCGACATTTTGGTGATCACGGTGTTGCCAGCCCAAATGAAAATGGCCAGCAGGGGATAAGCGTATTGCATCGGAAAAAACCAGAACGTTAATGAGGGGCAATTATCCCTTGTCTGGATCAAAGCCTATACTTCGATCCAGACAATCGGCCCTTGATGACGGACAACATGACCAGTAAACACATCGACCTGCTGGATTTCAGCGAACTGCCGGCCCCGATGTATTTCCGCTACGCCGACTTCAACACCCACGAATACGCCTCGGCTCACCGCCACCCTTGGGGCACGCTCGAATATTCGGCCAATGGCGTGTTGCACATGGAAATCGGCAACAGCCGCTTTATGTCGCCGCCGCAATACGCGGTGTGGGTGCCGCCCGAGACCGAGCACAGCTTCTATAGCAACCAGCCGATCAACTATCGCGCGGTGTGCCTGGCGCCGTCGCTGTGCCGCGAGTTGCCGCAACAGGCCTGCACGCTGGCAATCAGCGACATTCTCAAAGCGATCCTCAAGGACTTCGCAACGCGGGATGTGAAAATTCCCGAGTACGAGGCGGACGTTCGTCTAGGCCAGGTGTTGGTGGATCAACTGCAACTGGCGCCGGTGCATGAATGCTATCTGCCTTACGCCAGCAGTCCGGGGTTGCTCGGGATATTGGAAGCCTTGCAAGCCGAACCGGGCGATAACCGGCCCTTGGCCGACTGGGCTGCGCAGATCCATGTCAGCGAACGCACCCTGGCCCGGCAGTTCGTTCGTGAGCTGGGCATGAGTTTCGGTGAATGGCGCCAGCGCTTGCGCTTTCTTGCGGCGATCGAGGCGCTGGACAGCCAGCGCAGTGTTCAGGACATCGCCTTCGACATGGGTTACAGCACCGGCTCGGCTTTTATCGCGATGTTTCAGCGCCAGGCCGGGTGTACGCCGGAGCAGTATCGACGCAGTCACCTGGAGAACAGGAAGGTGTAACAGGGGTTGTCTACACTCCTGCATGAGGCCGTGCCCATCGGTGCGGCAACAAGGAGAAAACTCCATGAAGATGTTGCGTGTCCCTTTGTTGATGATCGGTTTGCTGCTCTGCTCCCAGGGCTTCGCGGCCACTGCCCAGCAGGACAAGATGACGACCTGCAATGCCGATGCGACGGCCAAAAGCCTCAAGGGCGATGAGCGCAATACGTTCATGAGTACCTGCCTCAAAGCCGCGCCGGCCGCCCCAGCCGCCGCAGAAGTGAAGGCCATGACCCCGCAGCAGGAGAAGATGAAAGCCTGCAATGCGGACGCCGCCACCAAATCGCTCAAAGGTGATGAGCGCAAAGCGTTCATGAGTAACTGCCTCAAAGCCACGCCGGCCGCCACTGACGTGAAAGCCATGACGCCTCAGCAAGAGAAGATGAAGGCCTGCAACGCCGATGCGGCCACCAAGGCGCTGAAGGGCGATGAGCGCAAGGCGTTCATGAGTGATTGCCTGAAGAAAAAATAGGTTCTGATCCAGAAGGTGTGGGGGCTGAGAGGGCCTCTTCGCGGGCAAGCCCGCTCCCACATTGGTCCTGTGAACATAGATCCATTGTGGTAGCGAGCCTGCTCGCGATGGGGCCAGTCGGGGCACAGCAAAAATCCGCCCAAGCCCCGACCAAAGTCGACCTACACAATTCCTAGTGCTGCCACCGGAACGCTGGCAGACTGCCAATCCTTTTTACGCCGTTCGTTTTGAGGCTGTATGCCAACGTTTTCTCAACGCCACGTTTTGCTGCTGATCAGTTGGGTCATCATTTTTGGTGGTTTGCTGCTGGTGATCCCGCTGCGCTTGTTGCCTAGCCTGTTGGCGGGTCTGCTGGTGTTCGAGCTGGTCAATATGCTCACGCCGCAATTGCAGCGGCTGATCGAAGGCCGGCGTGCGCGATGGCTGGCGGTGGCGCTGCTCGGGACCCTGGTGGTGAGTGTGCTGGCGCTTATCTTTGCCGGCGCCATCAGTTTCCTGCTGCACGAAGCGGAAAACCCCGGCGCGTCCCTCGATAAATTCATGCACGTGGTCGACAAGGCGCGGGGGCAACTGCCGCCGTTCATCGACGCCTATCTGCCCGCCAGCGCCGGTGAGTTTCGCGTGGCCATCGGCGAATGGATCAGCAAGCACTTGAGCGACCTGCAACTGGTCGGCAAGGATGCGGCGCACATGTTCGTGACGCTGCTGATCGGTATGGTGCTGGGGGCGATCATTGCCTTGCAGCGCGTGCCGGACCTGACCAAACGCAAGCCGCTGGCCGCTGCGTTGTTTGATCGTCTGCATTTGCTGGTCCAGGCATTTCGTAACATCGTGTTCGCGCAGATCAAGATTTCCCTGCTCAACACCTTCTTCACCGGGATCTTCCTGGCGGTGATCCTGCCGATGTTCGGCATCAAGCTGCCGCTGACTAAAACCCTGATCGTGCTGACCTTCCTGCTCGGCTTGCTGCCGGTGATCGGCAACCTGATGTCGAACACGCTGATCACGATTGTCGGTCTGTCACTGTCGATCTGGGTCGCAGTGGCGGCGCTGGGTTACCTGATTTTTATCCACAAGCTCGAATACTTCCTCAACGCGCGCATTGTCGGCGGGCAGATCAGTGCCAAGTCGTGGGAGTTGCTGCTGGCAATGCTGGTGTTCGAAGCCGCGTTCGGCCTGCCGGGGGTGGTGGCGGGGCCGATTTATTATGCGTATCTGAAGAGCGAGTTGCGGCAGGTGGGGATGGTTTGATCAGGCATCCGGCAGATGTGTATTGCCTGAACTGACGCCTTCGCGAGCAAGTCGAATCGTCGCACCGCCGCTCCCACATTCGACCGTGTTCCATCTGGAGGAACTCGGTTAAATGTGGGAGCGGCGGTGCGACGATTCGACTTGCTCGCGAAGGGCGCGCCGCAATTTTTGGATCAGTCCATCGTGCCGTAACGCTTCGACGCTTCAATCGCCAACCCGCTACCAATGCTGCCGAAGATGTTCCCCTCCACATGCCGCGCCTTCGGCAACATCCCCGAAACACTGTTGCGCAGTGCCGGAATCCCGCTCGAACCGCCGGTGAAGAACACCGTATCCACCTGATCGACCCGCACATTCGCGTCGTTGAGCATCTGCGTCACGCTGTTGCGCACGCGCTCCAGCAACGCTTCGATGGCGGATTCGAACAGGGCGCGGCTCAGTTCCACACTCAGCCCCGGCTCGATCCGGTCCAGCGGCACATGGCGGCTGTCGGCATGGGTCAGCTGGATCTTGGTTTCTTCCACTTCCATGGCCAGCCAGTGGCCGGCGCGCTGGTCGATCAGCTTGAACAGGCGATCGATGCCGCCGGTGTCTTCGATGTCGTAGCGCATGCTGC
>Ga0302169_10000050_pt1 | contig 36605 bp, 30 predicted proteins | sample I_Fen_N1_3_FD_193493 | JGI IMG/M metagenome (GOLD analysis project Ga0302169, IMG submission 193493) | Peat permafrost microbial communities from Stordalen Mire near Abisko, Sweden - I_Fen_N1_3 | ecosystem: Environmental > Terrestrial > Soil > Wetlands > Permafrost | place: Sweden: Abisko...
GCAGGGTAAGTTGTTGAAGCTGCATCACCATGATGGCGACCCGCTCCTCGGTGCTGAGATGTGTGTACGTCGTTGGCATGGGCAACACCTTACATCAGGTGTTGCACTTGCTCCTTGAGACCGCCGTGGCTTGGCAGTCATCTTTTTCGGTGGTTATTACTTGGTGTATAGGGCGTGGACACGTCGGTAGTAAGCATCGACCTTCGGCCTGTCACCCTGGCAGGCCAACTTCAGTGTCTGCCTTCACAGTATCGACGCGCTGCTACAGAAGGCGGGAATTGTCGCGAGCGAAACTTGATAAGCCGTTAGCGTTCCACTTGCTTGTCTACGACGCTGCTCCACTTCTGATTCATCGCAGCGAAAACTGAGTCGAAATGATCGTCGGGAAATTTGGAAATCTTGCCGAACTGATGGGTTGCATCCATGAGTACCAGCAACGCAGTGGAGATGACGGCCTGTACAAATTCTGGCGAATCATCCTGCTTGTAGACCATGCTCTTTTCTCCCTGATGCCGGAGCGCCAAGACAGCCAGATCATTATGAGAGAACGCACACAGCATCGAATATGGTCCAACCAAATGACATAACTTCGCAGTTCCAAGGTCGTCGCTGATTTTTTTCGGCTTGCGGCCCGCTGCACGAAAAACCTCACACTTAGAATTGCAAATGTCGTAGCTTTCCTTGATCGGCTCCTTCAGCTGTTCAGGAATATTGGGGTCAGCAAGTATCCCTCTGTAGACGCGTTGCTCGCCCCTTAATTTCTCATATTGCATCTGGTCAACGTAGCCACTATCGGACTCAAGCATCTTCATCGCTACGAGTGCCTCGATCATCGACCGGGCATGCGTAGCGGAATGCGTACTCATATGGGCGTTCGCGAGTCGCAATGTCGCCTCAAACTGCTCGGCAATCGTTAGTACCAGGCCGACCCGCAAACGGTCTGGTCCACCCTTTGGGGGACACGAGCGAACAATGAGGCTTTGAAGATCGTCAAGAATTTGCCCCGCCGTTTTGAGAAGTTGTGCAACAGTTGTTGTGTTCATATTCTTCTGCCTAGGAGTGGTTCAATCCTGCTCGAATCCCTTGCCGGACATATACACGTCAAAGCCTTCAATAGGCTCGTCGCTAGGGGGGGCAGCCGTGAGTTTGAAATGACGGATACTGTCAGCAACGTCGCGGCGGTTGATATAGCCCATGCTGTACTTGCCGTTCTCCAGCTCAAAGTCTAGCGAGCCGCACCAATTGTTGATGCGCCCATAACCTGGCATAAGCGCCACCAGCTTGGGATTTCCGCTGACTTCGTGTTTTGCAAGCGACACACGAAGCCACTCGAGTCGTGTGAACGGAATGTAGGTATGTCGGCGCTGCCTGTCCAGTTCGGCCACGATCGCTTCGTCATTCAACACCCGCTCGATCTGCTCAATCCTGATTCTTAGCCCAAAGTGCGAGCCTGTCTTGTCCCGCTCTTTCAGCGAATCCAGTTTCTGTTCAAGCCCGTGGTTAGCATGCCACTTGATGATTTCACTCGCACGCTGCCTCCAGGTTCGCAGCAGTTCATAAGCAGCGAAAATCCACATCTGCGACTGCGCGAGCAGAAAGCACGTATCAGCCGATGTGGAGCCTGTCTCTAACAGCTCTCGCAATACCTTGTATTCCAACGTCATAAGAAACTGGTCGACGAGATTCAGGTTTTGCGCCTGAGAACGCAGGTACATATCGTCTGAGAAAAAAACAAGGTTCGAAAGCGATTGGTAGAGCTCCATGCTATCGATCGCTTCCGGCTCATCGTATCGCGGGCCTTCATCATTTTCCTCAAAGTCCTCATCCATGTCCGATGCTCCGTGAATGGTGGTCGAAGCAGGCGTGCTTGTTCCGCACCCATTTTGTGGGCAAGCCGGAGCAATTAACCACAAAACTTATTTGGCTTCTTAACGGATGCTAGTAACGGTAAAAAAGACCTCCAGCCGAAGAATCTATTTCCTGCTGCACCCTAGCACCTGGCCTGCCAACGTGGATCCCATCATTAAAGGGGGCCTCTCGGCACATGATCAGGCACTTGACCACTCTCTCCCTGCTCGCGCTTGTCGCCAGCTGCACGACTCAAAATGCGGACTCGCCCAAACCGGCGTTCGACAGCAGCCGCAACCCCGACATGCTAGCTCCAGATATATATCCGAGCGGCGCGGTTCCCGAAAAAGAACCGGTGGTGCGCTATGGTCGCTATACCTTGGTCAGCACTCAGCCGGACTCAGGTCAGCGCGACCTGATGGCCCAGATCATCGATGTCAGTATCCCGGCGAATATGCACCCCAGCGTGCGTGATGCCATGCAGTATGTCGTGGATCGCTCGGGCTACTCCCTTTGCTCCCCCGCCACTGGCCACGTCAACATCCTGTACACACGACCATTGCCAGCAGCGCAGTACAAGCTCGGCCCAATGACACTGCGCAATACGTTGCAGGTTCTTGCCGGCCCTGCCTGGCAAGTGAAGGTCGATGAAGTAAATCGCCAGGTTTGCTATGTCTTGCGTCCGGGCTATCAACTGCCGGATCCGCCTCGACCTTCGTCGACACTGCTCGCCAAGCAAAACACTGATCAGCCCGTCGTCCCGAAGCACGCGTCACAAACACCTGCCAGCAACGACTCTGGCAGTGCTGTGACCGTTGCTGCTGTACCCACTCCACCGAGTATCACAACAACACCTGCTCCGGTAACCACACCTCCCATTAGCAGCCCCGTAGCAAAACCTGTTCTCCCCCCAGAGGCACCCGCCAAGGATGGCCCCTCAACGCCAAGTAACCCGACAACAGTTGTGCCGGCGTCTTCTTCGCAAAAACCGCTCGAATCAACCACACCAACTCACGTCGTGACCGCTGCAACGCGCTCTGTTCCAGATAACCGTGAGCGCGCACCTGCGCCCACCCCACAGCCCACCTACTGGACTGCGGCAGTTGGCAGCACCCTGCATCAGACCATCACGGACTGGTGCAAACGAGCCGGGTGGCAATTGATCTGGTCCCAGGAAGACTTGGACTACCCGATCGAGGCCCCCCTGAGTTTCAAAGGCACTTTCGCTGAAGCGATTGCCCAGATTTTCCCGCTGTACGACAGCGCCAAACGCAGCTTCGTCGTAGATGGCAATTCAGGCCAGGGGCAGACGATCCTTTATGTATCTGAGAGGAAGAAATGATGAAGTCATTCTTCAAGATGAGCAGCATGGTCATCACCTTGCTTCTTTGCACCAGCTGCTCCTTACAACGTGTTACTGAATCGTCCAATCGGGCCGAAAGAGACGGCGCCGAAGCCTCTCAATACGCTGCTATCGCGAGAAACCAGCAACCAGAGCCTCAACGCGAAACGGTGGTATTCAGCAACAAGCCGTGGGTTTCAACCCAACCTGTTGTCGCCAAACGTGGCCTGCCCTCTGCGTTGGACTGTGAGAAAAGCTATAGACCTGCCGGAAGCGTCAGCATCAACGAAGTGGCGCAGTTCATCACCAACGAGTGCGGCATCGCCGTACTTGTCTCGCCTGACGCAATTAATCCTGGTCTGAATGCCGCGACTTCAACCGTAAACCAGACGCCTTCAGGTCCTGCAGCCGTATCCAGTCCAAACCCTGACAGTCTCGCGGGGTTGTTTCCACCTGGTGTAGTTCCTGGATCAAACCCTTTAGGGGGTGCGAACACCCGTGGCATCGATCTATTGGGTTTTACTTCTCCAAACACAGTTAGTGGCATCAAATTCAACGGGCGGATTTCTGCACTGCTGGACCTCGTAACTTCTCGCCTTGGCCTTTCGTGGCACTACTCACCAGTGGAGCGTGCAGTACGTATCAACTATTTCGAAACCAAGGTATTCGACGTCTACGCCTTCGGTGACAAACAAGAAATCGAAACCACGGTGAAGTCGGGTATGACTACCACCACGGGTACCGGATCTGGCACCAACGGCGGATCCAGCTCAGCCTCTGGGGCGAGCGGAGAATCCGGTAGCAATCAGAGCACAAAGGTCACCCTCAACACCTCAATCATTACCGACATCCAAAACAACGTCCAAGCCATGTTGAGTCATTCACCACCTGGTCGACTCTACTTGGCACCGTCCACCGGTACCCTCACCGTTACTGACCGTCCGGATGTGCTAGCTCGCATCGAGACGTATCTCAACAAGACAAACACCGATATCACCCGCCAGGTGCTTTTTAACGTGAAGGTGTTCGAAGTCACGTTGACCGACAAAGACCAACTAGGTCTGAACTGGTCAGCCGTCTACAAATCCCTTTCCAGCAAATGGGGTTTCTCCCTGAGCAACACAGTCTCAGGTATCAGCAGCAATGCCGTATCCGGTTCGGTTGGCATCGTCGACACCGCCAATTCGGCTTGGGCCGGGTCAACGGCCATCATTCAAGCACTTGCAGAACAGGGGCGAGTTTCCAATGTGCGGTCTCCATCGGTGACCACACTCAATCTTCAACCGGCCCCCATTCAGATCGGTAACGTGAAGGGCTACATCCCTTCGAGCACCACCTCAAGCACTGCATCGGTTGGCACAACCACGTCTCTGAACGCGGGAACAATCACATCGGGGTTCAACATGACCCTGCTGCCACGCGTGACAGAAAACAATGACCTCCTGGTGATGATCTCCATCAACATGAGTTCAAAACCAACCTTCACGACCTTCACCAGCAACGGCTCCAGTGCACAAACCGCCGATTACGACACGAAAGGCCTGAGCCCTAAGGTCAAGTTACGGAGTGGGCAGACTCTGATCCTGTCGGGGTTTGATGAGATGAGTGAAGACGCCACGAAAAGTGGCGTAGGCAGCCCAAGCTTCTTTGGACTCGGCGGTGCTCAAACACGGACCTCGACCCACAATGTCCTGGTTGTGCTGATCACTCCAATCCTGTTGGGGCAGGCTGCGAATGACGAAATTTTCGGGCGCATCGCTATGTTGTCGTCAGCCGTCGCTCCGTGGGTTGCATAAGCCATGGCTATCACGGCAACGCCTGCCACATCAGCGAAAGTCCAGATCCTTTCCTACCACGGCAACTCGTTCGTTACAGGACTGCTCTGGCATCCGTTGGGCAGCCTCACAGGCTACATGCGCGAGGCTCGTCAGTTTGGTCGCGAAGAGAAAATGGATATCGTTGCCATTCGACGCACCGAATCGATCATTCAAGCAGGCTTCGTATCTCGCAGTGCCGGTGCCGTCAAAGGCATGTACTCGCTCGCCTCAGCGCTAGCCGGCCAGTTAGGGGAATCTTGGATCGCTGCATGGAGGGTTTCACTGGACGAGGACCGCTACGCTCTCGTGGCTGTCTATGAAGGCGCCGTCATTCCAGGCAGTGACCTGGTCGGTACCGGCGATGAAATTAAGCGCAAGGTCGCTCAGCTACTCGGGCGCTCAATCAGTTTTGAAGATACTTATCTGCCTCTGGAGTTTGAACGGGGAGGCAAGCCTCTGGATGTTGATGAGCTACTTCATCCGCGAAACCTGCGTCGGGAGTATCGATTACGGCCTCTTGCCTTTGGCCTCTCCAATGGAGAGATCGCAAGATTGTCGGTAATCGGGACCTTGGTCCTAATAACTCTGATCGGGTGGCAGCAATGGGGAGCACATAAAGCACGTCTTGCACGGGAAGCAGCTATCGCAGCAGAGCAGCAGCGCCTGGCTGAGCTTGAGGCATTGAACGCACGTGCAAAACAAGAACAAACGCTTCAAGCCTTGGAGCATGCATGGGCCAAACGGCCTAGTGTGGCCGAGTTCATCGCCGGCTGTAACGGATCCATCGACAGCATTCCGCTAAGCATTTCAGGCTGGATCTTCACCTCCGCACAGTGCGATGGGGATCTGGTGTCCGCTACGTTCAAACGTACCGGAAACAGTACCGCTCGCGGATTCATCGCTGCTTCACGCGACCACTTTGCTGATGAGCCAGCCTTCTTTGACGAGGGCAACAGCGCCGCACTAAAAATTAGCCTCAAATTGAATCTCGCCGGTGATGAATCGCTAGTTGAGTCGAGCCAGGCGCTGGCTCTTCTGACGTCCTGGTTGCATGGACAAAGCCTGGAGCCAACGATCAAAGAACTACCAGTCCAAGTACCGCAGCCACCAGCCCTACCGGGCGAACCGACACCGCCAGCACCACCCCCACCTGAATGGAAGCATTTCGAACTGCAATACAGCAGTTCTTTGCCCCCCTCCATTGTCCTGCGCGGCGTACCAGAGACAGGCCTTCGCCTACGCGAGATCAAGACACAAATACAGAGCGACCACCTGACCTGGTCGGTGATAGGAGACCTCTATGCGAAATAACTACCTGTTTCTGTCTGTGCTGTTGTCCCTAGCCAGCCAGCCTGGCTTGAGCCTGGCCAACGAAAGTTCGACAGCGAACACCGCTGGCATCAGCGTGGGTGAATTGTCGGCTGTGCAAAGCGAAACGTTCTTGTACAAGGCCCAGGGCGAGCGGGCCAAGGCCATTCGCTCCATCGATGGGGACAACCCTCAGACTACCCCAGCGAATACCTCTGCCTATCAACCACGGCCTTTGATCCCTGAACCCATCCCACGTAGCTCGAGCGCAGGAGAAATGTTGCCCGTGGTCAAGATGGTTTCGGGATCCAGTCGAGCTCTTCGAGCCACGCTGCTGTACAGCGGAGGTTACGAGGTGGACGCACAGGTTGGCGGTCCCGACCTGCCAGGGGGTTACAAGGTAGCCAGCATTAGCCTCGACAGTGTCGTCGTTTCTCGCGGAGGAAAGCGCTATCCATTGGGGTTTTCCAACATCGCCCCCTCGGCAAGCTTCACCAGTATGACCGGCCATATCCCAGTAAGCGGCTTGCCGGAGATGCCAATGGGGCAGCCGGCGCCGGTCATGTTACCTGGTCAACCTTGAGGATCCTTTGTCATGAACGATCTATCTCAGCTGCAGACCGAACCTGCTGAAACCGCAAATGAGCTCATGCAAGAAAGCACCGTCATACAGCCCGTTGCATCGCCAACGCGAGAGACACTTCCAACCAATCAGCCGACTGAGTCCGAATCCTTTATCAGCGCTGGCCAAGTCCTGACTGCTGCCGGCGGTCTCTGGGAAGTTAAGCCCGAACTGCGACAGCTCTGCGCGCTGACCGACTCTGGGGTGCTCTATGTCTCTGCCCAGCACCTTACGGATCATTTCGTGATGGCATTGATGGATCGTCTGGAGCGGGCTGACGTTGCCTTCGAAGTGAAGTCCTCCAGCATGAGCGAGATCCAGGCGCTCTACCAAGCGCAGTCGCTGGAAGCAGACTCACCGGCCTCTGCATCAAACAGCACACAGCGTCAGCTGGAAGTCATTTCCCTTATGGGCCGTGCCCATAAAGCCGGTGCAAGTGACATTCACTTTGTGGTTGGCCACGAAATCACACGCATCTTTTTCCGAATTCATGGCCTGCTCTCTGATGCTGGGGAGATCCCTAGCTCCAAAGGCATAGAACTATGCTCAGCGCTCTACAACAGCATGTGCGACGTTGCCAAGGAACACTACCAACCGGAGATCAGCCAGGACGCTCGCGTCAGCCGCAAATTCGTCGATCAATTAGGGCTGTTCGGCGCGCGGGTTTCCACACGGCCGCTGGTCGACGGACCACTGATGGTGCTGCGACTACTCTCCGACGACAAATCAAAACAGACCATGGAGGATCTGGGCTTCCTGCCAGTGCAGATCGCCCAAATCAAACGTCTGTGCCGTTTACCTTATGGCGTCAACTTCATCACTGGCCCGACCGGCTCCGGCAAGTCAAAGACCCTACAGGTCAATCTGAACCTTCTGGCCAAGGAAACTCGGGGCACCCGGCACATCCTGACCGTAGAGGATCCACCCGAGTACCCACTGCTGGCCAACCAATCCCCCAAAGGAAGTGATGAGACCTGGGAACAGGCCATCGCCAATTCGATGCGCCTGGATCCGGACATCCTCATGTACGGCGAGGTCCGTGACCTTGCGTCCTGCATTGCAGCCTTCACAGGCGGCCTGACCGGACACTTGGTTCTGTCGACCTTGCACACCAACAACGCAGTCGCCTCCATCCAGCGCGTAGTCGACATGGGCATGGATATCAGCCTGGTCTGCGATCCAGCTCTACTGACTGGGGTGGTCAACCAATCACTCCTCCCAGTGCTTTGCCAGCATTGCCGTAAACCTGCAAAAGACCATGTACATGACCTAGAGCCAGACCTCGTCGCTCGCCTGCAGCAGTACACCAATATTCAAGACGTATATCTCCTTGGAGATGGATGCGAATTCTGCAGGATGCTTGGCGTAACGACCCGGACGGTGGTGGCCGAAGTCCTCATTAGTACGCATGGCTTTATGAGGATCTTCCGTAGCCATGGTGCAGGGGAGGCTCGCAACTACTGGGTCAATGAAATGGGGGGAATCACCAAGACTGCCCACACCCTGGAGAAAGTGCGCGGAGGTCTGATCGACCCACGGATGGCGGAAACCATCGTGGGTCCACTCGACTTCGACAGCTACATTCTGGAGAAGAAGCATGCTGGGTAGCCTCGCAGACCGGTGGTCGGCACTGTCTGAGACCTGGTACAGCAAGCAGTTCGGAGGCAAAGAGCGTATCCAATTCTACGAGAGCATGGTCGCCTTGTTGGAAAACGGGGTGGGCATCAATGATGCGTTGAAAGAGGTCGGTGACGTCTACAGCGACGGCGGTAAGCAACCCAATCACCCCATCGCTTTGGCCTGTTCTGCGATTGGCTTGAGCGTGAGAAACGGCAAGAAGCTGGCGGCGGCATGCCAAGCCTGGATGCCCTATCAGGAAGTGGCGATTATCGGCGCCGGCGAGAAGTCGGGCAACCTGCTCCAAGCTTGCTTTGACTGCGTCCGAATCATCGAGGCCAGACAAAAAATCACATCGCTGGTGCTGTCGGCTTCACTCTACCCTTCGCTGCTCTGGGGGTTGATGGCCTACTTGCTGCATATCGTCGCCACCAAAATGGTCCCGGCAATGGCTCGCCGATCTGATCCTGAGTCATGGTCCGGGATCCCTGCCTTGTTGTATGCGATCGCAAACTTCGTCAATCACTGGGGCCTGGTGACGTTGATCTGCATCGTACTGTTCGTCATCTCGTCGATTGTGACCTTGCCGTACTTCACTGGACCGATAAGGGTTTGGCTGGAGCGCTTTCCTCCATGGTCGATCTACAAGGCCCTGCACGGATCAACCTTCCTACTCAATATCTCGGTGATGTTGCGCTCGAACGTCAATCAGATCGACGCGCTGGACGCCTTGAAACTCAATGCCAAACCCTGGCTCCGTGAACGCATGACTGCTGCCCGCTATGGCGTGCGCATGGGCAAAAACTTCGGTGTCGCTCTGCATCTTGCAGGTCATCAGTTCCCTGATAAGCAGGCCGTCCAATTTCTCTGCGTTCTGGCAACCCGCAAGGGCTTCTCCGAGGCGATACATCGCTTCAGCAACCGATGGCTCGATAACACGCTCAAGCGTGTTGAGCGCTACACAAAAAGTTTCTTGTTGGCGTCATCCATCGCGATAGGCGTGCTGATGATCCTGGTATTGATCGGGACATACAGCATGCAAGGCGACGTCACCCACACGATTCAACGTTGATCTCCAGTGAGGTATTTCACCATGCAACAACACGCTCGCTCCAAACATGGCCAAGGCGGTTTCATTGACCTGTCGATGCTCTTCGTTTTGATCTGTATCGCCATTGGTATCGGATATGCCATCTACAACGGCGGCACCCTACTCGGCAGTTCCGATGTCAGTAATGAGCAGTCGAACATCGGACAGTTGATCGCCAACACCCGCAAGCTCAAGGGTAGTAACGGGTACGGGACTTCCGGTACCAGCCTGGTTCCTCAGCTCGTGACCAGCAAAGGTCTACCCAACATGAGTGTTTCCGGAAACACGCTCTACAACGCCTGGAACGGAACGGTCACCGTCGCCTCCGGCGGCATGACCTTCATCCTCACCGAGAATGGATTGCCAGGAGATGCATGCATGACGCTCGCGACCAAAATCAGCCGCGGTCAGAAGGTATCCACATCCATCAATGGTGGATCTGCGACCACTGGAGAAGTGTCGTCAGCAACAGCTGCCGCCAGCTGCACCGACACAAACAGCAATACCCTAGCCTGGACCGTGTTCTAAGGAGCGTGCATGAGCCGGATCACTGAAACAGATTTCGTCGACCTCTATCTGGGAGAGGGCTTCAGCGACGTCAAAGGCCTCTACGGTGTTGATACAAAAAAAATCGAGGCACCGAGTGAGTGGGCAGACGACCTCATTCGTTTAAGAGCCCTATGCTCAGCTCACTTTGCCGAGTTTCAGGATCCGGAGTTCTCGCTAATCGAGGACGGTGTCGTGTTACGCGTCACGCAGGTCGTAGATGCCTTTGGAAAGGAAGTATTCGCGATATCTAAAGCGAAACCGACAATCCGACCATTCGATTTACTCGGTTTTCCTACCGAGTTGGCCAACACCCTTCTGGATGATGCAGCCAGAGGTCTAGTGATTTTCTGCGGCGAGATGGGTACCGGTAAAACATCAAGCGCAGCCTCGCTGGTAGTTGCTCGACTGCAAGCTTGTGGCGGAATTGCGTTGGCCATGGAGGATCCACAAGAAACAAACCTCAATGGCATCCATGGTCAGGGCCGTTGTATTCAGATGCAGGTTTCCCGACGAACTGGCGGGTATGAGGAAGCATTACTTCGGGCGCTGCGCACTCGTGCCGACCTGCTATTTATGGGGGAAATTCGCGATAGCCGCACCGCTGCCCAGGCAGTGCATGGTTCCATTAACGGCCACTTCATCGTCACTACTTCCCATTCCGGATCAACCTCACAGGCCATCGAGCGTATTGCCGCATTGGCTCAGCCAGAAATAAGTAACGCCCGGGAAATCCTGGCTCAAGGCCTATTGGCCATTATCTGCCAGACCCTAGAAAAGAACGGTTCGCAAAAAACCCTCAAGGTCAAAAGCCTACTCTTCACGGGCGAGGACGCCCCCGGAATTCGCGAAAAAATTCGAACCGGTCACATACAACAAATCGACCAAGACGTGGAGAACCAGTCTCAGAGGAGCCTTTGGGGATGAAACCAAAAAAACACCTCCACCCCCATCAGGGTGGTTTTGTCGCAGTGGAGTTTCTGTTCGCAATCATCGCCTTCATCCTGCTGAGTGCGATCGGCGCCGGTCTTCTCGCAAGCCGGATGGATTCACAGAACTACACGATTGCTGCCCAGCAGCAACATGCTGTCGCAGATGCCGCAGCAAAGTATCTCAAAGACAACTTCAGCGCTGTGCTGGCATCGGCCACTCCAACCGTACCCGTTCAAATCACTATAACGATGCTGCGCAACACCAACTATTTGCCAAGCGGTTTCGGCGACACCAACGCTTTCGGTCAAAACTTCCTTGTGCTCGCCCGCAGCCCTGCTCCCAACCAGCTTGAGTCAATCGTCATTACCACGGGAGGAGAGACGATTGATGAGATCGGCACCCGTGAGATCGCTGAGAATCTTGGAGGAACTGGAGGATTCATTCCCACCAGCAACACTGACATCGTCCAAGGAGTTCGAGGCGGATGGCAGATTGCTCTCAGCAACTACGGTATGAACCCAGGTGTTGGGCACACCGCGAGCGCTCTTTTCCTGCAGGACGGCTCGCTCGCCAATGACTACCTCTATCGAAACGCTATCCCCGGCAAGCCTGAGCTCAACCGAATGAATACTGCGCTGGACATGGGTAACAATAACGTCAACAACGCTGCAAACGTCACCGCGTCTGGAACCGTTACTGCCGGAGGCAACGTGAACGCGGCGGGCAACGTCAATGCAACCTCGGTTAACGCCAGTGCAAACGTCACCGGCGCGACGGCCAAGATCTCGGGAGAGACATACACTGGCAACTGGTTCCGGACTCAAGGTGACAGTGGCTGGTACAGCGAGAAATGGGGCGGTGGCTGGTATATGTCCGACGCAAGCTGGATCCGAGCTTATGGCAATAAAAATGTGTACACCCCAGGGCAACTGCGCGGCGGTACGGTCTCCTCAGAAGGCCGCGCTGAGGTGGGTGAATATCTGCAACTTGACGGTGTTGCTACAGCAAACACTCCATGTTCACCCAACGGTTTGGTCGGTCGCAATGCCGTCGGGCTTACACTTTCTTGCCAAGATGGCTTGTGGAAAATGTCAGGTATTGCCAATATCGAGTGGGCGAGGCAATACAGGTACATTAGTGAAGCTGAGTTACCTGGACTTATTGAAGTTTGGGCTGCCTGCCCAGCTGGAAAAAAAGTACTCTCCGGAGGATGCAACTTCAATGGATACGCTAAACAAGTCGACTTTGACTCATCACACCCAGAGGTAGACATGCAATCTTGGAAGTGCGGAATGAAGGTAGGGACGCTGTACTCTTACGTTTGGTTCACTGGTATTGAAGCGACTGCTTTCTGCGCGAATTTCTAACGAGCTCTGCATCCACCACATTAGGAGAACCAAGTGAAGTTCATTTCCTACGCACAGAATTTCGAAGACATAAGACTGTGGCGAGCATTGAAATTTTTCGACAACGGTTTTTACATTGACGTTGGCGCGAATGATCCCTCTGTTGATTCTGTAACTCGTGCATTTTATGAACGTGGCTGGACTGGTATAAACATTGAACCTGTCCAGGCATTTCATAACTCTCTTTCTCAGCAAAGACCTAAAGATATAAATCTTCAATGTGCTGCTGGCGAAGCTGATGATGAAGTACATACTTTTTTTGACATTCCAGGGACAGGGCTCTCGACGATGGTTGCCACCATCGCTGAAGAACATAAGGAGTCTGGCCGCGAAGTTCGGAGCACGACTGTTAGGTCCAGAACGCTGACATCCATTTGCGAAGAGTATGTTAAAGGTGACATTCACTTTCTCAAGATTGATGTTGAAGGCCACGAGGAGTCTGTACTAAAGGGCATTGACCTTGAAAAATGGCGACCTTGGATCATCCTAGTAGAAACTCCATTTAATAGAGATCAGCCTTGGGAAAAAATCATCACCGATGCATCTTACCGCCCAATTTTTTTCGACGGGCTTAATACCTTCTACCTAGCAGAAGAGCATCTAAATCTAGCAGGAGCCTTTGAAACGCCCCCAAGCTACCTGGATGACTTCCATCTATGCTACGGCCACGGCTATAGCTTCCCCATCCACCATCCTGACAACGCGCTAGCGATGGAAAAAGAACGTGCCGACAGAGCCGAATCCGAATTAACTGCAATAAAACAAAGTAGAAGCTGGCGTGCAATTCAACGCCTAAAATCCCTTATAGCTAGATAACCACCATGCTTATGAAGCATCACAGCCCAATTTTAATGGCGGTACTCCCTTACAGGCGTGGCTGATATTATGCCCCTATACTGGATCATCTTATTAGTAACTGGTATCACGTTAAGCACCTTGGGCGACTTGACGCAGAGATCGGAAGAGAGCGCCCTTCGTGCTGACGCATCGGCAATTGCTCACAATCTGATTATTTACCGCAACGCACTAGCTGAATACGCACATAACAACTCGGGAATTACAGGTCTGGTACCTGACAATGCGCTATCACTGCCAGCCTGGTACGTTCACTTACCAGGTATCAATGGCTATGTTGCTTCAGGTGACAGCTTCACATTCTACGTGGCGCCACCTGCCGGCCTGATGGCAAAACTAGCAGAGCTAACGAATTCGTCAGCTGCCATTGGCTACGCATCTGCCGGACGATTGATCAGCACCACCGAAGGCGCTACGGACATCGTGATCCCCGCAGTAATCCCAAATGGTGCGGCGGTGGCATACCGGTAACCTGCCTGGAAATTTGTGCTCTATGGCAGCGAGGTACTCGTTGTGCCACAATATCGGCATTAACAGTTCCACCTCGCTGGCTACTGGCGGTCATCAGTAGCGCCCGGTGATGTTGGTTCGCCCATCACCTACCCCATAGCACGCATAGCTCCGGGAAGGGCGTGCGGACCGGGTAGAGAATTCTCCCTGTGTCTCCCTGTTCAAAGCTAGACACGCAGCCGTCAACTCGTGAATCGCGAGTTCAAAGGCACATAGGGTTCTCTTGAGGTTCGAAGCACAGTAATCAAAGGGCCGCACTGGTGTTGCGGCCCATACTTTTTAAAGCTTACACAATGGGTAGCCTGATGATCTTGGACAGGATCATCAGGCTACCTTTTGGTAGCCGCTTTTCTCTGCCGGTGGCCCGCCGGCGAAACGCAGGGCTCCTTTTGTGCGCGGATGCGTGCCTTTCTATTTGCTGGCCCCAGCCACGATAATCGGCCAGGTGATAATGAGACGTCCCGATCAGTGCCCAGAGATCATTGACGCTTCAACTGTCACAGGTGGCATTCTTCTCTGAATCGTTATTCCTACTACAGCCGAGAGTAACTGTTGACCCAGTTATCCTCGGCAGCTCCTCCTCGCCAGCTCATCGTCCATTTGACTGAGCCACAGCAACCACCGCTTGCTGCCATTAGTTTTCCGCAGGGTGGCAACCATCACAACTCTTCAGAATTTTCCTAGAGAGTATTCGGGAAGAGACAGAGTTCCGAGCTAATCTGATTATTACGCTCTAATCACCACACTATGCCTCTTCAGTGCCTCTAGCTGACCAAACGAGCTGTTTGGGGGTCGTAGGTCACATTAGTAATCGATCCATCCCGAATACGCTCAACCGCTTCGTCAATCACATGAAGCGGCACCAGAAACCACTCCCTCGGTTTAACCGGATGACCGAACCGGTCCTCTATGGTCAAGTCGAGCTGAGCTGCGCCGAACACGCGATGGAAGATGTTTTCTAACCTGGCGCGGTTCAGGTTGTGGAGCTTGTAGGTCGCGACCACCTCCACATCGGCCAACAGATAGGTGGCATCTTTTTCCGCGCCTGCGATGCGCGTCTCCACCTTACCGCCGGTCACACCAATCTTATGGATCAGCTGGCGGTGCTCGGCGACGAAGGGGTGACCAGACAGGCTGCGCAGCACATAAATGGTTCCGCTTTCAATATCGTCAGGCTCCGGCGCATCGCCAAAAAGCGGCCCCATGTCTGGGTCGGTCAGGCGACGGCCGGTGTCGTCCTTGTAGAGCGCTCGTTGTAGCGAGCGGCGCAGCAAGTTGCTTTCCGTGCCGTTGGCGTAGATGACGCGCAGGCGTGCATCGCTTTCGCCATTTGGAGCCTTGATGGTTTCGCCGATTTCGGCCACATAGGCTAACTGCCCACCCACGATGAAATAGTTCCCGGTTTCAATGCTGGTATCGCGTCCAAAACGAAGAGTTTTGCGAGCGCTAGACGTCAGATCCCGCTCTACCTGCTCGAACAGAGGTTGGAACTTGTTAAAGTCCGCACAAGGCGTACGGTCGGCTATATCCTCCGCCGCACGTTTTTCAGTGCTAGAACGTACGTGGCGCAGCACGGTGATGTCGTTCTGGTCGACGGGCTCGTAGCCAACACCCAACTCGGCCAGCAAGGCGTCTTCGTCCATATCATCGATGTCTGTCGAGGCCGCTGCGGCACCAGATAACAGGCCGGGGCCATCCAACCCGGCCAGCAGCGTTTGTGCTTCTGGCAACTTGCGTAGCTGATCCAGGCGCACTGCGTAGAGGCGCTCGAAGATGTCGCAGTCCTCGCCATGCAGCGGAGCGCGGCCATGGATCTGATGAAAGCGCAGAATGTCCTCGAAGCCGGTGATGATACGTTCCTCGCGTGGGGTTCGGCTTGCTGCCTTGAGCGGGGTGACTTCTACACCCAGCGCGTCGAGAAGTTCGTCATCGTTCATATTAGCCATTGCCTGACTCTCCCAGTGCCTGTGCCGCCTTGGCTTGGGCGCGGTAACGTGCCAGCGCGGCCACACCTTCAGCCATGCGCTTTTCCCATGCATCGGCGGAATTGATGTCTGGCAGGCGACCACGCTCGTTCTTGAACTGCAAAGCGCGTTTTGCCAGCTCGCGGGCTTCGTCTTCGGGAATACTCACCTTCTTAGCCGCAATGCTGGCTTGCACCTGGCGCAGTGATTTCTCATCCATCGCTTTCGCCAGCACCGCATAGGCGGCATCGAAGGGATTGATGCGGTCGATCAGGTCAATGTCCAGGTCGTGCACGTTAACGAACTTGCGCACACCATCCAGTAACGCCGTACTGCCTTGAGGCATGCCGTCGTCGTTGGCATCGGCTTGTGCCAAGGCTAACTTGGCCTGCTGGGTAATGTTCATGGCCGCGATGGCGTGCTGGCGGATGGCTTCCTGGTCGGCCTCGCTCAAGTCCGGGTAACGCTCGCGCACGATCTTGCCCATACGCAGCTGAGTCAGCTCTTCGGGCAGGGTGTTTTCCTTATCAAACAGGCCGCGCTCCAGCACGGTTTTATCCTGCAAAAAATTGGTGACGACTTCGTTCAGGTCTTCCTTGCAAATGCGAGTGGCCTCCCTGCTTTGCGGCGTGCTCAGCCCGTTGATCTCCACATGAATCTGGCCGGTGTCTTTGTTAACGCCGACGTTGTGGCCGTCGCTTTTGTAGCCTTCTTCGCCGTAATCGAAGCCCTCTTTCGGACCAATGTGTTTGGGGGTGAACTCATAGCGAGGGGCTAGCACTTGTTCCATCAGCAGGCTGGCGGAAATCGCCTTGAGCATGTCGTTCACCGCCTCAGCCACAGCGGCTTGTTCGGCCGCGGGCTCCGCGATCAGGTTGGTGAAGCGCGATCGTTCCTTGCCCTCGGCATCACGGGTAGCGCGGCCAATGATCTGTACGATTTCGGTCAGACTGCTACGGTAGCCAATGGTCAGTGCATGTTCGCACCAGATCCAGTCAAAGCCTTCTTTCGCCATGCCGAGCGCGATGATGACATCCACGTTGTCACGGTTGTCCTTCTGCGCCGGATCTTTCAACGCAGCGAGCACTCTGGTTCGCTTGGCTGGATCGCTGTCATCCACCAAGTCAGCCACCCTCAGTGTGCGGCCATTATTCGCCTTGATTAGATGGAAGCCCGTGGCCAGATCTACCCCTTGCCAGTCCCCCAACGCGCTCATGATTTCATTGACCTCGCGCTCCTTGTCCTTGAGGCTTTCGCGGGCGTTCACATTGGGAATATGAATGATGGTTTTCAGTGCTGGGTCCAACACCTTGGCGACGGCATCAACGTAGCGGCCTGTATAGAAGAAGTAGCCGATGTCCAGCGACTTGAGCCAGCGGTAACCGTTGAGCTGCTCATAGTAAGTGTAGGTAACCGTCTCAAACTTGGCTTCATCCGCCGGGCCCAGCACCGCTTCGCTATCGCCACGGAAGTAGGAGCCAGTCATGGCCACCAGATGCACCTTATCGCGAGTGATGAAGGTGCCCAGCTGGCTTCCCAGTTTGTTGTCTGGGTTGGCGGAAACATGGTGGAATTCGTCGATAGCGATCAGGCGGTTGTCGAAGGCTTCGATGCCCAACTCTTCCACTGCAAAGCGGAAGGTAGCATGGGTGCAGACTAGCGCCTTGTCATTGCTTTCCAAGAACTTACGCACAGCGTCCACCTTGGACTTGGCCACACGGGGCTCGTCTATGCCTGGGGCGTTGCATAGGTTCCATTGTGGTGCCACCTGCCAATCCCAATAGAAACCGTATTGGCTCAGGGGCTCATCGGCAAAGCTGCCGCCAATAGAGCGCTCCGGCACCACGACAATGGCCTGCTGCAAGCCCTGGTTTTGAAGTTTGTCCAGCGCGATGAACATCAGCGCGCGGGATTTGCCCGAAGCGGGTGGCGATTTGATCAGCAGGTACTGCTCGCCACGCTTGGCATAGGCGCGCTCTTGCATCGCTCGCATCCCTAGTGCGTTGGCTTTGCTGGAGGTGCCTGTGCGGGCTGTGCTGATGGACACCGACGGCACGGTGTAGCTGTTGGTCGGGTTGCTGGCTAGTTCCTTCACGCGTTCTTTTCCCTTTTTGCTTTGGGTGCGGCTTTGGCTGCACCTGCCGTCATCTTGGTGTAGAGGTCAAACAATTTTTCCAGCCGCTCGGTGTCGTTCTTGAAGCGGCGACCAATGTAGATGCGCTCGAGCACTTCATCGTTCCGTTCATGGGCGCGGCGCAGGTTGTCCGGCATGTTGTCCGGGGCGTACAGTTCTGCGATGGAGGCGGGGAAATGGCTTTCGCGGGCCAGCAGGATGTCCTCGGCGCAGCTGGTCAGGTCGGCCTTGTTTTGCTCGGTGAGCAGCGGCACAGGGAAGGTATTCCATCCAAGGGTGTTGGAGTAGCGAAAGTCGGTTTTCATCTTGCCGCAGACGGTACCAATCCAGACGAGATGCAGACGGGAGGCGATCAGTGCCATGTTCCAGAGAGGGACGTCGTAGAGGGCGAAGGCAAGATTGCTGACTACGGAATGGCTGTCGATAAGTCCTACAGGCAGATACTCACGTGTCTCCGAAGAAACCCCCGGAAGGATCAACGTGTGCCCTTTGGCACAATTCATTTCCCTAAATTGATGGGCACGCGAGGCCATTTCATTCGTGCCAACGTCTTTGCTTGCAAGACGCATCGTCCTGACGCTCTCAATTCGGCCACGAATGGAATCTATTTCGAGTGCACGAGACAGGCTGTCATCAGTAATCCAAAGGCAGTTACGAACAAGGCCACGAATGAATTCCGCCGAACCATAGATGCGTCGGATAAACATTTCTTTGTCATTTTCATCCAAACACAGTGACGATACTTCATCCGCCGAAAGCAGAAGATTGCCACCGTCAACTGGCATGTTGCCAAATGACATTTGCGGCAAACCAGCGATACTTGCACGCTGGCTGTTTACAACTGTGTCCTCGCCTATGGTCAGATATGGCGTAATGTTTTCTGCATCCCGCACCGTGGTTTCGCTATCACGGTTTAAATCATAAAGCTGCCGTCTCTTATTCGTCTGCGTCGAGAGACCGACGATTGCAACGGTAACGCCAGCGTTGTGGCTAGCAAGATTGGCCCATTTGAAAGACGTGTGGGCAAAACGAATGATTGATCCCGTCTCGAAAATCTTGGGCCACAGTATTGGCACGATTCGTCCTTGGCAGATCGAGTTAGTACTTACGAACGCTGCTTCCGCTTTTGTTTTCTGAGCGTAGGCGGCAGCCTTCATGAACCAACCGCCGACGTAATCAATTTGCTTGGCTGAAATCCCGTAAGGATCAAAAACAGCAGCCAGATCGGCCTTCTGTTCCTTGTCTTGTGTCTGACTCCCCTTGTACGGCGGATTGCCACAGATATACGTCTCGCCACCTTCGTTCTCGAAATCAATTTCTGTCTGATTGAGCGGGGTGCCGAATAAGTCATCGCTGACCACCTTTACGCCCGTCCCCGTGGGAGGGCAGATGCTCAACCAATCCAACCGCAGGGCATTACCGCACACGATCCAGTTCTGGGCATCCAGTGGTAGAAACTCCGCCAGTGCATCCTTCTGCCCGCGATACAGCACATCGCATTGGAACTCGGCAATGATGAGCGCCAGACGCGCAATATCCGCCGGGAAGTCGCGCAGCTCAATGCCTCGGTAATTGGTAAGAGGTATCTCGCTACCCAGGTGCGGTTCTCCTCGACGGCGGTTGATTTCCGCCTCGATCTCACGCATCTGCTTGTAGGCAATCACTAGGAAATTGCCGGAACCGCAAGCCGGGTCGAACACTCGGATGCGCGCCATGCGCTTGCGTAGGTTTAGCAGCTTGCGCTCGTTATCATCGGCGTCGGCTAACTGCACGCGCAGGTCATCTAGGAATAACGGGTTCAGCACCTTGAGGATATTGGGCACGCTGGTGTAGTGCATACCCAACGCGCCGCGCTCTTCATCGTCGGCCACGGCCTGGATCATGCTGCCGAAGATATCCGGGTTGATCTGTTTCCAGTTCAGGTTTCCGGCGTGCAGCAGATAAGTGCGCGCCATGCGCGTGAAGCGCGGCACTTCGGTACTGCCCGAGAACAGGCCACCATTCACATAGGGGAAGCCGTTGGCCCAGTTCGACAAGCGGGGATGGGCATGGGCGCGCTCGGTACTTTTGATGTTCATAGCGCGGAAGATTTCGGATAGCACCTGATGGGTGTTGGAACCGTCTCGCTCGCTGTACCGGTCTACAGTCCGGGTAAATAGCCCCTCCCCATTGAATATGTCGGTGTCTTCCGCAAAGAAGCAGAACACCAGCCGCGCCATGAAGTGGTTCATGTCGGCGCGGCGCTCGTCCTTGGACCAGTCCGGGTTTTCACCCAGCAGCTCGACATATAGTTTGTTTAGGCGCCCGGTGGCGCGTACGTCAATGGGGTTATCCTTGATCTCCTTGATAGTGGAGATGCCGGCCAGAGGCAGGAGAAAACCGAAGTGGTTGGGGAAGTCCGGATAGGCGCAGGTGACTGTTTCACCGCCGACCAGCTCTTCGGCCTCCAGAGTTTGGCCGTCGGTGGCGAGGATGAACTTGGCCTTGGCTTTTGCGGTGGCTGGACTTACGCGTAATGCGGTTAGGGTTTCGCCCACAGTGCCGGCTTCGCTTACTGCAATATGGATGTTGTTGCGCAGTAGCACGCCACCGGGTACATCTGAGGCGTTATTGTTACCTGCTCGCAGGCGCTTGAGAGCCGTGTCCTTGCTGCCGAAAGCGGCTAGGAAGGTGAACGGGAACTCCGCAGCGTCGAAGGGCTGGAAGGCTAGCTCCGATATTGCGGACTCAATTTCTACTGCATTCATGGTTTACCACTGTCCAGATCACTTATGAGCGAGTGCGGCGACTTTAAGCCGTTAATTTTGTGGGTCGAGGCTAGGGCACTGAGAGCTTCTGCATTCGTACAGGCCTCAGTTTGGTCATGATAACCCCGACAGCCTCGAGCGCGGTGGTATCCCGAATGGCGACAGCAGGGTTACTGGCAGCGGCGATGGCCGCAGATCAGGACGCGCCAGTTTAATGCAGGATTGCCACCAGCAGTGGTAGAAAAAAACTTAGACCAATGCTGGTGTTAGTTGATTACTCATTTTCCGCGTTGACCGCGCACGGCCGCACGGAGTTTATCTCGAGTGCTGGCTCCCCTCGACACAGGCTATATTGGGTCGAACGCAGCCGGTCGTCACTAAGGCATGTGCTAGTCAAACCGCATGGCAGCGGGTGGTCATCATCGATGCAAATATCTAGTCAAGTCGGTGCAATTACGCTACTGCCCCCTTCGTACTTGACACACACCTAACGGCCTTCGATGATTAGCGCGTGTTTTGCTGACGTCGTCAGCATCATGCCCGAGCAGTTCGGATCTGAGAGACTGCGACATGAGTTCATGTTGATCCACCCAAGGCCGCTTAGCTTCTGGTCGCGCGGCCGATCGACTTCCGTCGATAGAAGCACCTTACGTAACACACCTCGCGGGGAATCACTTCCCCACCAGGGCCTGTGCTTTCTCCGCATCCCAACCTGCAGGAGAAACACTATGTCCAAACTCAGCTACGGCATCGGTCACGCACTCGGCACTATTGCTCGGGAATTTCTGCGTGCACTGAAGAAACCCCATGTCGCTCTTGAATCCCAACCCAAAGCAACACCTCACCGCCATCAACTCCCCCCGTGCCTACCTGCCGGTTTGGTTGATGAGATGTGCCACGTGCCTGCCATCGTTCGCTCTAAAGGCGTCGATCTGAATCATTGGTACAGCGTCAACACTCGCGAGATCCAAAAGCCTGCTCGCAAACGCCGCGTCAAAACGGTTAAAGCAGAAGGCCAAGTAACCTCTGGCCGCTTCCTGATCTGCCCAGCCGATGCATCTGCTGTCTGCTGAAGCAGCCTCACCAACCCCAGCAGGGATCCCTTCCCGCTGGGGAGGCTTCCCTGCCACGCTGATTTTTTGTGTCGAGGGCTTGACAATTTTCAAAGGCATTTCCATTCTGTGTCCATGTATCGCTGACGTCGTCAGCAACATGCCCAAGTAGTCAGGATCCGTAAGACTACGATGCGTTTCAACGCATTGATCCACTCCCAAGACCGCCAAGCTTCCGGTAGCGCGGTCAGTCGACTCAGTCGATGGAAGCACTTTCCCCACCCCTGACGGGCCTCTCCCGTCTGGGCAGGCCTCTCTAAATTCTGGAGGTCTGATGAAAACCGAACTGGCTCTCTACCAAGCGTTGATCTCGATTAACGTTCCGGAACAGAAAGCTAACGCAGTCATTGATGCTCTGGAGAACGACATGCATTCGCTACTCGCTACCAAAGCTGACGTCACTGCTCTTCGTACTGACCTCGTCGCAGAGCTGAAGACAGGAATGTCTCAGCTTGAGGTCAAACTCACTATTCGCATGGGCGTCATGATGTCCGCAGCCGTCGGTGTTCTGATCGCTGCAATGAAGTTCGTGCACTAAGCAAAACTCATAAGCTCTACCACCCTCGCGGGGAATACTTTCCCCCAAGGGCGAAGTGTTTCTCCGCTTTCTGCTTTTTTGAATTTGGAGAATCACCATGAGCAACAATCAAACCAACGACGTTAAATTCTTCGACCTGCACACCACCGGCATTGGTTATCTGAACCGTATCCGGGAAGTGAAACCTCGCGGTAAAGGCAAGCCCTTCATGGCTGTAGCCATTGCTGCCCTGCGTGGCTCTTCTGATGAAGTGGAGTACACCTACATCGACTGCAACGTGGTCGGCGCCGAAGCTGAAAAGCTGATTCGTCGTTGCCAGGAAGCTGTCTCCGCAGAGAAGAAAGTTCTCGTGAGCTTTCGTATTGGCGACATCTGGGCAGATGCCTTTACTTACGAGAAGGGCGATAAAAAAGGTCAACCTGGAGCAAGCCTCAAGGGACGCCTGTTGTTTATCGGCTGGATCAAAGTGGATGGCGAAACCGTCTATGAAGCCAAACCTCGTGAAGTAGCTCCCGCTGCAGAACAAGATCAGGTGGAACCCGAAGCGCCACTCGAAAGCAGCATTGCTCCCGAGCCAATCGTAGAGGAACAACCCAAGCCAGCTTCTGCCAAACGGCAGCGTAAAGCTTCCTGATCCACAACATTACAAGGCACCTTCGGGTGCCTTTGTTTACTCATGACCCAGCCATTTTTCTTGAAGGGAACACCACCCTTCGGGACCTGGTGATTTCCGAACTGGAGACTCACCATGTTGCACAGCCCTCAACGTTTACCACTGCTAATCAACATCGGCTTCATGGCAGCGCGAGCTAGCACTGAGAGCCATCTGGAAAATAAATTTCCGTTTACCGTGAAAGATAACAACTCTCTGTCTGATGATCTTTGGGACTCAGTACGAGCCTCACTTATAGATCTCGCTGACATGGATTATCAGAGCGGCTTCTACCCACCAGCTAGCCCACTTCTATCGGAGTTCGGCTTGTTGGAGGAGTACTGGAAATTACGCCACTACCTTGATCTTGAGATACCAGATTACCCATGGTGCTGACCCGTATTTAAAGCACTTACCAAAGCGTTCAACGCATTCATTTAACACATAACCGACCAACCGAACTTGGGAAACTACCTCCCAGTCGGGCCAGGTGGTTTCTCACGCCTGGAGAACTGATATGGCTATCACCATCAACCACGTGTCCGCTGACTTGCTGAAACTCCCTGTGGTTTTAACTCCACGGGCATGGCAGGAAGCTGTCCACGTCGAAGAGCCTCACCACATAGAAGAAATCGCTATTCGCTTAGGGGAAGTCGTCCTGGAAGCCTATAGGGAACTGCACTTACAACCTGACGAGCAACAAATCAACTTCAGTATGTACCGGTTCCCTCCCAAGGGAGACCGATCAGAGCGAGTCTGGTTAGATCTGAAACTTCACCGCATCGAGTCCGAGCCTGGTACTTCTTATCTGTGTATTTCCCTCAGAGAAGAAGCCCCCTCGTTCCGCCGCTAATCCCAAGCGCGATCACATACCCACCCCAAGCCCGACTCTGTCGGGCTTTTTTTCTCCCAGCGGGCACTCGCTTCGCGGCGGTTGCTCGATGCAGTTCGGAGTAGCCCATGATCAATCTCCCCGGCCATCTGGCCATTCGCACAATCAGTGGTCGCAATGGCGATTTCAATGTGGGGCGGCTATCAACTTCGATCGGCGAGTTCGTCATCAAGGACGCCCTCCTCGATCAATACAACGAAGGGAAGTATCGAGGTGATTTTGTCATCACCGAGATCCGCCCCTCCTACTACACCAACGGTGGAAGACTCGTAGTCGAGATCCGCGCCAAGCTTGACAGCATGACGCTAGACGACGTGGCCAATCTCAGCGCCGAAGAGGCCGACAGGTTATCGAACACCGAAACCGACCCTATCGACGAAGAGCCAACGGGCAGCTCGACGACGAATACATCACGTAGGCCGTCCCCACCAAGGTCGAGTCCACCCTCACGTCCCGACGATGAAGCACCGTTTGGTATGGAGAAATCCAAACCGCCGGCAGACGTCACCGCACATGCAGCCGACGAAGAGCTCTTCGGCACCATCTGGCCTATTGGCTCCTCGGTCCGACTGGACACTACGGTAGACCGACAACGACTGCGTCAGCAGTGTGTTCGTCTTGGCGAGCTCGGATACGAACTCGACTTCAAACAACAGACCTGGAACTTGCCCAGCGTCTAACGCAAATCAGGCCTGACCGCCTTCTCGTTTCCCACCACCCTTGAGGGCTCCCTCTTGGGCGCTCCTCGCCACATTAGGAGCTTCACATGAATCCAATCTTCAACACCCTCACCCATGCCACCCTGGCCAACATCGAAGATCAACTCGCTAACAACGAGGTGTCCGTCGACGAGGAGCTGTGGGATTTCTTCGTAGACGATCTTGGCCTAACGGCTGAACAAGCTGACGCCGCTGCAGCCCTTCGACCCCAGTACCAGCGAGAGATCTTCATCAGTGGACAAAGTCCGCTGTTCCAGGAGAACACTGTCTCGTTTGATCCAAAGGGCAAAAGGCTCATTTCGAGCGGACGCCTCACCTACGACCACGTGATCAATGTCTACAAAACCCTGCTACAGCATCGCGCTGGCCAGCTCCTAAAGTTGGGCTGTGATTGGGCAGCAGGAATCAACGACGCGGGGCAGTTGTACTGCACCAATTTCGATATCAACAAACCAGGAGCGGTGTTTGAAGTATTCGACTTCGACCCTGGAGCGTTTGTGGATGGCCACTGGCAAGGGGAAACGCCTGAGCAAACCCAAGCCGCTATCGAAAACCCTGTTTACATCAAATAACTACACACATCCCGAGGGGCTTTGCCGCCCTCCAGGCGGTGTCCCCTACATCACGGAGGTTTCATGCCAAGCTCAACTCAGCTCTTCCAGATCGAGGAGTCTCCAGACCTGTACGTCGACGCCTGCGTGTGCGACGAGATGCGCAACCTGGTCTTTCTGTCAGTTTGGGCACGCGACACCGCCCTACAGGAATTCCTGGCCAGACTCACACTCGGCTCTGCCGAAAACGGTCTGGATCAGTTCCACATCATTCAGGACGGTCGATGCCTCCCGGTCTTCCCCAACACCGACCAACTGGAGAAGCGCACTACACGACAGTTCCGCGGCACATTATTCGGCAGCCTGCTTCATCTCTGGCTGTTCGACAGGCGCTGCGCCCAACCAGATCGTGCCAATCACTTCGCCTATGCCCTCCTCGAGGAAAAGGCTGATCCCCACTGTGACCTTTGGCCACTCATCACAGAAACCTGTCCCTTACCACTCCTGCCGCACTGGCGAGAACCCGTAATGAAGGTACTGATACAACACCAAATGCTGCAGCCCCTCCCCGGGGCGTTGGGCGCGATCAGTGCCTGGCGACTCAACTTGCAGCTCGACGTCCTGGAACCCGCGCTTGGTGACCTGATTCGCCAAGGGCAACTCACTACACGCTGAGTCGCTTCAAACACCTCGCATACGCACACATACCCTGGAGGCCCTATGGCTCTGATGTTCCCGCGCCTGGCGCGCAACTTTGCTCGCAACGGCTATTACCCCACCGACGAAATCACCCTGGAGCGATCACTGCAAGCGCTTGTCCCCTCATCCACCGGCAGGATGCGAATATTCGACCCCTGTGCTGGTGAAGGAGTGGCCTTGGCCGAAGCTGCGCATATTCTCGGGAGAGATCAAGTTGAAGCGTTCGCCGTCGAATATGACCGGGAACGCGCAGACCATGCCCGTAAATTGCTGGATCGGGTGATACACAGCGACCTCATGGACACGATGATCAGTCGCCAGTCCTTCGGACTGCTCTGGCTCAACCCACCCTACGGCGACCTGGTCACGGACCATGCCGGCACCTCGCAGTATCAAGGCAATGGCCGGCGCCGCCTGGAAAAGCTGTTCTACCAACGATCCTTACCCCTTCTGCAGTACGGAGGGGTTTTGGTTCTGATCGTTCCACACTACGTCCTGGACGATGAGCTGTGCGGGTGGTTGTGTAATCACTTCACCGCGCTGCGCATCTATGCCGCTGCCGACTCGACCTTCAAGCAGGTTGTAATTTTCGGGATTCGCATTCGCCGGCAGGACCTGGCCAGACCCCGTGAGGTCGCGCAGATGCGCGACCGACTGCAGGCAATCGGTACCGGTGTGCAAACCGCAGAAGAGCTACCGACCAGTTGGCCATGGGAGCCGTATGCAGTTCTGCCGGCAAGCACTGACCTCGAGCACTTCTACCGTGTGACACTTGAGCCGGAGCAATTTAACCAGGAGGTCAAACGGCTACGAGGCTTGTGGCCGGATTTCACCCTGCACTTCGGTCAAACCGGTGTTCAACCACGACCGCCAGTGCGAGAGTTATCGCGTTGGCACCTGGCCTTGGCCTTGGCTGCCGGCGCGATATCTGGCGTGGTCAAATCGAAGTCTGGACGTGTCCTGGTACTGAAGGGTGACACCTACAAAGATAAGGTCCGCAAGACCGAGTTCACTGAAGACCAGGACGGCAACGTCTCCGAGGTAAGGATCCTGACCGATCGCTTCGTGCCCATCATTCGGGCATGGGACATGACGCCAGGCTCCCCCAATCGAGGATGCGTGCTGACCATCAGCTCAACTGCTGACACACCACCTGAACCAGAGATTCCGGTACCAGAAACGGCCCCAGCCCCCGCTTGCGCTGCACCGTTCGAACCGGGTCGCTTGCTACTGACCCAGGCCGTTCAATACCTCGTGGAGAATCGATCTATCAACCTAGCCCTATACCTAGACCGTCATTTGGCGGGCGATTGGGGTGAGATCTCTGACGACGACTGGAACAGCAATCAACGAGCGCTGAAAACTGGCGAACGTCTGCTCTCCGGTTACGACATCGATGCCGAAGGTGAAACCAGACTCTGGATCCTCACCGAAGCAAACCGCTGTGCAACGACCATTCTGTTGCCATCGGACTACTGATCCACCCATACGCCCCCAAGGCGTTTTCTCGACCAACCCACAGGGTATTCACCATACCCGGCCGGGTGTCGTGCATGCCCTGTTTCATCCTTTCAGGAGAAACACCATGAACGACCACGTCCAAGCCCCTCTTACACCTTTGACCATTGGCCTCACCGACCTCATCGACGAGTTCGGTGACGAGCTACTGGACTCCCTCAACCGCTCGAATCCACCGGTCTACGCCGGCAACGCAAACCCACATCGCCGGCTGGTGATGGATGGTCTCAAACGCCACCCCTTCCCCGCCCAGGCTGAAGTTGTGCAAGCGGTCGCCGCGTTGCTGCTCGATCGCAACGAAGAGGCCGCGATCATCAATGCCGAGATGGGGACTGGCAAAACCATGATGGCCATCGCTGTAGCAGCCGTCATGCACAGCGCGGGCTATCGCCGCACCTTGGTCATTTCTCCACCGCACCTGGTTTACAAGTGGCGGCGCGAGATCCTCGAAACTATCCCGGATGCTCGTGTCTGGGTACTCAACGGGCCTGACTCTTTGGTGAAATTGCTCAAGTTGCGTGACCAACTGGGAGAGCCCTACGACGGGCGACAAGAGTTCTTCATCCTCGGGCGCGTGCGTATGCGGATGGGGTTCCACTGGCGTCTGGCGTGTTGGCCACGTCGCTCTGCCGACGGACGCCTGCTTGCGGGCTGTTCTGATTGCGGCCGAGTTCTTGAGGACCAAGAAGGCAACCTGATCACCGTGGAAGAGTTTCACCGAGAGGAACGCCGTCGAAGCTGCCCTCATTGCGAAGGCCCACTCTGGACGCTCATGCGCTCAGGTAATGCTGAGAATGGCACTCGCCGATCGACCATTCTGAAGTCGATGTGTCGCATCCCGACCATCGGCCCAGTCAGTGCTGAACGCCTGTTGAACGACTTCGGGGAGGATTTTCTTGCCTCGATGCTGGTCGACAACGTCAGCGAGTTCATCAACCTGATGGATGCCAAGGGCAACTTCATCTTCAGCGACCGCCAGGCCAAGCGCATGGAGCGCGCCATGGCCAACATCGAATTCGGCTTTGGCGAAGGCGGTTACCAACCCTCGGAGTTCATCAAGCGCTACCTGCCTGATGGATACTTCGATCTCCTGGTGGTGGACGAAGGGCATGAGTACAAGAACAGTGGCTCGGCTCAAGGCCAGGCTATGGGGGTGCTGGCAGCGAAGGCACGAAAATCCGTGCTGCTGACCGGCACCCTTATGGGCGGCTATGCCGACGACCTGTTCTACCTCCTGTTCCGGGTCCTGACCCGAAGCATGATCGAGGACGGCTACCGTCCCAACGCGCGTGGCAGCATGGCCCCTGCGGCCATGTCATTCATGCGCGATCACGGCGTGCTGAAGGACATCTACACCGAGCGGGACACCGAGTCGCACAAAACTGCGAAGGGCAAGAAGCTCTCGGTACGGACGGTAAAAGCCCCGGGCTTCGGCCCGAAAGGAATTCACCGCTTTGTGCTGCCCTTCACCGTCTTCCTGAAACTCAAGGACATTGGCGGCAACGTGTTGCCGGCGTACCAGGAAGAGTTCGTCGACATCGCCATGTCTGCTGAGCAGGCCTTTGCCTATCAGCAATTGGCCGGCAAATTGACCCAGGAGCTTCGCCAGGCACTGGCTCGTCGAGATACCACGCTCCTGGGCGTAGTACTCAACGTGCTGTTAGCTTGGCCAGACTGCTGCTTCCGATCGGAAATGGTGAAGCATCCACGATCCAAAGACACGCTGGCCTTCGTGCCATCGATCTTTGGGGATGAAGAACTGATGCCCAAGGAGCAGGCGCTGGTGGATCTATGCCTCGCGGAGAAAGCCAAAGGCCGCAAGGTCCTGGCCTACACCGTGTACAGCGGAACCCGTGACACCACCTCTCGACTGAAACGGTTGCTGGAGCAAGCCGGTTTGAAGGTCGCGGTATTGAGGGCGTCAGTGGACACAGCCAGGCGCGAGGATTGGATTCTCGACCAGGTCGACCGCGGCATCGACGTGCTGATCACCAACCCGGAGCTGGTAAAGACCGGTTTGGATCTGCTCGACTTCCCGACGATCGCCTTCCTGCAGACGGGGTATAACGTGTACACCCTGCAGCAGGCGGCACGGCGATCATGGCGGATCGGACAGAAGCACCCGGTGCGAGTGATTTTCTTCGGTTACATTGGCAGCTCGCAGATCACCTGCCTGCAGCTGATGGCCAAGAAGATCGCGGTGGCTCAAAGCACCTCGGGAGACGTACCAGAGTCAGGACTTGATTCGCTGAATCAGGACGGTGATTCGGTGGAGATGGCTCTAGCTCGACAACTTATAGCAGCTTAAAACTCAACTCTCCCGGTCTGCGCAAGCAGCCCGGGGGATCTTGAGGTGCCATCCAGCGCAGCGTCAGCTTCCTTGAGCAATACCCGCCCTTCCTTATCCCCGTCAGGATACGGCAGCTACGCAGCGTGATAAGACTTCCAACTACCATCGCATGCAAACCAACGGCCGTCAGCAGGACCTGCTCCGACCTCAAACGATTGAGGTCATCACGTATGCGGGCGAGTTGCCTTATTTTCAAATCTTCCGGAAGCTTTGCCGTAGTCATTGATGCGCTCCTTAGTGAACCTAGGAACTAGATTAGAACCTTCTGTCCCGGTAAGTGTTAAGCATATATCCACCAACAACCAGAACGATCAATGCTGGCCAAAGCGTATACCACTCTGCCCACCAGGTGAGTTCTACAACCTCAGCTCGACCAAAGGCTGGTGGGGTTCTATCGCCCCAAAACTTGATAGCAGGCCAGAACCCCATAAAAACGACACCAAGAGCAACCGGCCAAGTCGACTCCACAGAGAAGAGCCCCAATCCACCGCTGAAGTGAATCACCGCCAGGCCGAGAGCTGCTGCGAAGGTCCAACCGACTATTGATGCTCCTGCACCAAAGGGTAGGCCCAAGGCTTCAGAAAACTGCCAAATCAAGTAGCCTACAAAAGCGGCTGCAAGACCAAGAAGAACCACCTCAATTGGTAAACCGTCATTTCTACTACGCATTTATCACCACGTTGATTGCTAGTTTAATTGCTGGAGAAAACAGCAAACGCACATGCAGAGTCAAGCCATCAGAAATTCTATTTGCCGAATGGATGATGGATACGCAATTTGACCAAAGCACCAAGAAAGATGTTCCAGAGTCAGGGCTCAGTTCACTGAACCTGGATGGTGGCTCGGTTGATGTATTCCCACAATTACATCAAGAAACATTTTGTTTCAATTTTTTGAATCACCTACGTACTGGTGCTCTCCGGGCAACTGCGCAACTTCTTGCGCAGTTCAAGCGAGCTATCATTGCGCGCCTCATAAACTGCCGCTCGAACTGAGCCCCCATGCCTCACAAGCAAGCTTGGGGTTTTACGGAAGATCTACACCACGTCAAGGAGCAACAATAGATGTTCAGTCCTGCCAACCAAGCTCATTTCAGCCTGACCATCGATGATCTTGAGCACGATCTTCAAGTGCTTTCGTTTACCGGCACAGAGGCAATCAACACGCCCTATGCGTTTGATGTGGAACTGGTCAGCGAAAACCCCGACCTGGACCTGGAAACGCTGCTGCACAAACAGGCGTTTCTGGCGTTCGACGCCAATGGTAGCGGCATTCACGGGCAGATCTACCGGATAGGCCAAGGTGATGCTGGTAAGCGCCTGACTCGCTATACGTTGACGCTGGTGCCGCAACTCGCCTACCTGCGCCATCGCATCAACCAGCGTATTTACCAGCAGATGTCGGCACCGAAGATCATCGCGTTGATCCTTGAAGAACACGGCATCCAGAGCAACGCCTACCAATTCCAGATTGGCACCCCGTGTCCGGACCGTGAGTACTGTGTGCAGTACGACGAATCCGATCTGCATTTCATCCAGCGTCTGTGCGAGGAGGAAGGTGTTCATTTTCACTTCCAGCACAGTGCCAAGGGCCACAGGCTGGTATTTGGTGATGACCAGACCGTGTTCCCGAAACTCGGCCAGCCGACGGCCTATGTACAAGGCAGTGGCATGGTCGCGGATGAGCCCGTGATCAAGGGGTTCCAGTTGCGTATGGAAGCCCGAACCAGTCGTACCACCCGCAGTGACTATGATTTTGAGAAGCCTCGACTATCGCTGGAAGCGGCCTATCGCTCCGAAACTAAAAACGAGGAGCCGGACCTTGAAGATTATGATTACCCAGGCCGTTTCACCGACCGTGTTCGTGGCAAGTTTCTCAGCCAACGTGCTCTTGAACGTCATCGCGCCGATTATCGCCAGGCTGAGGGGCATGGCGACCAGACCACGCTCGTCAGCGGCCACTTCCTGGAGATCTCCGATCACCCACGCACCGAGTGGAATGCTCTCTGGCTGCTGACCGAGGTCGTCCACGAAGGCAGGCAGCCGCAAGTCCTCGAAGAATCGGTGACCAGCGACACCACCGACAACAAAGATGACTTCCACCAGGGCTATCGCAACCGCTTCCTCGCGACTCCGTGGGACGTCTTTTACCGCCCACCACTAGAGCATCCGAAGCCCCGCGTGCTCGGCAGTCAGACCGCGATGGTCACCGGCCCCAAGGGCGAAGAAATCCACTGCGACCAGTACGGTCGTGTGAAGGTGCAGTTCCACTGGGACCGCGAAGGACTGGCCGACGACAAGACCAGTTGCTGGATGCGCGTCTCCTCCAGTTGGGCTGGCGACCGCTACGGTGGCATCAGCATTCCACGTGTCGGCATGGAAGTGCTGGTCACCTTCATCGAAGGCGATCCTGACCAGCCGCTGGTGACCGGTTGCCTGTACCACAAGGAAAATGTCGTTCCCTACGACCTGCCAGCGAACAAGACCCGCACCGTCTTCAAAACCCTCAGCTCACCAGGCGGCGCTGGCTTCAACGAACTGCGCATCGAAGACAAGAAAGGCGCCGAACAGATCTTCCTCCACGCCCAACGCGACTGGGACGAAAACATCGAGCACGACCAGAAAATCCGCGTCGGCAACGAACGCCACGACACCGTGGAAAAGAACTCCTACACCGAACTCAAAGCCGAAGAACATCGCACCACCCATGCTGACCGCAAAGTCGAAGTCAAAGCCGATGATCACCTGATCGTTGGCCAGAATCAGCACATAAAGTTGGGCACCGCTCAGTTGATGAGTGCCGGTCGCGAGATTCATCTAAAGGCCGGCCAGAAGATGGTCATCGAGGCGGGCACGGAGCTCACTCTCAAAGCGGGCGGTAGTTTCATCAAGCTTGATGCCGGCGGAATCACCGTGGTCGGCCCCGTGGTCAAGATCAACGCAGGAGGCGCACCGGGCCAAGGCACTGGGAATGCCGCGCTATTGCCAGTCATTCCCTTACCGGTGGATGCAGACAAAGCGGGTAAGCTACTGGAGCGCGCGGTTTCGCAACCTGCTCCGGATGTCATTCACAAACTGAGCGCAGTAGTCAGCCCATTACCGGGACTGCCAGGGTACGAAGATGAACCGTACACCCTGTTTGCCGATGGGGCTGCTATTCAGGAGGGCCTGACGGGAGCCGATGGCGTGATCAAATTCGAGCACGTTCCTGGCACTCAAGCCTATGCGGTAGAACTGGTGAATGGTCATCGCTTCGAGATTGAGCCCAAAGAAGACAGCAGCCAATCAGCTTCACAGAATCAGCAACTGGCACGTCAAGGCTATCGCGACTATCACGCGCAGGCCGATCAGCTCGAACCGATGGGCTCGACGGATGACTACCGCACCGTTACGTTGAACCCGGCCAGCAAGCCGAAGAGCCATTGAGTGCAGGAAGCAATCGAATGACCACGGATTACAGCAAAGAAGTTATCCAGCTGACGCCTAAAGAACACAAGTCCACCTCCTTGACCATGGACTGGTTCGCGAGAAAAGCGTTCTACCCACCACGTGCCGGCATACAGGTCACCCCGTTGATCAATGGTGATAAGGCGTTCGGCGCTGTATACGATGCAATTCAGGCCGCGACGAAGAGTGTCGAAATCATCAGCTGGGGATTTGACCCGGCGATGCGTTTCAAGCCCGACAGCGATCGCATCGGTGAGTTGCTGGATGTTCGAGGTCGCCACGGGGTCAAGACTCGTGTGCTGATCTGGAAAAACCCACTGGCCAACTTTGTTGAAAACACCATCATCGGCGATGGTCTGGCGGGCTCGGGAGGTACTGCTGCGGGGTCTGGCATGGCTAAAGGGAGCGCAGCCTCCGATAGCTCAGTGGAAGCTCGCCGGCAACTGGAGTATCGCCGCACAGTCAACCAGCATGAATTGGCCAAATTGCGTTCGGGTCAACTGCCTGCTTATGGCACAGGATATCGCTATCAGCAACGCGAACGTGAGTTGCAGAGCACTCTTGCCAACATCGAAGCACAACTGAACGGACAAGGTGGCTACAACAAACTCAAAGGATCGGGTGCGCCCAAATACTCCCCCCAGGATGAGGAATACACACGGGAGTGGTTCAGCCGCATCCACGATGGGCGAATGCAGAACGTCGAGTTTCGCACCCGGGACTTCTCCACTGAAATACCGCTGAATGCCGCCATCCGCGGGCCGCAGATGCGCAATGAAAAAGGACGTCTGGCGACCCTTTACCGATTGATGAAAGGGGAAGCGCCCGATACCAACTTTGCGCACATGATGCTGTTGACCCTGTTTGCCAGCCACCACCAGAAGATGGTGTTGGTGGACTATGAAGACACCGCAAACGCGGTTGGCTTCGTCATGGGTCACAACATGCATCGCAATTACTGGGATACCAGTGCGCACCTGTATGACGACAAAGCCGCGCGGCGTAGTCCGGGCTTCGGTCCATGGCAGGATTTGTCCATGAAAGTACAGGGCCCTGCCCTGCATGACCTGAACCACAACTTCAGCACCGCCTGGGATCGGGAAACCTTTTGGGTCAAGAAATGGTTTGTCGATGGCCTGCGCGATCAACGCCAGGCCATCAAACCGGACAATTTCAAAGCCGCCGGTTCAACCATGGCGCAGATTTGCCGTACGCAACCGCAAGAAGGTGCAGAGACCTCGATTCTGGAGCTGTACCACAAGGCTTTAGGCAACGTGCGCAACTACGCCTATTTTGAAAACCAGTATTTCCGCTACCCGCCGTTTGCCAAACAGCTGCGTGAACTGGCGGCTGCTTATATCGCAAAGGGCAGAGACAAAGACTTGTACCTGTTCGTGGTCACCAACAACCCGAACGACAAGGGTTTCTCCAGCACCACCTATGCCACCTTACAGGAACTGGGGCAGGAGCAACTGATGCCCCAGGCTCAGCGCAGCCTGGTGGAAGATACGCTCCGAAAACGCAGCCAATTGGCGTATCTGGAAGCAAACCCACAGAACGATCCCTACGTGCAGCGGGCTCAGCTCAACCGAGCCGAGGTACTGAAACGCGAGATTACCGAGCTGGAAAAAAAGGGCGTCACCCCAGAGGTAGAACAGCGTCTGGGCGGTCTCAAACCAAAAGATATTCCTGAGCTGAACAAGCCGAAATCGGATGACGGTGAAGATCCAAAGCCCTACACCCTCAAGGATTTACCGGGTCTCAAGGTCGTCATCGCGACGCTGACTGCTTGCACTCCAGAGCCCGGAGGCACTTTATCCGAGGGAGAGCAGGCTTTTTTCCGGGGCATCTACGTGCACTCAAAACTGTTGGTCGTGGACGATGTCTTCAGCTTGCTCAGCTCTGCAAATATCAACACCCGCAGCCTGCATACCGACTCTGAGTTAGGTCTGGCTGCACCGGATGCCGAGCTGGCCAAGCACTGGAGGGAAGAGTTGTGGAAGTTGCATGTAGATAAGTCAATCAACGACAGCAAGGGACGTTGTAATGCTGCGGCCAACTTCGACGCATGGAATAAAGTGATGGACGAGAACTGGAAAAAGAAAGGGCAGAACAAACCTCTAGTCACGCATTTAACTCGTTTCTGGGACGTGGAGACGCCATATGCCAAAGCCATTGACTAAAGCCATCTCACTTTGTGCCCTTATTTTTTCTATCTTGTTGAGCGGAGCTCCGGCCATGGCCTATCCAACTTTCATCTGTGCCTACGAAAAAGACCACAACCCACCACTGGATGCGGAAGCCGAGCGCTGGTTTCAACAGGCCCGCGCCTTGGAGAAGGTCCGTGGTGTCAAAGACTGGCGAACCATCGTCGGGCTCTACGAAAAAGCTATCGCTAAAGATCATTGGAAGGCGATGCATAACCTGGCGGGACTCTATCGCACGGGCTGGCCTGGACAGCCTGGTATTGAGCAAGACACCAGCAAGATGCTTGACCTCTACGAGCGGATGGTGAAGCTCAAAGTCCCGCTGGGTTACTACGATTGGGCGGTAGTGGCCGAGAACGGGCAAGGAGTGTTGAAATCCGACCGGATGGCCAGTTCGTATATGTTCCAGGCAGCTCAGTTGGGCAATCCATTGGCTCAGGCGCGTATCGGAAATTACTTTGCGTTCCAATTACCTAAGGACAAACAAGATGAACGAATGGCTGAACCATATTTTCGATGCGCCGGAGCTCAAGATTCACCAGAGGCAATTATAGAAACAGCAGCATTCTATAAGATTTCTAAAGAAAATATGCCTCTTGCGCTATTTTATTACCAGCGGGCTGCATCATTAGGCAGTGCTAGAGGTTTAAGTTATCTCAGTGGAGCATTTGAGTCTCAACCATCTCCGGTAGATAACTTTGGATATCAGCCAGATGCTAAGCTTCATGAGCTGTATGCCGGCCTATGGGAGCAACTGGATGCTAACCCTGCGTTGCGCTTCCCTAATCTGATGAAAGACCATCCGCTTCCCGTCCATCCCAAGCAAGGGTTTGACGCAGAGCATCCGGATCGCAGACCGGAAATATGAGTAACTCTACTCAGTAACAAGATTTTCTGTGTGCCCCACCAACAGCTTGTTGCCACATCTGCTGGTGGTGGCACGAGCGCACTCCCTCTATCGCCAACGACCACTACGCTAAATAAATAAGACTTTCAGCTCAAGCAGCCCGTTCTTTAAATGTCCCCCTCCATGTTTTCAAACTGACTAAGTCGATTCTTAGGGAAACTCTGAAGAAGACTTCCAAATCTGGTGAAATACCCGCCTGACACGAACACGACGGTTGAGTCCCGATGAAACAGATATCCTTCGCCGATGCCGAGTACGCCGGCAAACGTAAGCAG
>Ga0302169_10000051_pt1 | contig 36571 bp, 30 predicted proteins | sample I_Fen_N1_3_FD_193493 | JGI IMG/M metagenome (GOLD analysis project Ga0302169, IMG submission 193493) | Peat permafrost microbial communities from Stordalen Mire near Abisko, Sweden - I_Fen_N1_3 | ecosystem: Environmental > Terrestrial > Soil > Wetlands > Permafrost | place: Sweden: Abisko...
CAGTGCCTTGGCCGTGTCCGGAATCACCACTCATAACAAACGAGTACGGTTCTTCTCCACGGTCGATCTCGTCAACCTGCTGGAGCGTGAAAAGTACGAAGGTAAGGCAGGCCGAATCGCCCAGGGACTGCTTCGGACAGACCTGGTGATACTCGATGAGCTGGGGTATTTGCCCTTCAGTCAGAGTGGTGGCGCGCTGTTATTTCACCTGCTTTCAAAACTGTATGAGCATACCAGCGTGGTCATCACCACCAACCTCAGCTTCTCGGAGTGGTCGAGTGTGTTTGGCGACGCCAAGATGACCACAGCGTTGCTGGATCGGCTGACACACCACTGCCATATCGTCGAAACGGGCAACGAGTCCTACCGTCTGCAACACAGCACGTTGGCCGCCCAGACAAAGATCAAATCGCGTGAACGAAAGCGCAAGGACGAAGATGGTATCGAGGACGATGATGCGTTTTGATCTGCGCCGTAAACACCCTTCCGCATGCCTGCATGCGGTGGGGCCAGACGCGTCTTCAACCAGGACACTACTGCTAAGCTTATCCACAATTGCTGGGACAAAAATCAGCAATCCGCCCTGGGTCAATTTTCAATCGGCAGGGTCAGTTTTCAATCAGCGCCAACAGTCAGCGATGAGCAGCGGTTTATCGGTAGACAGGAAATGAGCCTGCCGATCCTGGCGCAGTTGAAAAACTGGCTGGATAAAACACAGTCACAGGTGACGCCACAAAGCGTACTGGGCAAGGCCGTTAATTATCTGGCCAGCAACTGGATCCGGCTGGGACGTTACGTGGAGGCTGGTTTTTTACCGATCGACAACAACAGCGCTGAGTGCGCAATAAAACCGTTTGTCATCGGGCGCAAGGCATGGCTGTTCAGCGACACGCCCAAGGGTGCTACCGCCAGTGCCCAGATATACAGTTTGGTCGAGACCGCCAAGGTCAACGGCCAAGAGCCCTATACGTGGCTGCGCCACGTACTGGAACGACTGCCGCATGCGCAGTCGGTGGCCGACTACGAAACGCTATTGCCATGGAACTGCTCGCCAGAGATGCCACGGTAAACAAGGCGGTAGTATGGCGGCAGGTGTAGTTCATGGATCGGATACCAAGTTCGCGACTGCATTATTACGCTTGGACGGCAGCCATCGACGGACGACATTGGCATTGATCCCGTGTCTCAAGGCGACACTGGAGACGGATACGCCGGGTTGCTGGCATTCTTGAACGACTTGGGCTTTGAGGGATTTTGAGTAGGTGTGTCGTTGGCGCATGGGAATCCTGACGTTAAGGGTAATTGCGTCCACTTAAAAAATCGTGGACGCTTTTGCCCTTATCGCTCTTGATCCCCAGGTCGGGTAGATGACTTCGCCAGCCGCTTACCATTGTTTCAGATGGGTGTCGGCTTGAAAAATGGTGATAGCGAGCACTTTGAGTGATAACTCAAGTTGTGAGTTTGTGCATATTTAATGACCAGGTCGCGACAGCTCAGTAAGTCTTTAATAGGCAGCCCCGCTATTCGGCGGAGTTTGTTTGATGAAATGGGGGTTAGTAGCTTTGCGTATTCCGCCACCGCCCACTCAATCAAACGATCATGAAAATATTCTTTAGACTCAGCTGCTGTTGCAAAAATACGCGATATCTCCGATTTGTAGGGTTCTGGAAATGAGTGTGGTTGAGTCACTCCGCAGTCTTTTCTTAAGCGGGTTACTGTAAGACGAGTTGGTCGTTCAGCTTTGTTAAGTTCTTTTATCTTTTCAGCTTCAATGGCAAGTCGAATTTGCAGAAATCGTTCCTTCCAGTCAATTCTACTGGCAGCGCCATGATATTTTCTGGTAGGTCTAGGGATGTTCTCGCTTGTCCAGGTTGAGTCGTTAATCAATACCGCATCCATGGACGATGAAAGGATTTTGCGTAATTCAGTACGGGTGATGTTGGGTTGTGAGTCTACGGCTGTCGAAAGTTTCTCCTTGGCGTGCTGAATTTTTGAGATTTCCTTGCTCGATTTGCCGCAGAGAAGAAGATGGGGTTGGTCGCCGAAAATTAATGATGTGGTATATTTTCCTAAGCCAAAGACTCTGCATGCTTCTTTGAGCCCCATACCACTCTTTATTGCTTCTCTGATCTCTTGTAGTAGGCTCCAACCGATTCGGTCACATTGTTTTTCAGTTAGCGGTAAAGCTATTTGATGATGGCGCGCAGCCCTGCGAAAAGTGTCCTCCTTTATGTCCAAGCTTTTTGCCGCTGTAACTACAACGCCTCTAGCCTTGGTCAGTGCGTTTTGAACTAATTCCTTGTCGGGATAATTTTTTTTGCTGTGAGGTTTTATTGGGTTAAGTGCTAAAAACTTTTGGGAGTTGCATATTTTGCTAATGTCGCGTATGTCGTCGCAAAACAGCTTGGCGACAAATAAGTTATATATGATGTTGGTGCCATTATGGTTGGTGCGGAAAACACGAGCAAGATCATGTCGGAGCGAGCCCCTGCGAGGGCATTCGACAATAAAGCCAAATTCATATAATAGGCTGGACCCAATTTCTTGTTCAAGAGCGTGGATCAGGGCGCTATTTCTGATTTTTCCTGCTAGTGTTATAAGGTCGTGCGATTTTAACAACTCTCGCAGATTGTATGTTATGTCCATATGCGGCGAATTAATTCGCAGCATATGATCAACTTGCTGCGCCACCCATAACAGAGCTTCTTCGGAAATTCCATCTGTTGTTGATTCGACAACCATAGGGTGAATAGGCGTTTCGCAATCGCACTGCCCGGCCATTCGCCACATGATTGCCCTAGTCCGTGTGTTGCAATTCACGCAGCTGAAATGCAGCGGGCAACTATGGCGTGCGCAGTATCTAACGAATGCGGGCTGATGTTGTCGATACAGGACTGGAAATCCGAAGCTCTCGATGTCTTGGGTGACGCAGGTTGGGCAGAATTTGGAACTGTACCGACGATTTTGGCCAGTTGTTTTTTTTCGTTTGGTTAATCCTAATGTCGCTGAAGGATTTCCATTTAACCCATGGCTGATTTCTTCCATCGTACTTTCATAAAAATCTGCGCTTGATGAATGGAGGAAAAGTGGAACTATAGTGTGGTTCTCTACGATCTTTCTTGGGTTGTTACACCAAGGGTGTCCTTCAGCCATCCTTTCCGCCAGTTCCACGACAGCAATCGGCACTATAGCTGCGGCGCTAGCCTTATCAAGTCCGATCAAACCGAGATTACGCTTGGTATAACCAGCAGTGCGATGGAGATAACGTGCCACAACCGAAGAGTATAATTCCCCCTCCGCTGGTGTAGGAAATCCTGGGACTTTCATGGGCGTTCCAGGATCTTATTTATTTCGTCAGGGTTCTCGTTCAACACCATTTTTTTGATCTCTTCCTTCGTAAGCGGTTCATTTCTACTATTTCCTTTTTCTACTCGGTTAGAGGCCTGGCGCTTTCGTGTAGGGGTTAATGCATCCTGTCGGTTTGGCGGCTGCTTTTCAGTCAACCCTATATTGGACGAAAGTGTGTTTGAAAGTGCCTCGTCAAATTTGTCTATCAAACGGGAGTTGTTGGATTTTAGGATGTTTACGGCATGATGAAGCGGAGTCATCCGCAGGTTGTAAGTATCGATTATGGTTTTTTCATCAATTTTCTCAGAGCCGTCTTCGATTGCAGCGAGTTGAGCGCTAGCAAATACACTGAGCATAATTCCTGTGATGCCTTGGCTGACATCATAAAGTGCTTCAACAATGCTGTCCTTTATCTCGGATCGCTCTTTGGTCCATTGGTATTCCCAAGCAATCCTACACAATTGATTGAAACTTTCATCATCGGCAGCGAGTGGCCTTTTCAGGTCATAGTAACCACCTTCTACCAATCGCCGAGAGATGCTAAGATCACCCTCTAATAGTCTAAGAGCTTTATAGGTGCCTGCTATCACGATAGGAATTCCGAGTTCATCGCGGAGGTTTACAAGAAATGCTATGATTTTTGCAGCCCCGACCCCCATCAGTGAAAGATTTTGAAACTCGTCTAAGACTAGTAGTCCAACATGATGAGTGGTTATGATTTTTCGTATTTCTGAGAGGTAGAAGTTTCGATCGCCTCCTCGCACATCCTGAAAAATTCCATGATACAATTTTAAATCAAGAATCCGATCTGTATAGTCACCAAAGGACGCGCATAAAGTTTTAACTGTACAGTGTTCGGGTACATTGCGACGAAGCCACAGTATTTGGCGTTCTGGGAATGATTGATCTTGAAATGAGGTGTGTTGATAACTCTGCTGCCCTACGCCTTCCAGCACTCGATCGAGTAAGGTCGATTTTCCCATTCCAGAATGCCCAGCTATCAGTGATATAGTTGGGCGGATAGTGATGTCTGCCTTGCCTCCATAAAGTGCCCTCTGACCCTCAGCTGACATAGGGTTTCGGGGAATATATCCGTCAAACAGCTGAGAGCTAATTCCAATAAGAGCTCTTCGGTGTACCGGGTGTGTTGGTGCAAAAAAGTGCCTAAGTCTGTTTATTTTGATTCTTCGAAGATACGCGGGCAGGTCACGATCAAAGATGTCGTGTTCAGGCTTGAGCCCAAGTCTTAGAAAAGCTTGGCGATCGTTATCTGGCGGAAAGTTCAAATGCGCTATCAGTGGATTGTTATCGATTTCGAGTGCGCCCGATTTTCGATAAACTATTTTATTTGATGATGTTGATTGCATCGACTTCATCCCAAATTGATATCTCGTTATTGCTGTGTTTTGCGTCGGTCGTTGCAGTTGGTCGGTCTGGGAGTGGGGTTGCTTCAGTTACTGAGTTTTGACTTAAAGCCCCGTTTAATCCCGAAGAACGCTCATTCGCCCTTTCCAGAGAGCGATTTTGACGAATATCCACTGCTTGACCTGCCATAGGTGAGTTACGTTTCTCCACCACAGACCGCTTTACCGCGGCTTTGACTGCTCGTACACTAACCCGGCGTTTACTGTAATGATTAAGCTCGGCCTGGCTGACTAATTGCTTCTGGACCGCCCGAAAATCTTTAACCTCGGGAAACGATGCCCTAATGTCATAAATTTCCGGATCAGTGTTGAGAGCCAGCAGCCATGATTTCAAGTTAGTATCATAAAAATATATTTCACTAGCGAGCAGCGGGTTGTGCGCGACTTTGACTTTTATAGATTGGTTGATTGAGGCGCTAAGTAGGCCGGAGCTGCGAAGATGGTCGCAGGTATAGGTCTCTCCTTGGAACAGTATGCCAAGCGGAGAAATACGGCCACTACCGTTTGTCATCAAATACTCGTACGCGAAGCTTGGCCCCATACTTCGTGTGAAACCGGCTCTATTCGTAAGTGCCCAACTGTGCAACCCGATACGCGTTGCTACCTTTGGTCCTTCGGCCAAAGCATCAGGCGGGATTTTTTTGGGATCAACTGCGGCGTTATTCAAATCCATGATTATCTCTACCAGAATTCTTTCAAATTCAAATATATCCAACGCGGCTGATTTTTTTCCGTCAGGCGTCCGTCGTTCTCTTTTCTTTGAAAACCTTCCAGGCAAATCGAATCTGCTGCTTCTGCTATTTTTAAGCTCGGCATTCTTCCCCTCGACGGTACCTTTAGCGATTGGTGTCATAGATGGGGTGACTTCTACACGTATTCCCGATTGAACAAAGTTATGTCCCATGTTCGAGATCAATTCCGCCCGGTCTGCCCTCAGTAACGTTGGGAGATGGTGACATGGCCAATCGGATGACGAATAAGGTAGACCTAGCCGTTCAAAGACCGAAGATTTATCGGTGAAACAATTATGCAAAGCCAGAGCTGCGATAGCCCAACTAGGATTTTCCAGGCTTACTGCATAGCCTGTAATGGTCCCATCATAGGTTTCGACTACCAGATAAACAGTAGGCCTTCCAACGAGCAAGCTTTTTGTAATCCTTGAAACAAGCTGGATTTGAAAGTGTGTCGCGTCGATCTCATAGAAGCCTGGGCCAGGCACGTGGTCGTTAGCTTTACCTCTTGAACCTCGAGGTGATTCTGGTTCTAGTTCGGTCTTCGCATTTTTTATTTTCCTGCAGCGATATCTAAATTGCTGCCATGTAGGAACTCTGTATTTTTTTGCAAGTGCAGGATTCAGGAGTAGACCGTCGGTCCCTTCGGATATGGATTCAGGCGGAAGCTTATAGATGGATATAAGCATTTCATGAAAAGCGTCCTTCCAAGTCATGCGATTCTGCATTATATAGGTAGTATAAGCTTGTGTTATTAGGGCCTCCACTTCATACGATGGGACCCCTGTGTCAGCGGAGAGCAGATGCGGCTTCGCTCCTCTCTTAGTTCCGGACGTAGGAGGGTTCGCTGCTTTGTGGTTCTTGTCGACGAATTTACTGACAACCGCGACAGTGTTACGTCCCGCTTGAAGCCAGTCGCTGACCCAGACTTTAACGGTTTTCTCTGTCAGATCTAACGAAGCGGCAATCTGTTTTATCTTGGTGTTAACTGCCTTTTTGTTAGTAAAAAAGTCAGGCATGGCGGAAAGTGTCGCAGTGATATCAGATAGCTCTTTGAACCGTTTGCCTGCGGCAACTGGCAGTTTTGGAGGTATTGATGGTAGGTCGCCTAGTGGGTCCGAGATTTTCACCAAAGTTTCGGAATTCAGCAGTTCGATCCATTCTGAGTAGTCAATACTGAATGGTTTTGAAGTTTTATTTTTTTTAATTTTGATTAGAATGACCTTTTTCAGATCAATAGTTTCTAGCACTCTAACCGGGCAGTCGAACACATGGGATGGCGTGGCGGCTACGTACACTTCGTGTATTTCGTACATTTCAGGCACCCTCCTTCAAAAACACGCTCCCTCGGTGTGTCAATGTATCCTTCTCTATGTCTAACCGGCTTTGATGGCTCCAAACAGCTTGACCTAAAAGGGCGTGACCTGTGTGCACGTCGAGGTCCAGCTCTCTAGTCGACTTTGCCATGATCGCGTTGAAGGACAGCCCTTGGCGGCAGTTAGCTTCGAACCGCCTGCTGAAAACTTCCGGTGTAATCGGTGAGCTGAGCACGCAATCGTCCGCAAGCGATAACTCAAAAAAACAGAGATTGTTGACCCTATGAGTTGAAATCTCTTTCTCGGTGATAAGTACCCACTTAACACCTCGTTGATTCCAATAAACTTTTTCTATCAACAGCTTTTCAAGATTTCGGGGTGTGAGATCTTTTGCCAGTTTCACGCTGATCGCAAGAAGCTGCTCCCCACTAGGCCGATCAAGCGTGAGTAGAAGATCGGTAGTCATCACTGTTGGCGTTTTCGTTGTAGGGTAGGTTGGATGTCGCACACCCAGGTCTGAGGCGATCTGCTGAGTTTCCGCCAAGGGAAGCAGCGCATACTGCTCTCGAATATTTTTTGTATACCTTGAATATTCGGCTTCGAGATGGACTTTGAATTCTTGCCGAGATAGGTAGTGATGGGTGCGGCCTGTCACCCGACTCTTGACCATGCTTGACGTGCCAATGGATGGAACGTCTCGGACGTACATGAACGGCTTATAACAGGCGCCGTCACCCTGCCCGTAACCAGCTGCAATCCACCTGTCCACCAAATCTGGATTGGGAGATCTGCATTTCGTGCCTGCCATACCGCCTCCTGATCGGCGCCCGCCCGGTGGGTGAGGGAGATCTAGCGTGCAAACCATCGAGAGTTAGCGCAGTGTTTCGCTTTGTTCATAAAGGCTTCGTTCCGGAGCCTTGTGGGGTAAACTAGGAGATCGTGGACGCGCATATCATGGCAAATTGCCACCAAAAGTCATCCATCAAGCATCGGATTTCGGAAATTTTTTTACCCCTACCAGAAATGTAGACAAATTTTTTGGCCCTGGGAAAAATTCTTTTGTCCTTTTACACCTAGGAGAACGTTATGGCCCGTGGGGTTAACAAAGTCATATTGGTCGGCACTTGCGGCCAGGATCCCGAAGTTCGCTACTTGCCTAACGGTAACGCCGTGACCAACCTGAGTCTGGCGACCAGCGAACAATGGACCGACAAGCAAACCGGTCAGAAGGTCGAGAAGACCGAATGGCACCGTGTGTCGATGTTCGGCAAGGTGGCGGAAATCGCCGGCGAATACCTGCGTAAAGGCTCGCAGGTGTACATCGAAGGCAAGTTGCAGACCCGCGAGTGGGAAAAAGACGGTATCAAACGTTACACCACTGAAATCGTGGTCGACATGCAAGGCACCATGCAACTGCTGGGCGGCCGTCCACAACAGGGCGACCAACAAGGCGGGGGCAACAACTATCAGCAGTCCGCTCCGGCTCCACGCCAGCAGGCTCCACGTCCGCAGCAGTCGTCGGCACCGCAACAGTCGCGTCCGGCTCCACAGCAGCAGGCCGCGCCTCAGCCAGCTCCGGATTTCGACAGCTTTGATGACGATATCCCATTCTAAAAAGCGGCGATCCAGTCAGTGACAAAAAAAAGCGAAGCCATCTGGCTTCGCTTTTTTTATGAGCGCTATTAACGGGTTGAAGCTGTCACATTGGCCCGAGCCGAGTGCAATTTCTTGTAGCTATCGATCAACCGCAGGTGCCGGTCGAGCCCCTCCAGTTTCATGCTGGTCGGCGTCAAGCCATGGAAACGCACGCTGCCGTCCACCGAGCCGATGGCGGCGTCGGTGCGCTCGTTGCCAAACATCCGGCGGAAATTGGCCTCGTAGTCTTCCAGTTCCAGGTCTTCGTCCAGCTTCATTTCCAGCACCACGTTGACGGCCTGGTAGAACAAACCACGTTCAACCGTGTTGTCGTTGTACTGCAGGAACATTTCTACCGCCTCTTTTGCCTCTTCATATTGCTGCAAGGCGAGATAGATCAGCAGCTTCAACTCCAGGATCGTCAGCTGACCCCACGTCGTGTTGTCGTCGAACTCGATGCCGATCAAGGAGGTGATGTCGGTGTAGTCGTCCAGTTCACTTTCCACCAGACGCTCAACCAGCGATTGCAGTTCTTCTTCATCGAGGCGATGCAGGTTGAGGATATCGGCGCGGAAGAACAGCGCTTTGTTGGTGTTATCCCAGATCAGATCATCCGCCGGATAGATTTCCGAATAGTCCGGTACGAGGATGCGGCATGCCGTGGCGCCGATATGCTCGTAGACCGCCATGTACGACTCTTTGCCCATGCCTTTGAGGATGCCGAACAGGGTCGCGGCTTCCTCGGTGTTCGAGTTTTCACCCTGGCCGGAGAAGTCCCACTCGACGAATTCGTAATCCGATTTGGAACTGAAGAAGCGCCACGACACCACGCCACTGGAGTCGATGAAGTGCTCGACGAAGTTATTCGGCTCGGTCACTGCATGACCTTCAAACGTCGGCTGTGGCAGGTCGTTGAGGCCTTCGAAACTGCGGCCCTGCAACAATTCGGTGAGGCTGCGTTCCAGCGCCACTTCCAGGCTCGGGTGCGCGCCGAATGAGGCGAATACGCCGCCGGTACGCGGGTTCATTAACGTGACGCACATCACCGGGAATTCGCCGCCCAGGGATGCATCCTTTACCAGCACCGGGAACCCTTGCTCTTCCAGTGCCTGAATACCGGCGAGGATCCCAGGGTACTTCGCCAGAACCTCGGCCGGCACATCCGGCAAGGCAAATTCACCTTCAATGATTTCGCGTTTGACCGCGCGCTCGAAGATCTCTGACAGGCACTGCACCTGGGCTTCGGCCAGCGTGTTACCGGCGCTCATGCCGTTACTGAGGAACAGGTTTTCAATCAGGTTGGACGGGAAATACACCACCTCGCCGTCCGACTGACGCACGTACGGCAGCGAGCAGATGCCGCGCTCTTCATTGCCCGAGTTGGTATCGATCAGGTGGGAGCCGCGCAGTTCGCCGTCGCGGTTGTAAATCTTCAGGCAGTATTCATCGAGAATTTCAGTGGGCAGCGCATCTTTGCGCCCAGGCTTGAACCAGCGTTCGTCCGGGTAATGCACAAACGGCGCGTTGGCGATGTCTTCGCCCCAGAACTGGTCGTTGTAGAAGAAGTTGCAGTTCAGACGCTCGATAAACTCGCCCAGCGCCGACGCCAACGCGCCTTCCTTGGTTGCACCTTTGCCGTTGGTGAAACACATCGGCGAGTGCGCATCGCGGATGTGCAGCGACCACACATTGGGCACGATATTGCGCCACGAAGCGATTTCAATCTTCATGCCCAGGTCCGCCAGTATGGCCGACATGTTGGCGATGGTTTGCTCCAGCGGCAGATCCTTGCCCGCGATATAGGTGTGCGCCTCGGAATGGGAGGCAGGCATCAACAATGCCTGGGCATCGGCGTCTAGGTTGTCCACTTCTTCGATCACAAACTCAGGTCCGGCCTGCACCACTTTTTTCACGGTGCAACGGTCGATGGAGCGCAGGATGCCCTGGCGGTCCTTGTCGGAAATGTCCGCCGGCAACTCGACCTGGATCTTGAAAATCTGGTTGTAGCGGTTTTCCGGGTCAACAATGTTGTTCTGCGACAGGCGGATATTTTCCGTGGGAATGCTGCGAGTGTCGCAGTACAACTTCACGAAATAGGCCGCACACAATGCCGACGAAGCCAGGAAGTAGTCGAACGGACCCGGTGCCGAGCCATCGCCCTTGTAGCGGATAGGTTGATCGGCGACCACCGTGAAGTCATCGAACTTTGCTTCAAGCCGAAGGTTGTCGAGAAAGTTGACCTTGATTTCCATGGGGGATTACCAGAATAACGGGCTAGACGAATTGGCCGTCATTATCCGGCTTTTCAGGCGTATGTCTTGTCGTTGTCGGATCCTGAGCCTGGTTTACGCCTGTTTCAACCTGACGCCCGATACACGGTATCGGGCGATTTATGCGCGATTTGCTGCTCAGTCGAGGATCAGGTGGGGCAAAAAGCGGCTCGAATCCTTGGTGATCAAGCTGTTGTCTTCGCGCACGCCAATCCCGGCCGCGTGATCACCAATCACCCAAGAGCCGATCAGCGTATAGCTATCGCCAAACTTGGGCAGCGGCGCGAATTCCTGAAGGATAAACGGCGCGTCGGTGTAGGGGCCGTCCTCTTTCACGATCAGACCCTCGGTCGTTTGCAGCTCGATGTTGGCGCCTTCGCGGGAGAAGAACGGTTTGCGCACCCAGCCCTTGGGCACCGCTTTGTTTGGATCCGTGTCCAAATGAGCCGCGAGCAGGTTCGGATGACCTTTATTGAATTCCCACAGCAACGGCAGGATGCCCTTGTTGGAGATGATGGATTTCCAGGCCGGTTCGAAAAACTGCGTATCACACTGGGCAATCGCGGCGCCGAAGGGCTCGTGGAAGATGAACTCCCAGGCGTGCAGCTTGAACAGGTGAGGAATCCAGCGATCCTCAAGGTCGACGAAGCGTCCGTCACTGGTCAGGCCGATGTCTTCAATATCGATGTGCCGTGATTCGATGCCGACCTTTTCCGCGACCAGCCGCAGGTAATCAGTGGTGCCCTTGTCTTCGACCGAGTGTTTCATCGAGGCGAAATAGAACGGCTGCTTCAACTGCAACTGGGCGAAAGCCTGATGCAGTTTGGTGTCGATGCTGTTGAACTGGTCAGCCTGCTTGGGCAGCAAACCGCGTTCGATGCATTGCTCCAGCCAGCCCCATTGAAACGCCGCGGCCTCATACAGGCTGGTCGGCGTGTCGTAGTTGAGTTCCAGCAACTTGGCCGGCCCGGTGCCGTTGTAGGAAAAATCCATGCGCCCATACAAGTGCGGGTGGCCTTCGATCCATGATGTGCGAATCATGTCATAGAACGCCGGGGGAATACTCAGGCGCTCGAGCAATTGCTCGTTCTGCACCACCCGGGCGACCATGTCCATGCACATCTCATGGATCTCGGTGGTCGGGTCTTCCAGATCGTTTTCGATCTGCTTGAGCGTGAACTGGTAATACGCGCTTTCGTCCCAGTAGGGTTCGTCGTCGATGGTGTGAAACATAAAGCCGAGACCTTCGGCGGTCTGTTTCCAGTCATGACGCTCTGCGCAATGGATCTTCTTCATGGCCCGGTTTCCTTAACTGCTCGACCCGCCGCCCCAGCCGCTGCGTGCGCTGGCCTTGCTGCCGAAGCCGCCACGCGAGGTCGACGAGGCAACCGAAGAAACCGGCTTGCTGGCCGACTTGCTGATGGTGGAGCTGTAGCTGCTGCCGGATCGCGCCTGGTCGGAGCGGCCAAACGTTGAACCGTTGGCCACGCGCTGGCTGAGTGTTGAATTGCCGTAGTTGCCGCGATCATCGCGGTAGCGGTAGACCGGCTGCGAGTAATAGCTGTTGCGGTTGTTGCTCAGCATGTTGCCGATCAACAGCCCGGTCAGCAGGCTGCTGGTGGAGAAGCCCGAACCGCCGGAGTTGGCTTCCGATGCCGGCAGTTGCGCCTTGGCGGCATCGACCTGGGATTGCGTCACCTGGCCATCGGCGGTCAGCTCGAAGCCGCCGAGGCGGGGGATGAACTTGCCGGCCGAATCCTGCTGGCACCAGTCGGCGACGAAGTCGGCATCGCAATCGGCCTGGTTGTCGTACACCGGCGCAAGGCGGCGATGTTCGGCCATGGCGGTCATGTAGGCGTCCGAGCAGACGTCTACCGGGAGCTTTTCATCGGCGCATTGCTGAACGGACTGGAAGTTGTACTTCTTTTGTACCGCGTAGGTTTTTTCCGTTGGTCCGCAACCGGATATCGCCATGGCGACCGATGCGGCCAGCGAGAGCTGAACGTACTTGCTTCGTTTCATCAGGAGCTCCGCTGCGCAATCAGTTCTGGGAAGGGGTCATGCACGCGGCGTTCAACATGCCGACGCTGATGGCCACTGCCGCGACATAAATGCCCGCCGCGATTTCACCTTTCTTGATGCGTTCCGAGGTGCCTTTGAGCACCAGGCTGGTCATCAGGAACGCCAGCAGTTGCACGAATGCGGCAATGACTGCCCAGACGACGAAGTCGAGCAGGCTGATCGAATAGGCAATCACATTGCTCGCTGGAATGGCAAAACCAATGATCGCGCCACCCAGTGCAATCGCAGCCGCCACGTTGCCCGAACGGATCAGTTCGAATTCCTTGTGCGGGGTGATGCGGGTGTAGATGAACTGGAACAGCGCGAACAGCACGGCGGCGCCGAGGATGTACGACAAAAACCCGAGCACGGCGGCCGGGTTCAGGGAGATCGAGAGTGCTTCTAGCATGGACGGCTTCCTTGTTAAAAAGTATTCAGGTCGGTGGTGTACAGCGAGACGCCCAGCGACGTGCTCAAACTGATGGTGCCTTCGGCATCTTCTTCGACGGAAAACAGCAGGAACTCCCGGCGATCGGTCAGGCCGGTTTCGCGGGCGTACAGCATCGAACGGTGCTCGATGCTGTAGGACTCATCCGGATTTTTCAGCTGTTCGCTCAATGCCACCAATTCTGTCTGGCCATTTTCGGTGCCCCATTCGCGGGTGTATTCGACACCGTTGTGGGTGTAGGTCGGCAAGCCGATCAGGCTCTGCGGGCCGGCCAGCCGACGCAGTTCCGCTTCGCTGCTGATGGTGATGTAGCTGAGGTAATTGAACAGAATCACCGACTCGACCTGGCCAGCGATATCGCCGGTGGTGTGCACTTGCAGCCAGAACTCTTCGTCGTTCATGTAATAGCGCGACAGCCAGGTCGACTGCCCGAGATCGATGGTGCCGTTGCTCCAGATTTGCTGGGAGCCCGGGATCGTCACCGTGGAGTTGCCGTCGAGCAACAACTTCAGCGTCGTGTCGAACATCACCCCCTTGCCCAAGGCCAGGCCCAGCGGGCCAGTGGCGGGTGGCGAGGTTTCGTTGGCAGTCCATTTCGACGGGGTGTTTGTTGCCGTGTTCGGAGCCTCAAGCCCCATCAACTGTTTAAACCATCCCATTGGAGATCTCCTTCAGGCGAGTGGAGGCAATGTAAAAGAGTTCGCCGCCCTGAACGCGTGTGACGCAGGGCGGGTTGATTGAAGGTTGCTGCGCGCCTTTGGCGCGATAGCCGATGAGCGTGGCGTTGTGGCGCTGTTTCATTTGCGCGTACAGATCGCCAAAAGTCGCTTCATAGGTGTCGGGCAGTTTCATCAGGTATTGAGTGGCGCCTTCACCCACGCACAGCAATTCGTTGATGACTACGGACGAACCGGGGTCCTGAGAAGCTCGCACCAACATTTCGATGGCCATGCTGGAGGTGCATTCCAGGCTGGGCGCGTAGGCGCTGGCGAGCGCGGCGATTTCACTTTCATTGAAGTGGGCGACCACATGCCCGACCGGGTTCAGTTGATTGACCGCCAGCACGGTGGCCAGGGTCAAATCGTCTGACGGGGTTCGCACCAGCACGCGCTCGGCGCCGGGAACACCGGCACGCAACAACAATGCCGCGGAAGACAGGCTTTCACCTTTGATGAAGTCCGCTTTGCCCGGCATGGGGTTTTCTTCGAGGGTGCAATCGCAAATGACGATCAGGTTATCGTTCGAGGTTTCGTCCGCCAGCAACAGTTCAATGACCCGCTCGCTGGACGCGCCTTCCCAGCCGATGAGCACGGTATGGCCAACCTTGCCGGTGAAATCGCCTTTGCCCTTCATGCCTTTTCTCCATGCATCGATAACACTGCTGGTGGTTTTGCCGATGGCCGCCGTCAGCAGCGCAATGCCGCCGAGCATGACCCAGGTCGCCACGAAAATTCGCCCGGCCGCTGTCTGTGGCGCGAGATCGCCATAGCCGACGGTCAGCGTGGTGGTGAGATAGAAGTAGGTGAACGTGGCGGGGGCGGTGAGGTGGTGTTCGCCCAGAAACACCAGGCCCAGCCAGGCCGTCGTCAGGTGTACGCCCAACGCAATCAGCAGGCCCGCCCACCCAAAACGGTGGAAGAGGGACGAGGCGTACATCCGCAATAAAAGAAAAATCGACATGGGGTCCCTGACTTCCGTGGGCTACTTATTCCTGCGAGGTAAGTGCGTTGGCGCCAGAGTGCTCAACTGCGCTTACCGGGCGGCATTAAACCTGCTGCGCGGTGCGGATAAAAGTACTTTGGCGGCGATAAATCCGGCGAAGGCCCCGAACAGATGCCCTTCGAATGAAATGCCCCGGCGAGGCAGGAAGCCAAAGATCAGGCCGCCATACAACAGCGCCACGACGCCCGCCGTGAGCACATTGCCCCAGCTCTTCTGGAACCAGGCGCGCGCCAGAATATACGCCCACAGCCCGAACACCCATCCGCTGGCGCCAATGTGTACACCTGCAAAACCGAACAGCCAGACCAGCGAGCCGCCCAGCAGAATGATGATGGCGCTGACCGCCATGAACCGATTGAGCCCTTCCACCATCACCAGCGTGCCCAGGACCAAAAAGGCCACCAGGTTGGCGCTCAGGTGCGAGAAGGACGCGTGTAAAAACGGTGAAGTGACGATGCCGAGCAGTCCATGCACGGTTCGCGGGATCAGGCCGAAGGCCATAAGGCTGTAGCCGGTCGCCGCGTTGATGACTTGCAGCGCGACCATGAAGATGGCCAGGCCGGCGATTAGCTTGAAACCCTTCAGGGCATCCATCCTTGACCTCTACTCGACAAAACTGAAACGCAATTCCCATTGTGGGAGCGAGCCTGCTCGCGAAGGCGGTGTGTCAGTCAGCAAAAATGCTGACTGACAGATTGCTTTCGCGCGCAAACCCGCTCCCACAGGTTACCGAGTCGGTCACTCGGCCGATTTTTGCTTCAGACGTTCCAGGATCGCATTGGCGCTGCCTTCGTTCGGCGTGATGCCGGCTTCGCGCAGTTTGCGCTCCAGGTCGGTCCCGGTCGATGCGTCGGCCAGATCGTCCTGCGCTTGCAGTTCAGCGGCGCGTTGCTGCTGTTTGGCCTGCAAACGGTTCAGGGTGCCGACGGCAGTTTCCAGCTTGCCGTTGGCGCCGCCGCTGGCGATGGAGGCACTGACCTGGGCCTTCTGTACGCTTTCACGGGCCTTGGCCATGTCCACTTGCTGGCGCAGGCTCTTGATGCGGTTTTCGGCCTTGGTGATGTCTTTGCGCATGTTTTCCGCGTAACCGCCGAATTCGGTGGCCTGCTTCTGCTCGACATCCAGTTCGTTGGTCAGGGTCGAAATCGCTTCGGCCACTTCCATTGCCAGGTCTTCGCGGTTGGCCTGGATCGCGGCCATGGCCTTGGATTCCAGGTCCTTGATTTTGGCGTTGTACTCGCTGACGCGGTCGGCCGACAGTTTGTGCTTGGCCATGATGGTGATCAGCTCACGCTTGGCATTGGCCAGCGCGCTGTCGGCATCGCGAATTTCCTGGTCGAGGATGCGCAGGGCCTGCTGGTCGACGATGGATTCGCCCACTTCAGTGGCGCCGCCGCGCAGTGCGGTGAACAGTTTGCTCCAGATGGACTGAGTCATTGGATCTTCCTTTCCTGATAATTACTTGAAGAAGCGTTCGAAGGCTTCGCTGGCACGCTGGACGTTGTCGACCAGGGTTTTCACCTCGGTCACCACGTTGGTCAGGCTGGAGTCGGAACTCAGCGCACCGAACATGTTGTAAACGACCTGGCCGTTGGGCATGGACTCGATACCGATCGAGGACAGCGGGAACATTTCCCGGCTGCGCAGCACCGCATCGTTGAAGGCTGGCACGTCGCGGATGGACTCGACGTCGACCAGAACGGTGTCGACGATGATCTGCTCACCGGCCACGGCGATGTGAATTGGCAGACCGCCAAACTCATTCATCTCCAGCTTCAGGCTGGGTTCGGCGCTCTGGATCAGGGAGAGCGTGATCTCTTGCGAAGCCACCTCATCAAGGGCCTTGAGGGCGTTGTAGAGGCTATCGATGTTCCAGTTGTTGCCTGCGCTCATGTAATTCTCCGACATGAATGAGCCAGCCAGAATCGGTTGGCGTAGCTGTTGCTCCATCTGCTTGAGCAAGCTTCGGTTTTCGGGAAGCACCCAAGATTCGTGTTTCACATAACCGGCGGCTGCCAGGCCCGCGCGCATCTGCTTCATGTAGAAGCTCGATGGTTTTTTCGCGGACGGTTTCGAGCGGCTTTGCATGGCAGTGACTCCGTTGTGAAAATCTCACGCGTGAGAAACCCTACGCCCAATGCTCATCGTCATCAACGACTCACGCGTGAGTTTTTTCTGCCATGCGCCAAAAGGCCCGCTGCATGGCGGGCCCTGTGGTATTTCAAAGTGTTTCCCGGCCGTTAATGAAGGCGGGGATGCTCACATTTACCGAGTTTAATCACGCAGGAACTCATCGGTGGCCACCACGTTGGCATAGGCAAAACCCAAAGCCGACATGAACGCCGCATGAACATGGGCGGCCGGCACGGTTAGACCGTTGAATTCCAGGTCACGGGTGGCACAGGCGTCATGAATCACCGTGACGCTGTAGCCAAAATCCGCCGCCGCGCGGGTGATGCCATCGACGCACATGTGGCTCATGCTACCGACCACCACCAACTCCTTGATCTCTTGTTCATCGAGGATCGATTTCAGCTCGGTTTCGCGGAACGAGTTGACGAAGTGCTTGAGGACCACGGGCTCATTGGCGAGGTTGAGCACTTTGGGGTGCAACTTTGCGCCTTCGGAACCGGGGGTAAAGAACGGTGCTTCCTCGGAGGTGAATTCATGGCGGATGTGCACCACTGAATCACCGGCCTCACGAAAGGCCTTGAGCACACGAACGGCGTTATCTGCCGCGGCGTCAGCGCCGACCAGCGGCCACTTGCCTTGTGGGAAGTAGTCGTTTTGGATATCAACTACGATGAGCGCTTGCTTGGCCATGAGTGTTTCCTCGAAATGCTTATTGGGTGTGGAATGAAGTATTGGGCCTGGCGGGCCGTCCGAGGATTGGCCGCACCGACAATAGAAGGGGGAAAACTGACAATGGACGCAGAAAGGGCAATCGCCGAACTGGGCGTGCTGATTTATCCTGGCGCGCAGATGGCGGCGGTGCATGGGCTGACGGACCTGTTCGATGTGGCTAACCGAATCGCCGCCGAGCATCAGTCGGCGCGATTACCGCTGCTGCGGATCAGCCATTGGCAGGTTGAGGGCAATCAGGCCCCGGTTCGGGTCTACGACAGTCATCCGGCGCCGGACTCAGCCTTGGTGGCCGTGTTGATCCCGCCGTCGATTGCCAGTTTTTACGCTGGTCAGGTGCCGCAGGCATTGCTCCAGTGGGTTCGTCAGCAGCACGCGAACGGCGCGACCCTCGGCGGCGTCTGCGTGGGCTCGATTCTCTTGGCTGAAAGCGGCCTGCTCGACGGCCGCAGCGCCACCGCTCACTGGACCTCGGCCAAAACCTTCGCCGAGCGTTACCCGGCGATCAAGCTCAAGGCTGATACACCGATTGTCGACGACGGCGACCTGATCACCACGGCCGGGCTGATGGCCTGGTCCGAGTTGGGGCTGCGCCTGGTGGACCGATTGCTGGGGCCGAGCATTGCGACTGGCACCGCACGCTTTCTGGTGGTGGAACACAGCGATAGCGCGAGCGAGTGCGGCAGCAACTTTGCACCGATTCTCAGCCATGGCGACGCCTCGATTCTCAAGGTCCAGCATTGGCTGCAAAGTACCGGGGCGACCGATGTGTCGCTGACCGCCATGGCCGAACGGGCCGGGCTGGAGGAGCGTACGTTCCTGCGTCGCTTCCGCGCGGCCACCGGGCTCAAACCGACTGAATATTGCCAGCACCTGCGGGTCGGCAAGGCCCGGGAAATGCTCGAGTTCACCAACGGCACCATCGATCACATTGCCTGGACCGTGGGGTATCAGGACCCGAGTGCGTTTCGGGCGACGTTCAAGAAAATCACCGGGCTGGCGCCGAGTGATTACCGGACGCGGTTTGGTGTGTCGCCGACGGCTGCCGTGCCACGCTAGCCAGATCACTACATAGCCCCTGTAGGAGCCGAGCTTGCTCGCGATAGCGTCATAACATCCAACAAAGATGTGTCTGATACATCGCATCGCGAGCAAGCTCGGCTCCTACAGGGGTCATGTGCCAAATTTGAATCGTGCAAAATGCAGGAGATGAATCGGCCGTCGTGCAGAATAAAACAGGCCTGATGCCATTATCGTTTCCGCAACTATCTGATTTAAAAGTTGATTGCGGCGTCCGCCGTTTGGCCTGATCTCTGCACCTTTCCCTCAACACTCATCAAGCGCCAATTGAAGGGGGACGCATGACCCCAACAAGCCGCAAAAAACTGGTGGTTGCCCATTCCGTGCACCCCGATGCGCCACAGCATGAAGTCGAAACCAATCGCGCCCTGGCCCGTTGGCTGGCGCAAATACTGGGCCTTAAATACGGCGGCAGTTTTGATCAGAAACTGCATGACGGCCGAGATCTTTATCTGCTGCCAACCCAGACCCTGATAGGCGCCGCTGCCGCCCGGCAAATGGGCGTCAAAGGGCCGGAAGATTTGTGGGGCGGATACGTCGACCACGATTTCATCTGCACCAAAGCCATCAGCCATGGCTTGCTCAGCAAGAATGCCTACGCCCCGCCAGGCTGGTCACCGCTGTTTTCCGAGCGCGTGCGCAATGTGGTGCTGGATGGCCTCAGCGTGTTCTCCCTCGAGGATGCGCGGCCCGCCGCCGAACACTTGCTTTACAACGGCCCGATCCGTCTCAAACCGGTGCATGCCTGCGCCGGGCGGGGACAGGAAGTGATTGAAAGCCTCGACCAGTTCGATGTCATCCTCGCCAGACCGGATGCCAGCAAACTGTTCACCGAAGGCGTAGTGTTGGAACAGGACCTGAGTGACGTGATCACCCACAGCGTCGGCCAGAGTTTTATCGGCGACACTGTGCTGAGTTACTGCGGTGATCAATACTTGATCGAAGACGGGCAGGGCGCGCTGGTGTACGGCGGTTCCAACCTGCTGGTGGTGCCGGGTGATTACGAGGACCTGCTCAAGCTGCCGCTGCCTGACGACGTGCGATTGGCGATCCGTCAAGCGCAGGTGTTTGACAGCGCCGCCAATGAAGCCTATCCCGGTTTCTATGCGTCGCGGCGCAACTACGACATTGCTCAAGGCCTGGACAGTAATGGCAAGCAGCGCAGCGGTGTGCTGGAGCAATCCTGGCGCATGGGCGGTGCCAGCAGCGCGGAAGTGGCCGCGTTGCAAAGCTTCGTCAACGATCCGCGGATGCGCGCGATACGCGTGTCATCCGTCGAAACCTACATCGACCAGCCGCTGCCGGCAGACGCCATCGAGGTGTATCGCGGCCCCGCGGAAAACAGTGACTTTCTTCTCAAGTACGTAACGGTCAAATCTTATGACGGCTAGAAGCGAAACCATTCAGATCGACATCGACGATGAACAGATGAGCGGGACTTTTCTCAGCCCCAAATCCAAGGTCCCCGGCGTGCTGTTTGTGCACGGTTGGGGCGGCAGTCAGGAGCGGGACCTGGAGCGGGCCAAAGGCATCGCCGGTCTGGGGTGCGTGTGCTTGACGTTCGACTTGCGCGGTCACACCGGCGGCACCGGAATCCCGCTGACGCGCGTCACCCGTGAAGACAATTTGCGTGACCTGCTGGCGGCGTATGACCGCCTGCTCGCGCACCCGGCGCTCGACACCTCGGCCATCGCCGTGGTCGGCACCAGTTATGGCGGTTACCTGGCTGCGATCCTGACGTCATTACGCCCGGTACGCTGGCTGGCGCTGCGAGTGCCGGCGCTGTATCGCGACGATCAATGGCACACGCCCAAGCGTGACCTGGACAAGGCTGACCTGCGCGATTACCGCAGCACGTTGATCCGCGCCGACAGCAACCGGGCACTGCATGCCTGCTCGCAGTTCACCGGTGATGTGCTGCTGGTTGAATCCGAGACTGACGACTATGTGCCTCACGCAGCCATCATGAGTTACCGCGCGGCCTGTCAGCAGACTCACTCGTTGACCCACCGGATTATCGACGGCGCCGATCACGCCTTGAGCGACCCGGTTTCGCAGCAGGCGTATACCTCGATTCTGGTGGACTGGATTACCGAAATGGTCGTGGGTGAACGGTTGAGCATTATTCAATCCCGCTGAGAAATCTCCGGTGTTTTTGAGACCGTCATCGCGAGCAAGCTCGCTCCCACAGGGGAATGCATTCCAAATGTGGGAGCGAGCTTGCTCGCGATGGCGGCCTTCTACTCACCACATCCCTCAAGAAGGTTTCTTCGAGATCCGCAACGACTTGGCCTTGGCTTCCACCACCAAATACATCACCAACGTAATCAACAACGGCAAGATGAAATAAATCGCCCGATACGCCAGCAACCCCGCCACCAGGCTCCCCCGCGAAACCTCATGTTGCAGCAGCGCCACAAACACCGCCTCCAGCACGCCAAGCCCCGCCGGAATATGCGTGATGACCCCGGCAATCGCGCTGATCAGCAGCACACCCAGCACCAGCGGATAATCCAGTTTGCTCGGCAACAAAGTAAAAATCACTGCCGCCATCAACGACCAGTTCAGCGCCCCCAGTGCCAGTTGCAGCACCGCCATGCGCAACGATGGCAGGTTGATTTCCACCCCGCGAATCGCCCATTCCCGACGCTTGGAAAACCGGCACGCGGCCAGGTAACCCGCACTCACCAGCAGCAGCACCACGCCGACGCCTTGCAAGGCATCGCTGCTCAGTTTCCAGCCGGGCGGCATGCGCACCAGACCGCTGCTGAACACCGCTCCCGCAATCACCATGTAGCCGAACCAGTTGGTCGCCAGGCTCAGGCCGAGGATTTTTGCGATGTTGCCCTTGCTCACGCCCAGTCGTGAATACAGCCGATAACGCATGGCGATGCCACCCACCCATGCACTCAGATTGAGGTTGAAGGCGTAGCTGATGATCCCCACCGGCAGGATCTGTTTCCACGTCAGGTCCTGGCGAATGTAGGTGCGGCCGATCAGGTCGAAACAGGCGTACACCAGAAAACTCAACAGCGTCAGCCCCGAGGCGATCACCAGCGTGCGTACCTTGAAATCGGCCAGGGTGTCGAAGACTTCGTTCCATTCGAGACGCTGGGCCAGCATCGTCAGCAAAACGATCAACGCGAGGAAAAACAGCATCGTCAAGGGACGCTTCCAACAGCTCCAACGGGTTTTCGCCGGATGCTCGGTGTGTTGGGACGAATGAGCTTCAGCGCGGGACATGGTGATCGCTCCCGGTCGGGTGGCTGAAGGGTTTCAGGCGCGGCTTGTGCGCCGGCAGCCAACCCGCCCAGGCCGGGAAATGCCGCAGGAAGTGAAAAACCAGAAAGCCCACCGTCATGTGCCAGACACGGCCGCGCGGGGCGGTATCGGCGGACATCGCTTTGCAGTGGTTGTCGCTCAGGTGTTCTAGGCGTTCGAACAGCGTGCGATTGAACGCACGGTCGCGGATCAGCACATTGGCTTCCAGGTTCATCGACAGGCTCAGCGGGTCGAGGTTGCTCGAACCGACGGTGCTCCAGTCCTCATCGACCAGCGCGACTTTGCCGTGCAACGGCCGCTCGCAATACTCGTGAATCTGCACGCCCGACTTGAGCAGATAGTCGTAGGTCATGCGCGCCGCGAGCTTGGCCACCAGCATGTCCGGTTGGCCTTGCAGGATCAGCCGTACATCGACGCCACGGCGCGCCGCGTTGCGGATCTCGCGCAGCAAACGATAACCGGGAAAGAAGTAGGCGTTGGCGATCACCACCCGGCGCTTGGCCGTGCGCAGCGCCAGTCGGTAAACCTCTTCGATATCGGTACGGTGGTCGCCATTGTCGCGGTACACCAGCCGGACCTGACCGTCATGATCGTTGAAGGCCAATTCCGAACGCCGTTGCCGGCGTCGCTGCCACCAGTATTTGGCACGGGCGGGGCGCCCGCATTGCAGCAGTGCGAAGTGATGAATGTCGGCCACCACCGGGCCTTGCACCTCAACCGAATAATCCTGCTTGGCCTCGGGGCCGAAGTCGCCCAGATGGTCGGCGGAAAAGTTGATCCCGCCGATAAAGGCAATCGTGCCGTCGACCACCACGATTTTGCGGTGCAGCCGACGGAACCAGTTGGTGCGAATGCCCAGGTGCTTCGGCGCCGGATCGAATATCTGGATGTGTACGCCGGCCTCGCTCAACGCGGCGACGAACCCGGTGCTCAATTCGCCACAGCCAAAGCCGTCGAGGCTGGCGGTGACTCGCACGCCGCGCCGGGCCGCGTCGATCAGCACTTGCTGCATTTCGTTACCGACCTTGTCCTCGAACACGATGAAGGTTTCCAAGAGGATTTCAGTCTTCGCCTGGCGCATGGCCTCGAACACCCTCGGGAAATACGCCTCACCGTTTTCCAGCAACTCGATCCGGTTGTTGCCTTGCCAGCCGTAGTCGACATCGACCACGCCGGGCTCGCCGGTGGTCTGAGTTGTGGACAGATGTTCCACGCGGGTTTCTTCCATCGACGGGATGCTCATAGTTCGATCTCCACCGACAGCGGTGCGTGGTCGGAAAGGTGTGACCAGGGGCGGGCGGCCAGCACCTGCGGACGGCTGGCCTTGAGGTTGCGCACGTAGATGCGGTCCAGTCGAAGCGCCGGCAGTCGCGCCGGAAAACTGCGCGCCGGTTTGCCGTGGTGCTCGGCGAACACTTCGCGCAGGCCACAGGGCTTGAGCAGCCCATCGGCGCGCTGGCGCCAGTCATTGAAATCCCCGGCCACGATCACTGGCGCATCGTCCGGTAACTCTGCGAGGCGTCGGCTCAACAGTTTCAGCTGTTCAGTGCGATGGGTTTCGCGCAGCCCCAAGTGCACGCAGATGGCGTGGATTTCCTGGCCGTCACCGGGCAGGCGCAGCACGCAATGCAGAAGGCCGCGGTTTTCATGGCCGCTGATCGAGACGTCGAGGTTGTCATGGCGAATGATCTGGAATTTCGACAAGAGCGCATTGCCGTGATCACCCGCTGGGTACACCGCGTTGCGGCCATAGGCAAACTGCGGCCACAGGGTGTCGGCGAGGAATTCGTATTGCGGCATCGCCGGCCAATTGCTGTAGCGCATCGGATGCTGCTCGTGGGCGCCGTGGACTTCCTGCAAAAACACCACGTCGGCGGACACACTGCGCACCGCTTCACGCAACTCCGGCAGGATGAAACGTCGGTTCAGCGCGGTAAAACCTTTGTGCGTATTGACCGTCAGCACCGTGAAACGGCGCACGGCGGTGAGGGTCGGGGACGGCTCATCCGCTGCGTCGAGCGGCTCGGGAATATTCATGGCAGCACGCCTTCGGCTGCTGGCTCACCGGGAGCGGTGGCGAGTTGGTTTTCGAGATGGAAACGTTCAAGCAGGTTCCGCGCATCGAAGGGTGCGCGGACCTTGATGTCGTTATCGAAATAACAGAACACCTCGCGGGATTTGCGCGCCTTGGGCTTTTGCCGAGGGGCGATCAAATGTGCGTCCGACGGTTGTTGGCCATGCACCCAGGCGTCGATCCGGTCGCCCCAGCGCTTCAGCGCCTGCGGGGTGTAGCCGCTGGCGTAGAGTTCTTCGGCACCGTGCAGGCGCAGGTAGACGAAATCGCTGGTGAGGTCTTCCCGGTACGGCCATTTACCCGCCGTATCAGCAATCACCAGTGCGGCGTTGTAGCGTTTGAGCAAACGGATGAACGCCGGGTCGACGAAGCTTTCGTTCCTGATTTCCACTGCGTGCCGTATAGCTTTTTTCTTGTACGCCGTGAGGCTGGCGTGGCCGTTCACGTGCGAATCGTGCTGGCGGGCGAGGGCGGCCGCTTGTCGGGTGTCGTGGGGTAATTGTTCGAGGAAGGTTTCGAACACATCGGCATCGAATTTGAAGTTAGGCGGGAATTGCCAGAGGATCGGGCCGAGCTTTTCCTTGAGCTCCAGCACGCCTGAAGCAAAGAAATTCGCCAGTGGATGATGGATGTCCCGCAGGCGTTTGATGTGGGTAATGAAACGCGGGCCTTTGACGCTGAAGACGAACCCCGGCGGGGTGTCGGCGTACCACTCCGCGTAACGTTCCGGCCGTTGCAAGGCGTAAAACGATCCATTGATTTCAATGCTGTTGACCGCCCGCGAGGCGAATTGCAATTCGCGCTTTTGGGTCAGCCCCTTCGGGTAGAAATCCCCCCGCCACGGCGCATAACGCCAGCCTGAAATACCGATATGAATCGCCGCCATGTCGCCTCCCGCCTGATGGTCCTCGGACAGCCGTGTCTTTTGATGACTGTCGGGCGGGTGAGAAAGTTTCGACGGGACTACAGACGGTACGGCACACACATATCCAATGTAGGAGTGAGCCTGCTCGCGATGACGGAGTGTCAGTCGACATTCACGACGACTGATTCACCGCTATCGCGAGCAGGCTCACTCCCACAGGTTTAATCAATGCCCGGCGACGATTCGGGTTGAGCCTTGATACACCGGTCCCAGCCGATCAAGCCGACCGCTCCACGCCGTTAGTGCCAATGCCACCAACACCACCAGACCCCCGATCCACGCGGTATGAATCAACCCCATGTGCGCAACGATCAAGCCACCACCCCACGCACCACCGGCGATGCCGAGGTTGAACGCCGCAATGTTCAACCCCGACGCCACGTCCACCGCCTGCGGGGTGTGATGTTCAGCCTGACGCACCACATACACTTGCAGGCCCGGTACGTTGCCGAACGCGACGGCGCCCCAGACCAGCACCGTGGCCAGCGCCAGCCATGGATTGCCGGCGGTGAACGTCAGCACGAACAGCACGGCGGCGAGTAAGGCGAAGATGATTTTCAGTGCGCTGATCGGGCCGCGCTTGTCTGCCAGTTTGCCGCCCCAGATGTTCCCGACTGCCACCGACACGCCGTAGACCAGCAACACCAGGCTGACCGTACCGGCGCTGAAGCCGGAAATGTCCTGAAGAATCGGCGCCAGGAAGGTGAACGCGATAAACGAACCGCCGTAACCGACCGCCGTCATGGCGTACACCAACAGCAGGCGCGGTTGCTTGAGCACCTGCAATTGCTGCAACAGCGAAGCGGGTTTGCTGTGGGCGATGTTGTTCGGCACGTAGATCAGGCTGCCAATGAAGGCGATCACGCCCAATGCCGACACAGCGAGGAAGGTTTCACGCCAGCCGAAATGCTGACCGATGAAAGTCCCCAGCGGCACGCCGGTGACCAGTGCCACGGTCAGGCCGGTGAACATGATGGCGATCGCACTGGCGGCTTTTTCCTTGGGCACCAGGCTGGTGGCGATGGTCGAGCCAATCGAGAAAAACACCCCGTGGGCCAAGCCGGTGACGATCCGCGCAATGATCAGCGACTCGTAGCTCGGCGCTTGCCAGGCCAGCAGATTACCGAGGGTAAACAGCACCATCAGCGACAGCAGCAGCATTTTGCGCGGGACTTTGCCGGTCAGGGCCGTCAGTACCGGGGCGCCGATGGCCACGCCCAGCGCATAGAGGCTGACCAGCAGGCCGGCGGACGGCAGGCTGACGCCAAGGTCGGCGCCGATGGTGGGTAACAGGCCAACGATGACGAACTCGGTCGTCCCGATGGCGAAGGCGCTGAGGGTCAGCGCGAGCAAGGCAATGGGCATGACTGCAACTCCGGTGGGTTTGAGTGAATGGAGCGCAGTGTCGGGGTTCCGGTTGTGCGGAAAAATACAGGAGGGAGCATTTGATATTTGCGTTAAGGTCAAATATCGACAGTGCTTTACAGTTCTTTGTAGGAGTGAGCCTGCTCGCGATGACGCAGTGTCAGTCAACATCACCAGCGACTGACACACCACCATCGCGAGCAAGCCCGCTCCCACAGGGAATCGCGGGGTCCTTTTTGCCGCGGCCAAAACCGAACTTGCCCGCTATTTTCCGATCAGGTTCTTACAGACTTTTTCGACGGAGCTTCCCGTTTTGCTCAAGTTCAAGACTGCGATATCGCTGGCGCTACTTCTGTTCACCTGCAGCCTCGGACTGCAGGCGGCAACGTTGCCGGGCCTGCCTGCGACCAGCACCGCCGCGACGCCTGCGGCTCACCCGGAGCCGCTGGTCCAGGGTGGTTTGCTCGGGGCGATCAGTTCGAGCATCGATGAGGTCGAGAGCAAACTTGATCTCAACGAAGACCTGGTCGACGCCTGGCGTCTGCGCGCGGACCGTGCGGCGGACGAAGTGGATCAACTGGTCAATCGTCCCTCGGCGCGTTCCAGCTGGAGCGTGGCAGGGGATTTCCTGATGTTGTCCGGCGTTTGGGTGGGCGCCTTTGCGTTGCTCTGGCTGCTTGGTGGGATGCTGACTAAACGACTGAGCCAGCACCGCTTGCTGCTCACCCGCGAACGCGGCCAGGCGGTGCTCGGTTATCTGTTGCCGTTCAGCCTTCCGGCGCTGATCAGCCTGCCGTTGACGATTCTTGCCAGCCACTACCTGCCCGTTTCCGCCGGCCGAGCGCTGGCGTTGTGTTTCGCCTATGCCACCAGCAGCGGCATCTTCGCCGCCTCGCTGGTGCTGACCCTGGTGGTCCTGTTCAACACTGGGCACAAGCGTCGGGCGGTGCAAATCCTTCGTGAGTACAGCCCTCGGCCGCTGTTTGGCATCGGCTTTCTGGTCGCGATCAGCGATGCCTTGACCAGCCCGCAGATCGCCCATCAGTTAGGCAATAACCTCACCAGCAGCATCGCGGTGTTGACCGGGCTGGGGGCTTCGATTTCCTTTGGTCTGCTGGTGATCAAAATGCGTCGGCCGGTCGCGCACCTGATCCGCATTCTGCCGCTGGCCCAGCGCCTCAAGCAGCCGGCACTGCGCGAGACGCTGCGGATATTTTCAGGGCTGTGGTATTGGCCGATTCTGTTGATGGTGATGGTCTCGGTCATGAACCTGATCAGCATCAGTGATGACAATCAGCAAGTGCTGCGCAGCGCACTGTTCACTACCATTTTGTTGATCGCCACGGTGTTCCTCAGCACGACGCTGCATCACCTGTTCAAGACCCGCAGCGAGCAAGCGGCGCGTCGCAGCAATGCCTACAAAGAGCGATTCCTGAGCCTGTCACACGCCTTGTTGCGGATCGGCATGGCGATTGTGTTCATCGATATTCTGGGACGGATCTGGGGGGTGTCACTCCTGGAATTCGCGATGAGTAACACGGTCGGGCGCGCGATCAGTGATTCGCTGAGCCGCATCGGCCTGATTTTCCTGGTGACCTGGATGGTCTGGGTGGTGCTCGACACGTCGATTCAGGAAGCCCTGAAACCACCGGTCAACAAACGCTCCGCACGCCAGCCGAGTACGCGGGTGAAAACCATCCTGCCGCTGCTGCGCAACGCGATCAAAATTCTGCTGGTGGTGATCTGTGCGATCACCACCATGGCCAACCTGGGAATCAATGTCGCGCCATTCCTGGCCGGTGCCGGGGTGGTGGGGCTGGCCATCGGTTTCGGTTCCCAGCAACTGGTGCAGGACGTCATCACCGGGCTGTTCATCATCATCGAAGACACCTTGTCGATAGGTGATTGGGTGGTGCTCGATTCCGGGCATGCCGGCACAGTCGAAGGCCTGACCATCCGCACCCTGCGCCTGCGTGACGGCAAGGGTTTTGTGCACTCGGTGCCGTTCGGCCAGATCAAGGCAGTGACCAACCAATCCCGGCAGTTTGCCTATGCGTTCTTCTCGGTGCAGTTCACCTACGACACCGATGTCGACAAGGCGATTGAATTGATCCGCGAGGCCGGGCATTCGATCAGCGACGACCCGTTTCTCAAGTACAACCTGCAAGGGCCGCTCGACGTATTTGGCGTCGACAAAATGGACCTCAATGGCGTGGTGCTGACGGCGCAGTTCCGTACCGTGTCGGGCGGGCAATATGCGGTGAGCCGGGCGTTTAACCAGCGTTTGAAAAAGCTTGTGGATAACAGCCCGTGGGTGCATTTCGCGCAGACTTATCCACAGCAGGTTTTGATGCCGAAGCGGCAGGTGGATGGGGAGGGGGAGTTGGCGCAGGAGCATTCGCCGGTGTTGTTGCCGGATCAGCCGCGAACCCAGTGATGTGTGTTGGGGCTGATGGCCCCTTCGCGAGCAAGCCCGCTCCCACATTAGATATTCAGTGCACACAGCATTTGTGAACGACCGAGATCAAGTGTGGGAGCGGGCTTGCTCGCGAAGAGGCCCGCCCGGACAACATCAATGTCGGATCAATTTGCTCTGCAATTGGGCACTCGATACCTGATCCAGCTCCATCCAAAAATGCTGCTTGCCGGCAATCTCCGCCGCCGCCGGCAGCCCATCGCGGTACACCAGCCGATTACTCGCCAACGCCGGCACCTTCGCCCCCGGTAACAGCGTCCCGGCCAGGTTCAGCGGATCAACCCCGCACACCGCAACCAAACTCCCGTCATGCGGCCGTCGGCGTATTTCGCGCAGCAATGGAATCGCCTCAGGCAACGCAAACTGTTCACCGGCCAAGCCACTGACAAACCGCCCGCCACGTATCTCGCCCCGCGCCTCCAACCGATGAAAGGTGCGCAGCAATTCGCGCCAGCTCGGCAGCCAATCCGCCTCACGTTCCAGCAAACGCCAGAACACCACGCCGTAGCGTCGCAGCAAGGTCATGGCGATGTGTTCCAGTGTCTCGGCAGGCGTGGGCGCAGCACGTTTGTTATCCACAACCGGCGCGGCAGGACCGCGGCGCAACAAGGCCCAGCGTCCTGCATCGTCCATCCCGCCAACAAACGCCCCGCGACCACGGCGGCTGCTACGATTCTGGCGTTTGCTGGCGGGGGTGATCAGCGCTCGCAAGCCGGCGAAACTGTCGGCATTCACCAGCCCGGCGCCGACCAGTTCCTGCAAGGCGATTTCCAGTTCCGAGCGCAGCAGATGCGCTTCGTGAAGCAGCTCATCGAAAAACAACGCGCCGTGCTGGCTGAGCGCTTGGTGAACCTTTTGTGTTTTGGGCGTCAGTTCGCTAACCGCTGTCTGCTCGGTCAGGCCACTCCACAAGCCAACCTGGCTGCGCGGTAGCAGCAGAATCGGCGTGCTGCGCAGGGCCGTGCTGGCGCTTTTGTTGTGAGCGGTCAGGCGGGTCCAGACCCATTTGCCGCTGCGGCACAGATCATCCAGCCATCCCGGTGAATAGTCTTTGATTCGCGCCGGCAGGATGTCGCTGTCCCAGGCCGATGCCGCGGCGGGGTAGCCTTCGAACTGGCTGATGATCGCCGGCAAAACCGCGTTACCCTGGCCCTGAGTCGCCGATGACAGGTGCTGCCAGTCGAACAGAAAACGCATGAAGTCCTGCAACGCCACCGGCTCGATTTCCCGGCGCAAGCGCTTGACGGTGTAGCGGTGAATGCGCGCCAACAGATGCCGTTCGCACCATTGCTCATCACCCGCACCCGGCGTGAACCGGCCGCGCAACACATAGCCTTCGCGTTCCAGTTGCGCCAAGGCCTGAGTGACGTGATTGGCCGTCAATCCAAGCGGTTCGGCAATTTCGGTGAGCGGCAACGGCCCGAAGGCGCTGAGCCGTGCGCGGATCACTTCAACGATGGCGTCTTCTGGCGCCCAGGCCTCATCGAAACCGGGCAACGCTTGCAGCGCCGGCAACAAAGTGGCCTGTGGATAAATCGCCTGCAAGCAGGTCAGTCGCTCCAGGGCCAGCCACAACGATTGCCCGGCGTTGACCTGCAAACGACTGGCGCGACCGCTGTGGGCCAAGGCGTTCAGCCAATCAAGCCAGTGCGCATTGGCCTGTGCCTCGGCATCGGTAATGCACGCAAGGCTCATCAACGCCTCATGCATTTCATCGACGTCGGTGGGTGTCGGCCAGGCCTCGTCGCGCACCGCTTGAATCGCTTCGGCATCCAGCGCGCCGAGGTCGTCGGTCGACTGTGGGTCGGTCCAGCGGCGGTTGAGCACCGCTTGCGTGCGCCGCTCTTCCAGCGGTGCATCGTCGAGAAAGGTGTAGGGCCGGGCACTGAGGATTTCTGCTGCCAGCGGGGACGGCGCCGGCAAATCGCGACTGATCAGCCGCACCTCGCCACGTTCCATGCGCCGCAACAGCGCCAGCCAGCCTTCGCTGTCCATCGCTTCGTGCAGGCAATCGTCGAGGGTCTGTTCCACCAGCGGATGGTCGGGAATTTCGCGCTCGCCGGCGAGGTTTTCCACGCAGGCAATCTGATCGGGGAAGACACTGGCGATCAGGTCTTCGCTTTTCATCCGCTGGATCTGCGGCGGTACTTTGCGTCCGCCGGTGTAGCGCGGCAGCGCCAGGGCGACACCGGTATTCCAGCGCCAGCGCACGCCAAACAACGGCGCGTCGAGCACCGCTTGAATCAGGAGGTGCTCGGCGCTGTTGCTGTGCAGGTAGCGCCAGACGTCGTCGAGTTCAAAACTGTGGCTGGTGGACAGCGACAGCACGATCGCGTCTTCGCTGGCAGCGGCCTGCAATTCGAAGTTGAACGTGCGGCAGAAACGCTTGCGCAGGGCCAGGCCCCAGGCGCGGTTGATGCGGCTGCCGAACGGGGTGTGGATGATCAGTTGTGTGCCGCCGGATTCGTCGAAAAACCGCTCCATCAGCAGCGTGTCCTGCGACGGCAGGGCGCCGAGCGTCAGGCGCGCACGGGCGAGGTAATCCGCCAGTTGCTCGGCGCTGGCGAGGTTCAGGCCGAGGGTGTCGGTCAGCCAGTCGAGCGCCGGTTGCAGGTTGCCCGGTGTGGCGCCGAGCAGTTCGTCGAGGTGCGCTTGCAAGCGGGCCACCGCAAACGACAGTTCGGCGCTGCGCCCCGGCGCTTCACCGAGCCAGAACGGAATGGTCGGCGGCTGGCCCTGAGCGTCCTCGACCCGGACCTTGCCGGTGTCGACCCGCAGGATCCGATAGGAGGTATTGCCCAGCTGGAACACGTCCCCGGCGATGCTTTCCACCGCGAAGTCTTCGTTGACGCTGCCGATGTTCAGCCCTTGAGGCTCCAGCACCACGCTGTAGTCGGCGTTGTCCGGAATGGTCCCGCCGCTGGTCACGGCGGTCAGCTTGGCGCCCCGGCGACCGCGCAGGGTGCGGGTCACGGCATCGCGGTGCAGGTAAGCGCTGCGAATGCCCTGACGTCCGTTGTAACCCTCGGCAAGCATGTGCAGCAGCGCCTGATAATGTTTTTCGTCGAGTCCGGCATACGGCGAGGCCTTGCGGAACGTCTCCAGCAGTGCCTGCTCGGGCCATTCCTGACAACTGACTTCGGCGATGATTTGCTGTGCGAGCACGTCCAGCGGCGCGGTGGGAATCTGCAACGTGTCGAGTTCGCCGCGCCGGACGCAATCGAGCAGCGCGGCGCATTCGATCAGGTCGTCGCGGGTGGTGGCGAACAAGCGGCCCTTGGGCGTCCCGCCGACCTGGTGTCCGGAGCGACCCACTCTTTGCAGAAACCCGGAAATCGAGCGCGGCGAGGCGATCTGGCACACCAGGTCGACGTCGCCGATGTCGATGCCCAATTCCAGCGAAGCGGTGGCGATCAGCACTTGCAGGTCGCCGCGCTTGAGCCGCTGTTCGGCGTCCAGACGAAACTCCTTGGCCAGGCTGCCGTGGTGCGCGGCCACCGCGTCCTTGCCGAGGCGTTCGCTCAGGTGCCGGCTCAAGCGTTCGGCGAGGCGCCGGGTGTTGACGAAAATCAGCGTGGTCCGGTGTTCGCGGGCGAGGGCGGCGAGGCGGTCGTAGACCAGTTCCCACACATCATTGGCCATGACCGCCGACAACGGCACGGGCGGTACTTCGATGCCCAGATCCCGTGGGCGGGCATGGCCGATGTCGACGATGTCGCATGGGCGGTCGCGGCCAACCAGAAAGCGCGACACGGCTTCGATGGGTTTTTGCGTGGCGGACAGGCCGATGCGCACCAGCGGCTCCGCGCACAACGCCTGCAACCGTTCAAGGCTCAGGGCCAAATGGCTGCCGCGTTTGCTGGCGGCGATGGCGTGAATTTCATCGACGATCACCGTGCGCGTGGTGCCGAGCATCTGTCGGCCGGAGTCGGAGCCGAGCAGCACGTAAAGGGATTCCGGGGTGGTCACCAGAATGTGCGGCGCGGTCTTGCGCATGGCCGAGCGATCTTTCTGCGGGGTGTCGCCGGTGCGCACGGCGGTGTTGATCTGCAATTCGGGCAGGCCCATCACGCGTAATTGCTCGGTGATTCCGGTCAGCGGGTTTTGCAGGTTGATCTGGATGTCGTTGGACAACGCTTTGAGCGGCGAGACATAAACCACGAGGGTTTCGTCGGGCAGCCCGTCATCGGTTTCCAGGCCTCGATGAACCAGATCATCGATGACCGCGAGGAACGAGGTGAGGGTTTTGCCGGAGCCGGTGGGTGCGGCGATCAGGGTCGAGCGGCGCTGGCGAATCAACGGCCACGCCCGGGCCTGGGCGGCGGTGACCGTCGGGAAGGTGCTGCTGAACCAGGCGCTGACGGCGGGGTGGAAGCCTGCCAGGGCGCTGTTCATGGGGATTGGCAGATTCATGCAGCAATTTATGCGGGTGGGGGGATGAAGATGCAAGTACCGCTCAAGACCTTTGCCGGCCTTTTGGGCCTCATCGCGGGCAAGCCCGCTCCCACAGGGATCTTCTGCGATTGCAATATTTGTGAAAACAGAAACCATTGTGGGAGCGGGCTTGCCCGCGATGAGGCCAGTAGCAGCACCACAAATCCCGGGGATCTACACTTTACGGATGACGGTTGCGCACTAAACCCGCAAAATGCAACGATTCCGGCATCTATCAACGGCATTGCCCGCGGGCCGTGCCGATACAGCCATCGTTCCAATCAGACTGGGCCTGCTGACTCTATGCGAATGCGCCTTATGTTACTGGGCGGCGGAAATGCCCTTGGGCAGGCGCTGATTCGCCTCGGTGCGGAGGAAGACATCGGTTTCCTCGCCCCCCGCCCCCCGCAAGACGGCTGGGATGCCGCGAGCCTGACGCAACTGCTCGACGACACCCGACCGGACGCGTTGATCAACCTCGCCTACTATTTCGACTGGTTTCAGGCGGAGACGGTCAGCGAGCAACGTCTGGCCGGGCAAGAGCGTGCAGTCGAGCGTCTGGCCGAACTGTGCCAGCATCACAACATCGTCCTGCTGCAACCCTCGAGCTATCGCGTGTTCGATGGCTCCCGTGCCACTGCCTACAGCGAAAAAGACGAACCGGTTCCGCTGGGGCTGCGCGGTCAGGCCCTTTGGCGCATCGAGCAAAGCGTTCGCGCGACCTGCCCGCAGCACGTCTTGCTGCGTTTCGGCTGGCTGCTCGATGACAGCCCTGACGGCACGCTCGGGCGTTTCCTTGCGCGGGCCGAAACACCCGACGAACTGCTGCTGGCCGACGACCGCCGGGGCAACCCGACCCCGGTCGACGACGCGGCCCGGGTGATCATCTCGGTGCTCAAGCAACTCGATTGTGCAGCACCGCTGTGGGGCACCTATCATTACGCCGGGCATGAGGCGACCACGCCGCTGGCACTGGGGCAGGCCATCCTGACCGAAGCACGCAGCCTGCATCCGCTGGCCATTGAAGCACCGACCGCTCAGGCGCATGCCGCGCGTCCGGATGCCGCCGAAGAGCCGCAACACGCGGTGCTGGCCTGCAAGAAAATTTTGCACACGTTCGGGATCAAGCCTCGCGCCTGGCGTGCAGCACTCCCGGGCTTACTGGACAGGTTTTATCGCCATGGCTGACGGACCCGTTTTAATCACCGGCGGCGCCGGTTTCATCGGCTCGCACCTGACTGATGCCTTGCTCGCCAAGGGGCATTCGGTGCGCATTCTTGATGACCTGTCCACCGGCAAGCGCAGCAACCTGCCGCTGGATAACCCCAAGCTCGAATTGATCGTCGGCGACGTCGCCGATGCTGCGCGGGTGGCTCAGGTGATGCTCGGTTGCAGCGCCGTGGCGCACCTGGCCGCGGTGGCGTCAGTACAGGCCTCGGTGGACGACCCGGTGAAGACTCACCAGAGCAACTTCATCAGCTCGCTGAACGTCTGCGAAGCCATGCGCCAGGCCGGCGTCAAACGCGTGCTGTTTGCGTCCAGTGCGGCGGTTTACGGCAACAATGGCGAAGGTGAGTCGATCGATGAAGACACTGCTAAAGCGCCGTTGACGCCGTACGCGTCGGACAAACTGGCGAGCGAGTACTACTTCGATTTCTACCGGCGCCAGCACGCACTGGAGCCGGTGATTTTCCGCTTCTTCAACATCTTCGGCCCGCGTCAGGATCCCTCCTCGCCGTATTCCGGGGTGATCAGCATTTTCAGCGAGCGGGCACAGAAAGGCCTGCCGATCACCGTGTTCGGCGATGGCGAGCAAACGCGCGACTTCGTCTACGTCGAGGATCTGGTTGACCTGCTGGTGCAAGCCATCGAAAAACCACAGGTTGAAGTCGGCGCGGTGAATGTCGGCTGGAACCAGGCGATCAGCCTCAAGCAAATGCTCCAGGCGCTGGAAGCGGTGGTGGGCGAGTTGCCGCCCATCAGCTACGGCCCGGCGCGTTCTGGCGATATCCGCCATTCACGGGCGAACAATCAGCGATTGTTGCAGCGCTTCAGCTTCTGCGAGCAGACACCGATGAGTGTTGGCCTGGCGAGGCTGTTGGGACGCTGAGTTTTCTAAAGCCACAAAAAAGGCGCCTGTTGAGGCGCCTTTTTTTATGGGGACTTAGAACTTGTAACCCAGGCCCACCATGTAAATGAACGGGTCCACATCGACATTGACCTTGGCACGTGTGCCCGGCGCAATCGAGTTGTTCTCAACGGTCGCGGTGGTGTCGATGTCGATGTAGCGCACCTGGGCGTTGAGCAAGATGTTGTCGGTGATCATGTAGTCAGCGCCGACCTGAAAGGCCAGGCCCCACGAGTTGTCTGCTTCGAAGTTGCTGAAGCCCTTGGCCTGGGCTTCGCTGCCGACGTGTTCGTCGTAGATCACGGTGTAGTTGATACCGGCGCCGAGGTACGGCTGGAAATCGGACTTCGAGTCGAGCGGGTAGTACACGACGCTCAAAGTCGGCGGCAAATGTTTCAAGGTGCCAAGTTTGCCGTTGGCGGCGGAGCCGAGAGCAGTGCCTTTAAGTTTCACCTCATGCTCGAACGGGGTGGCCGCCAGCAGCTCGATGCCCCAGTGGCTGTCGAACATGTACGCGAAGTTCAGACCTAGCTGGGTGTCACTGTTCATGGTGGCTTTGCCACCCAGGTTGGTACCGGCCAGCGGGCCTTGATCGACCTTGACGCTGGAGCTGTCGGCTTTCGGGTTGACGGTAATGGCACCGGCACGAATGAGGATGTCGCCGGCCTCGAAGGCGTGGGCGAGCGGGGCTGTGAGCGCTAAGGCAAACAGCGAAGCGCTGAGCAAGGATTTGTGCATGGAGGGCTCCAGAGGACGTTAAAAATTTTCGATGTCCAATGGTACAAAGCGCTCTGTTCCGGTCTTTTGATGCAGCTCAATGAAACTGTGATGGGTTGGTTTTTGTGTTGGCTCTTAGGGCCCCTTCGCGAGCAGGCTCACTCCTTGTATGTTGACCCTGAGTCCAACGAGAGAGGTTACGCTCAAGGATTCATACAACAGCAAGTGCGTTTCTGGGGGAGGCCGATCACTCCTGAAGGCAGGATTTGCTCC
>Ga0302169_10000052_pt1 | contig 36433 bp, 27 predicted proteins | sample I_Fen_N1_3_FD_193493 | JGI IMG/M metagenome (GOLD analysis project Ga0302169, IMG submission 193493) | Peat permafrost microbial communities from Stordalen Mire near Abisko, Sweden - I_Fen_N1_3 | ecosystem: Environmental > Terrestrial > Soil > Wetlands > Permafrost | place: Sweden: Abisko...
ATCCAGTTCACCCCCGACCTGTTGCCCGCCGACATTACCGGCACCGAGATCTATCGCCCGGAAACCGGCAGCTTCGTGTTCCAGCAAGGCCCGATCTTCCACAACCTGGTGCTGGCGGACGAAATCAACCGTGCCCCGGCCAAGGTCCAGTCGGCGCTGCTCGAAGCCATGGCCGAGCGTCAGGTCAGCGTCGGGCGCAGCACTTACGAGTTGTCGCCGCTGTTTCTGGTGATGGCCACGCAAAACCCGATTGAGCAGGAAGGCACCTACCCGTTGCCCGAAGCCCAGCTCGACCGCTTCCTGATGCACGTCAAAATCGGTTTCCCGGACGCCGCCGTCGAACGGCGCATCCTGCAACAGGCTCGCGGCGAAGCCCTCAACGGCGAAACCAAGCCTGAACGCCGGGTCAGCCAGCAAGCAATCTTCGCCGCACGCAAGGAAATCCTCGGCTTGTACATGGCCGACGCCGTGGAGGAATACCTGGTGCAACTGGTCATGGCGACGCGCACGCCGGCCAAGTTCGACCCGGAAATGGCCGAATGGATCGCCTACGGCGCCAGCCCGCGCGGCTCGATTGCCCTCGACCGCTGCGCCCGCGCTCACGCGTGGCTTGCCGGACGCGACTTCGTCAGCCCGGAAGACATTCAAGCGGTGCTGTTCGACGTGTTGCGTCACCGCATCATTCTGTCCTTTGAAGCCGAAGCCGCTGGCATCGACCAGGACCGGGTGGTCCAGCGGATTCTCGACGTCGTAGCCGTCGCTTGACCCCGATGAACGCCCTCCTGCCGCCCGAGCCGGGCATCCGCGTCAGCCTCGCCGAGCTGATCGAGATGCGCCATCGGGTGCGCGAAGTGCAATTGTTCTCCACGCCGAGCCAGCGCAGCCCGTTGATCGGCCTGCACCACTCCAAGCTGCGCGGCCGTGGTGTCGATTTCGATCAGGTGCGGGTCTATCAGGCCGGCGACGATGTGCGCACCATCGACTGGCGCGTCACCGCCCGCACCCAGGAGCCGCACACCAAACTGTTCCATGAAGAACGTGAACGACCGATTTTCATCATGGTCGAGCAAAGTCGTCGGCTGTTTTTCGGCTCGGGGCTGATGTTCAAATCGGTGCTCGCCGCCCAAGCCGCGAGCCTGATCGGCTGGGCCGCCCTGGGGCATAACGACCGGATCGGCGGCTTGGTGTTCGGCGATAACGAGCACTACGAAATCAAGCCCCGGCGCAGCAAGCAGAGCCTGTTGCAATTGCTCAACCGACTGGTGCGGGTCAACCAGTCGCTGCACACCGAAAGCGAGCAGAACCGCGATTCGCTGAACATGGCCCTGCGCCGCGCCCGCGAGGTGTTGCGCCCTGGCAGCCTGGTAATCGTAATCTGCGACGAACGCGCACTGACCGAAGGTTCCGAGCAACAACTGAGCCTGCTGTCGCGCCATTGCGACCTGTTACTGCTGCCGCTGTCCGATCCGCTGGACCACGCCCTGCCCGCCGCCGGGCTTTTACGTTTCGCGGAACGTGGCGCGCAACTGGAACTCGACACGCTGAATTTCGACCTGCGCCAGACCTACCGCGCCCAGGCCGAAGCACGCATCGCTCACTGGGAATTGCTCGCGCAAAAGCTGCGGGTGTTGTTAATGCCCCTGAGCACCCAAAGCGAGATGGTCGAGCAACTGCGCGAATACCTCAACCCACAGAAACCGGGGAAAGGTCGATGAGCAGCCTCGAACAACTGCAACCGCTGATGACCCCGCCGCCCATTGGTTTCTGGCCGCCGGCGCCGGGTTGGTGGCTGTTGCTGTTGTTGCTGCCGCTGATCGGTTTCGGTCTGTGGCAATTGCGCCGGTTCATTCCCGACAAACGCCCCATCGTGCGTGCCGAACAACCGCTGGACCCGGTGCGCATCGCCGCCCTGGTCGAACTGGCGCAGATGCCCAAACCCTACGACGGCGCACCGGCCGGGGCCTGGTTGCAGCAACTCAACGGTTTACTCAAACGTTTGTGCCGCAACCATTACCCCTACAGCCAGAGCCACACCCTCAACGGCCGCAAATGGTTGGCGTTCCTCGACAACCGCTGCCCGGCCGCCGGCCTGACGCGCTGGATGGTGCTGGTGGAAGGCGCCTACAAACCCGAATGCAAACTCGACGACAAGGCCATCGCCGGCCTGACCCAAGCCGTCGACACCTGGATTCGCAAACATGTTTGAGTTCGCCTGGCCGTGGATCTTTGCCTTGCTGCCCTTGCCGTGGCTGCTGCGCGTCTTGCTGCCAGTGGCCGACAGCGGCGAGCCGGCCCTCAAAGTCAGCTTCCTCAATGACCTCGAAGGCCTGGCCCGTCGCCGTGCCCGGGCGAACCTGCCGGCCTGGCGTCAGCAGGCAGCGTTCATGCTGCTGTGGCTGTTGCTGCTGATCGCCGCCGCCCGCCCGCAATGGCTCGGCGAACCGCTGCCGATTGCCGCCAGTGGCCGCGACTTGCTGGTGGCCGTGGACGTTTCCGGTTCGATGGATTTTCCTGACATGCAGTGGCAGGACGAGGACGTCAGCCGCTTGAGCCTGGTGCAGCATTTGCTCGGTGATTTCCTCGAAAGCCGCGATGGTGATCGGGTCGGCCTGATCCTGTTCGGCAGCCAGGCCTATCTGCAAGCACCGCTGACCTTCGACCGGCACACCGTGCGCGTGTGGCTCGACGAAGCGCGGATCGGCATCGCCGGCAAGAACACCGCCATCGGCGATGCTATCGGCCTGGCCCTCAAACGCCTGCGCCTGCGTCCGGCACAAAGTCGTGTGCTGATCCTGGTGACTGACGGCGCCAACAACGGTGGCGAAATCGACCCATTGACGGCGGCGCGACTGGCGGCCAACGAAGGGGTGAAGATCTACCCGATCGGCATTGGCGCCAATCCGGAGGAAAGCGGCACGCTGGGCTTTTTGGGCGTCAACCCGAGCCTGGACCTTGACGAGCCGGCCCTGAAAGCCATCGCCGAGGCTACTGGCGGTCAATACTTCCGCGCCCATGACGGCAACGAACTGCAGGTCATCAAGGACACCCTCGACAAACTCGAACCGGTGACACAACAACCGACCCAGGCCCGTCCGGCACAGGCGCTGTATCACTGGCCGCTGGCCATGGCGCTGCTGTTGAGCATGCTGTTGGTGGTGCGCGAGCGCTGGCCGGATAACCTGTTGCAACGCCTGTTTACCAAGGACCTGTTCTTGCAATCGCCCCTGCCTGACTGGCGCCAGCGCCTCAAACGCCTGCGCGTGCGGAGACGCCGATGAGCGCGCTCTGGCCTTTCTGGTTCCGCCCGTGGTGGCTGTTGCTGTTGCCGGTCCTCGGCTGGTTGCTGTGGCAACTCTGGCACCGGCAAAAACGTGCCGGGCGCTGGCAGATGATTCTGCCACCGGCCTTTCACGCCGCACTGCTCAGCGGTGGCAACGGACGCGACAGCAAACTGCCGTGGGTCGTCCTTGGCCTGGCCTGGGTGTTGACTGTGCTGGCGCTGCTCGGGCCGAGTTGGCAGCGGGTCGAACAAAACAGTCAGAAACCCGCCGACCCTCTGGTGGTGGTGCTTGAACTGACCCCGGAAATGCTCGCCACCGACGTGGCGCCAAATCGCCTGGAGCAGGCTCGGCGCAAGCTGCTCGACCTGCTTGAGGTGCGCAGCGACGCGCAGACCGCCATCGTCGTCTACGCCGGCAGCGCCCACACGCTGGTGCCGCTGTCGGATGACCTGTCGACCAGCCGCAACCTGCTCGATGCGCTGAAACCGTCGCTGATGCCCGAGGCCGGCCATCGCGCTGATCTCGCGGTAAGCAAGGCCCTGGCGTTGCTGAGTCAGGGTGCCCTGGGCGATGGCCGGATTCTGCTGATCGGTTCGACCCTGACCGAACAGGAACGCCAAGGCATCCAAAAGGCGCTGGACGGTCACTCAACGGAGTTCTTGATGCTGGGCATCGGCACCGCAGAAGGTGCGCCGGTGGCTCAGGAGGACGGTAGCTTCCTCAAGGACAAAGAGGGCGCGATTCTGGTGCCGCGCCTGGACAACTCAAGCCTCAAAGCCTTTGCCCAGGATCTCGGCGGACGCTATCGCCAGGCGCAACTCGACGAAGCCGACCTGCGCGCACTCGGCCTGCTGGATGGCCCACGCCTGCTTCGCAATGACGGGCAAATGTTGCGCCTCGATACCTGGGCCGACCAGGGTTACTGGCTGTTGCTGCCGCTGTTGCTGCTGGCGGCGTGCGCCGGGCGGCGCGGCTGGTTGTTCTGCCTGCCGTTGCTGTTGGCGCTGCCGCAACCGAGTTATGCCTTCGACTTCGAAGACTTGTGGCTGCGCCCCGATCAACGGGGCCTGCATCTGCTCAGGCAAGACCATCCGGCCAGGGCTGCGCAGTATTTCGAGGACCCGCAATGGCAAGGCGTGGCGTTGTATGAAGCCGGCGACTACAGTGGCGCCGCCCAGCGGTTTGCCCAGGGCAGTGACGCCCATGCCCACTACAATCGAGGCAATGCCCTGGCCAAAAGCGGTGAGCTGGAAGCTGCGCTGGATGCGTACGAACAGGCACTGGAACTGCAACCGGATTTGCGCCCGGCCCTGACCAACAAAGCGTTGCTGGAAAGTCTGCTCAAGCAGAAAAACACCCCGCCGCCGGTTGAGCCAGAGACCTCCGATGACAACGAGGCTCAATCCGCTGCGCAAGAATCGCAGCCCGGTGCCGCCACGCAACCGACGAGCAACGGCGAACCGCAAACCGACGTCCAACAGACCACACCGGACGCCGAACAACAGGCCACCTCGCCGCCGAAACCGGGCGCCAATGAAGTGCCGGGCAGCGAGTTGGGCGACGAGCAAAGCACCAAGCCGCCGCCGCGCCCCACCAGCGACACGATCGAAGGCGAACAGCTTCAGGCATTGGAGCAATGGCTGCGCAAGATCCCGGATGATCCGGGTGAACTGCTCCGACGCAAATTCTGGTACGAACAGCAACAGCATCAGGATCAGGGAAAAACTCGATGACCCGCTTCACCCTCTTCATGCTTGCCCTTCTGTGCTGTGCCGTTCAGGCCCAGGCAGCGGGGCTGGTGGCCAGCGTTGACCGCAGTCGCCTGAACTCCGGCGAGACGGTCGAGCTGACCCTTGAGTCCGGCGACGTCACCCAGTTCGGCAAGCCGGACCTGAGCCCGCTGGAGCCGCTGTTCGAAGTGCGCGGCACCCGCCAGGTCAACCAGTTGAACACCCTCAGTGGCGACAACCGCGCGACCACGCGCTGGATCATTACCTTGCTGCCCAAGGAAAACGGCAGCGTGACCATTGCGCCGTTGCAACTGGGCGAAGCGCAGAGCCAGCCGATCACGCTGCAAGTGGTCGAGAGCGAAAACCAGGACACCGCGAACAAACTGGCCCCGGTGTTCATCGACGCCAGCCTCGACCAGAGCAGTGTGTACGTGCAGGCGCAGGCGATCCTGACCTTGCGCATCTACCATTCGGTGTCGCTGTATGACGACAGCAGCCTGACCCCGTTGCAGGTGCCCGATGCGCGCATCGAACCACTGGGCGAGTCGCGCACCTATGAAAAAGTCATCAATGGTCTGCGCCATGGCGTGATCGAAATGCGCTACGCGATTTATCCGCAACACAGCGGCGAATTGGCGATTCCGGCGCAGATCTTCAGTGCGACCCTCGTCGATACTCAGCCGGCGCAGGACGCCGCCGCCCAGGTGCCGAAATCCGGCAAGCTGATGCGCGTCAGCTCCACGCAAATGTTGCTGACGGTCAAGGCCAAACCCATCACCTACCCTGCCGACCTGCCTTGGTTGCCGGCCCGCAGCGTGACCCTGAGCGAAAGCTGGAACCCGGAACCGGACCACGCCCAGGTCGGCGACTCGCTGACCCGCAGCCTGATCCTCAAGGTAGAAGGCTTGGCCAGTTCGCAATTGCCGCCGCTGCCGGCCACCGACGTCAATGGCTTGCGGCGCTATCCGGATCAACCGGTACTGGGCAACCAGAACAGCGAACGCGGCCTGATCGGCAGTCGCGAAGACCGTGAAGCCTTGGTGCCTTCGCGCAGCGGTGCCATCGAGTTGCCGGCGGTGGATGTGGTCTGGTGGAATACCTTCGAAGATCATCTGGAACGCAGCAGCCTGCCGGCGCGCACGCTGCAAGTCGCCAATAACCCGAGCATGCAGGTCGATACACCGGCCGGGATGCCTCAGGTCGGTTCCGCCGCGGACAGCGAAACCCTGTGGCGCTGGAAACTCAGCACGCTGATCCTGACCTGCACCACCCTGCTCGGCTTCGGCCTCTGGTGGCGTGCGCGCTGGCAACCGGCAATCCTGCGTGCGACGCAGACCGGCCCAAGCCCGCGCACCGTCCTCGACGAACTCAAGCGCGCCTGCCTGGCGAACGACTCACACGCCACCCGCCAGGCGCTCGACGCCTGGGCGCGGCAACAACCGGAAACCCTGGCCGACATGGCCGCCCGCTTCGTGCCCTTGTCCGATGCGCTGGACGGCTTGAACGGCGCGCTCTACAGCGAAACCGGCCAGTACTGGCAAGGCGAAGAACTGTGGCGCGCGATCAAGGCGATTCCGATTGCCGAGCGGGTTCAAGACCCGGTAGGTGATAGCGGCCTCCCTCCCCTATACCCCAAGTAATCGAGCTTTTGTGGCGAGGGGGCTTGCCTGTGGCGAGGGGGCTTGCCCCCGTTCGGCTGCGTAGCAGTCGTAAAACCAAGCGATGCGGTATTTCAGCGAAGTTGCAGGGGCCGCTTCGCGACCCAACGGGGGCAAGCCCCCTCGCCACAGGCAAGCCCCCTCGCCACAGGTCAGCAGGTCCGCAGGTCCGCAGGTCCGCGGTTTGATCACATCCACCGCGCGCCACGCTTTTTTTGCCAGTAAACTCCCTCCCCTTTAGCCGCCCTCATTCCCCGCGCGGCCATCACCTTATTTACAACGGAGTCCGCCTTGCGTCTGTTCCACACCTCCGACTGGCACCTTGGGCAGAATCTGCACGGCCAGGAACGCGATTTCGAGCACGCCTGTTTTCTCGAGTGGCTGTTGCGCCAGCTGAAGCTGGACCAGCCCGATGTGCTGCTGATCGCCGGCGATATCTTCGACACGGTCAACCCACCGGTCAAAGCCCAGGAACGCCTCTACGATTTCATCGTCAGCGCCCATGAGCAGCAACCCTTGCTGACCATCGTGATGATCGCTGGCAACCACGATTCCGGCTCGCGGATCGAACTGCCCGCGCCATTGATGCGCCGCTTGCGCACCCACGCGCTCGGCCGCGTGTTGTGGCTGGATGACGGTCAACTGGATGCCGAGCGCCTGTTACTGCCGTTACCGGATGCGAGCGGCAACATTGCTGCATGGTGTTTGGCGCTGCCGTTCCTGCGCCCTGCCGAAGTCACCGGCGCGCAGTTGGGCGACAACTACTTGCGCGGGATTGGCCAGGTTCACGAATGGCTGATCGAAGCGGCCAACGCCAAGCGCACCCCCGGCCAAGCGCTGATCGCCATCAGCCACGCGCACATGGCCGGCGGTTCGGTGTCCGAAGATTCCGAGCGCAGCCTGATCATCGGCAACGCCGAAGCCCTGCCCGCGAGCCTGTTCGGGCCGAGCATCAGCTACGTCGCCCTCGGTCATTTGCATAAGCCACAGAAGGTCAACGGCGAAGAACGCATCCGCTACAGTGGCTCGCCGATTCCGCTGTCGTTCTCCGAGATCGGCTACCAGCATCAGGTTCTCGACGTGATCCTCGACGGCGAAACCCTGATCAGTGTCGAACCGAAACTGATTCCACGGGCGGTGAACCTGCAACGCATCGGCCCGGCGCCGCTGACAGAGATCCTCTTGCAACTGGCGGACCTGCCCAACATCGATTTGCTGGCCGACATCCAGCGCCAACCGTGGCTGGAAGTCCGCGTGCGCCTCGACGAGCCGCAACCCGACCTGCGTCATCAGGTTGAAACAGCCCTGCAAGGCAAAGCCGTGCGTCTGGTGCGCATCGCCGCTGAGTACGCCGGCAACGGTAGCCGTGACGGCGTCGACGACGGTGCCACGCTGGTCGAACTGGACCAGCTCACGCCTCAGGAGTTGTTCAGTCGCGCCTGGCAGGACAGCTACGGCAGCGAGGTCGATGAGCAAACGCTGAAGGACTTTGCCGAGTTGCTGCAAGACGTGCAGATGGAGAGCGAACAGCCATGAAAATTCTCGCGATCCGCCTGAAAAACCTCGCCTCCCTGGCCGGCCCCTTTGAGATCGACTTCACCGCCGAACCTTTGGCCAGCGCCGGTTTGTTCGCGATCACCGGGCCGACCGGCGCCGGCAAAAGCACTTTGCTCGATGCCTTGTGCCTGGCCCTGTTTGGAGCGGTGCCACGCCTGAGCAATGCCCAAGTCTCGGCGAAAGCACCGGATGCCGATGGCGAAATCAGCACCGGCGACCCGCGCACATTGCTGCGTCGTGGCACCGGCGAAGGCTACGCCGAAGTGGATTTCGTCGGTATCGACGGCCGTCGTTACCGCGCGCGCTGGGAAGCCAATCGCGCCCGGGAAAAAGCCGGCGGCAAACTGCAAGCCAGTCGCCAGAGCTTGCGCGACATCGATCAGGATCAACTGCTGGCGAGCCAGAAAGTCGAGTTCAAAACGCAGCTCGAATCCGTGTTGGGCCTGAACTTCGAGCAGTTCACCCGCGCCGTGTTGCTCGCCCAGAGCGAGTTCAGTGCCTTCCTCAAGGCCAACGACAACGAACGCAGCGAACTGCTGGAAAAGCTCACCGACACCGCGCTGTACACCCAGCTCGGTCGCCGCGCCTTCGACAAGACCAAAGAGGCGCGTGAAGCGCACAAGCTTTTGCAGGACCAGGCCACTGGCGTGACCCCGCTGGCGCCCGAAGCCCGTGCCGAACTGGATGAACGCTTCAATGAAGCGCAGCAACAACTGAAGACGCAGCAGGCGCAGCTCAAGCAGCTTGAGCTGCAACACACCTGGCTCAAGGACCTGCGCCAGTTGCAGGACGAGCAACTGAGCGCCACTGAGCAATTGACCGGCGCGCAGCAGCACTGGGAAAGTCAGGTCGGCGAACGCCTCAAACTGACGCGCCTGGAGCAGTTGGCCCCACAACGGCACCAATTCGCCCGCAAAACCGAACTCACCGCCCAGCTCACACCGCTGGCCGCGCAGATTCAGCTGCACACGCAACAGCAACAGGAACTCACAGAGCGTCAGGCGCAACTCGAACAGAGCCTGAGCAGCGCCCACACCGCGCTGACCGAAGCGCAACATCAGCACACCCACAGTGTGCCGTTGCTGCGCCAGGCTTTCGAAGCACAAAGCACCCTCGCCCGCCTGGTCAAGGACACGAGCCTCAGCGCCGATCTCAAGCAGCAAGGCGAACTGGCCTGCACACAGGGTCAGAGCACGATTCAAGGTTTGCTGGACCAGCAGAGACTCGTCGGCGAACGCCTGCAACGCATCGCCGGCGAGCTTGAACAAAGCGCCGCTCTGGCGCCACTCAGCGAGGCGTGGAATGCCTATCGCGATCGACTGCAACAGCTGATGTTGGTCGGCAATCGCTTGAACAAGGGCGAGGCCGAAATGGCCGCCCTGGAACTCAGCGCCACACGCGCAGCGCAAGTATTCGCCGCGCAAAAGCAGCATCTGGAAGTACTCTACAAAGAGGCTGGCGCCGAGCCCGAAGCCGTGGCTGAGCAGATCCAGCTGCTCGGCAATCTGTTGCAGGACAACCGCAAGCAACTGCGCGCCTTCGAAGAGCTGACACGTCTGTGGACCCAGCAGCGAGAGCTGGACAGCCGTGGCGCGGAGCTTCAACAACGCCTATCGACCGCTCAGCAAGAACGCGATCGACTGACCCAGGACGGGGTAAAAACCAGGAACGAACTGACGGTCGCCGAACAGACCCTGACCGTCACCCGCGAACTGCTGGAGCGTCAGCGTCTGGCCCGCAGCGCCAGCGTCGAAGAACTGCGTGAGCAGTTGCAGGACGATCAGCCGTGCCCGGTTTGTGGCAGCCCCGACCATCCCTATCATCAGCCGGAAGCGCTGCTGCAAAGCCTCGGTCGCCATGATGAAAGCGAACAGGCCAACGCGCAGAAAGCCGTCGACCAGTTGAAGGAAAAACTCACTGATTTGCGCGGGGAAGTCGGTGGACTGATCGCTCAGCAGAAAGAGCTGATACAACAGCAAGAGCAGCTCGCTACCCAGCAACAAGCCCTGACGCCAAGTCTGGAAGCCCACCCGTTGTCGGCGCAATTGCTTGCCCAGGACGCGAACAAGCGCGATGCCTGGCTGGCCCAGCAAAACAATCAATTGAACCAGAGCATCAGCCAGGACGAACAACGGCAAACCGCCCTGCTCACCTTGCAACAGGACGCCGCACGCCTTCAGCAACAACTGCGCAGCGCCGAAACGGCGAGCCAGCAAGCGGCGCAGCACTTGAGCACTCAGCAACGCGAGTTGAGCAGCGATCGCCAACGTCTGGATGAAGAACTGACCGCATTCAGCACCCTGCTCCCGCCCGACACGCTGGAGGCGTTACGCAACGAACCCGCCGCGACGTTCATGCAACTCGACCGGCAGATTGCTCAACGTATTGAGCAGCTCGATCAGCAACGCGATGAACTCAGCGAACAACTGCAACGCCAGCAGACGCTGGAGAAAGAACAGGACCGCCAGCAGACGCGCCTTCAGCAACTGGAAGCTGCCCGGCAGCACTTCGATTCCCTTGCCGCGCAACAGCAAGCCTGTCAGCAGACCCTGACGCAATTGTTGGGCACACACGCCAGTGCCGAGCAATGGCAGCAGCAACTCGATCAAGCAGTCGAACAGGCACGCACCGCAGAATCGACCGCCAATCAAGAACTGCAAACCGTGCGCACGCGCCTGGTGCAACTGGCGGCCGAACTCAAGGCCTTGCAGGAGCGTTCTCAAGCGCTGGAAGCCGAAGACCGCGAGTTGAGCAGCAAGATCGCCGATTGGCGCGCGCTGCATCCGGAACTGGATGACGGTGGTCTGGAAGCGCTGCTGAGCGTCGACGACCAACAGGTCAGCGAACTGCGCCAGCAATTGCAGCACAGCGAAAAAGCCATCGAACAGGCCAAGGTCTTGTTGCAGGAGCGGGACAAGCGCCTGCTCAGCCATCAGGCGCAGCACAACGGCAATCTCGATGCCGAGCACCTGGCCAGCGCGCTCGCCGAACTGCAAAACCTGTTTGCCGCCAGCGAACACCGCTGCGCCGAACTGCGCGCCGAACAGGCCGAGGATCAGCGCCGGCAAAACGCCAATCAGGCGCTGGCACAGCAGATCGCCGATGCCTACACCGAGTATCAGCGCTGGGCGCGATTGAGTGCCCTGATCGGCTCGGCCACCGGCGATACCTTCCGCAAGATCGCCCAGGCGTACAACCTCGACCTGCTGGTGCATCACGCCAACGTGCAGTTGCGCCAATTGGTGCGCCGTTATCGGTTGAAGCGCGGCGGCAGCATGCTTGGATTGTTGGTGATGGACACCGAGATGGGCGATGAACTGCGTTCGGTACACTCGCTGTCGGGCGGCGAGACGTTCCTGGTGTCGCTGGCATTGGCCCTGGGCCTGGCGTCGATGGCCTCGAGCACGTTGAAAATCGAATCGCTGTTCATCGACGAAGGCTTCGGCAGCCTCGATCCGGAATCCCTGCAACTGGCCATGGACGCCCTCGATGGCTTGCAGGCTCAGGGTCGCAAAGTCGCGGTGATTTCCCACGTGCAGGAAATGCATGAACGGATTCCGGTGCAGATTCAGGTTCATCGCCAGGGCAACGGCCTGAGTACTTTGGAGGTGAAATGAATACGCTGTATTCCTTCCGCCGCTGCCCGTACGCCATGCGTGCGCGCATGGCCCTGCGCTATTGCGGGGTCGCGGTTGACATCGTCGAGGTCAGCCTCAAGGCCAAACCTGCCGAGATGCTCGCGATGTCGAGCAAAGGCACGGTGCCGGTGCTGAACGCTGATGGCTGGGTGATTGATGAAAGCCTGGCGATCATGCACTGGGCGTTGGCGCAAAACGATCCGCAAGACTGGTTGCTCAAGGATGATCCCGCCGGACAGGCGCAGATCGCCGCCGTGATCGAAGCAAATGACCAGGTGTTCAAGGTGCATTTGAATCGCTACAAGTACGCCGAACGCTACCCCGAGCAGCCGATGGAGGTTTATCGGGCGCAAGGTGAGGTGTTTTTGCGTCAACTTGATGAATGGCTGGAGGGAAGCGCTTACTTGCTGGCCGAACATCCAAGCCTGGCGGACGTAGCGTTGATGCCGTTCGTAAGGCAGTTCGCCCATGTCGATCGCGAGTGGTTTGCGCAGACGCCTTATGCGCGTTTGCAGCACTGGTTGCAGCGGTTTCTGGAGTCGGACCTGTTTACCGGTGTGATGGAAAAGTAAGAGCCCCCATAACCTGTGGGATTCAGGCAAACACTTCACACATCCGTAACACCGAGCAATCCACCTGGAACCGCCCAAAGAAGTCGACCTGGCGCTTGATTGGAGGATTACCTGCCAACAACCCCATCGCCTTCTGCGTTTCAATATTGCGTGCAAGGTTGTGATTGGCCTCTATCGACCGAGCCACGGAACCCGCCGAAGCCTGCCCGATACCCAGTAACGAAGAGCCGTTGGTGATGAATGCCAGAAAGGCGATAACCCAGAGTTTGCGCCCTTTCATGCTCCGATCACCCCCGCCAGTTCTGCGTGATCGACCACGACGTCTTGAGCGTGGTGTTCGAACTGGATGGCGGGATAGGCGACCTGAATCGGTGCGTCTACGGTGTGTTGCGATTGAGCTGAAAGGCTGACCACCAGCACCATTGCGACGTAAAGACCGATGGCCAGGTAGGCGCCGTGTTTGGCAGAAGTGAGGATTGAGCTGGCCATGGTGTTCTCCGTGGGCATGTTTCGATGCCCACAGAATCAATCAAAAAAGCCGTGGTAACCACTCAGGGTTATCCATAGTGACCATCAGCTTGGTTGATCATTAAGCCAGTCTATTTCAGTCGTTGATAAAACTCATCATGCGCTCACGGGCTGCGTCCGGCTCGTCTGGAACGGGCTGAGCGTCCGAAAGAATGGGGGTGGAATACAGAAAAAGAAGAACCACTGCCAGACGCATCGCCATGCTGTCGATCCTTGTTATTAGGAAGGAGTCAAAAACTAAGCGTCAAATCTAGACTCGTGGCCATGTGATATCAAGCCGGGAGTTAATGGCAATGTGATGCTGTCGTAAACGCGTTATGCAGGAGCGACATCACTCAGGTTTCTCAAAGCTTTTCAGCTTGATCGACGCAAGTGACTTCGCTCCTGCATAAAAGGTGCAGGGATTGAAGCTCAGGCTTGGGTTTTGTGATCCAGAGCAGCATAGAAGTTGGCGCTTTGTTGCAGGTACTTCTGGGTGTAGCTCTGGGCGTGGGATTTTTTCTCGCTGATTTCAGCGTTGGCACTGGCTGGCAGAGCGACGCTGGCGGAGATGGCGGAAGCGGCGATTACAGAGAAGAGATTGAAGTTCATGGCGGTATTCCTCGGATTCAGTTGGCTTGCTTGCCCGGTGGGGCCGTGAAGCAAACTTAACCTTCGAGGGTCCGCGTCTTGAAATGCTTTGTAGCATTAGCAGATATCAGCATCATTAATAGAAGGTTGCAGGCCCCTTGTACCGGGGCCTGCGGCCTATTGACGCAGTATGAACTTGAGATCGCTCGGCGCGTCCATCGGCAGCTTTTGCACGGTTTTACCCAGCAAACCGGTCTTGGCATCGCGCTCGACGACGATAATCTGGTTGCTCTTCTGGTTGGCAATCAACACGAATTGGCCACTGGGGTCGAGGCTGAATTCGCGCGGATGGTCGCCTTCCACGGAGCGTCGCTGCAGTTCCTTGAGGTGGCCCGTCGCAGGGTCGATGGCAAATACCAGTAACTGATTGGCGGTGCCACGGTTGCTGACGTAGAGAAATTTTCCATCCGCGGAGGCATGCAGCGCCGCCGCAGCCTTATCAGACGTAGGCTGGCCCGCCGCGAGGTCAACCATCTGCGTTTGCTCCAATGTGCCGTCCTTGTAATCGAACACGGCCACCTGCGCACTCATTTCCATGGTCAGCCAGGCATGCTTGCCATCGGCGCTGAACAGCAGATGACGCGGTCCGCTGCCCGGTGGCAACTGCACCGATGCGGGTTGGGCCGGCGTCAGTGGAAGGTCAGGGTTGGCTTTCGGATCGAAGCGATAAACAAAAACCTTGTCGGCGCCCAGGTCATTGGAGAACACGTAGCGACCGTCTGGCGAGGAAATCGTCGAATGCACGTGCGCCGACATCTGCCGCTCGGGATTGACCCGACTCGACGGATGGCTGCTCATCTGCACCACAGTGTTGAGTTTTCCGTCAGTGCCCACCGGCAACACTGCGAGAGTGCCGCCCGGATCTTGCGCCACCGAATAGTTGCTGACGAACAGATGACTGCCATCGCCGCTGAGGCTCGAATGAGTCGGCTCGTTGCCCAGGCTCTGCACCTGATTAATCAGGCTCAGGGCATGGGTTTTGGGATCGATCGCATAACTGCTGACGCGCCCGACCGGATCTTTCTGCCCCGGACCGTTTTCGTTCACCACGAACAGCCGATGCTGATCCTTGGACAGGGTCAGCCAGGACGGGTTTTCACTCTTGATCACTTGCAGTGGCTTGGGGTTGATCTGCCCGGTCGAGCTGTCGAAGTTCAGGCGATAGATGCCCTGGCTCTGACCTGCCGTGTAGGAACCCACCAGCAGCTGATAGTCCTCGGCCGAGGCGGTCTGAACGCCCATCGCGCCGATACTGCCAGCCATCAACAGAGGCCAGATCTTACGCATCCTCATGCTCGTCGTCCTCGTCGTCACCACCGCCGAACGCGGTCAGGCACACCAGGCGATGCTCGCCGGAATCGCCGGTGATCACCCAGCTTTGCAGGGTCGGGTCGAAGGTGGCTGCCTGAATCTGTACCGGGGTGAACTCCCAATGCTTGGCCGCTCGGCCGTCCATGCATTCGATGTGCAGGTTGTCGTCTTCATCGAGGGAGAATTCGAATGCGTGCAACCCGTCGATTTCCACCATGTCGCAGTGTTCGAGGGTGTTGAGCAAGGTGTCGGCTTGGGCAGTCATGGCAATCAATCTTTGAATGGGAAAGACGCAATGATAGCTCAATGCGTGGGGCGGCCCGATGCCGAGCACACTCCCACACACAACAACGAGCCCCTGTAGGAGCCGGGCTTGCCCGCGATTGCGGTCTTTCACTCAACGATGACGTTGGATATTAGATCGCAATCGCGGGCAAGCCCGGCTCCTACAGGGCATGTGTTTAACCGTTAGAGGGCTTCTCTGGACGGCTGGCCATCCACCAGGCGCTGGATGCGCAGCGGATTGCCATTCTTCAACGCGTCCGGCAGCAGGCTGTCCGGGTAGTTCTGGAAGCACACCGGGCGCAGGAAACGGTCAATCGCCAAGGTGCCCACCGACGTGCCGCGTGCATCGGACGTCGCCGGGTACGGCCCGCCGTGGACCATCGAATCGCAGACTTCCACACCCGTCGGATACCCGTTCAGCAGAATCCGCCCGACCTTTTGCTCCAGCAGCGCCGTTAGCTCGCCGAACTGTTCGAAGTCCGCCGGATCGCCAATGATCGTCGCCGTCAGCTGGCCATGCAGCCCGTTGAGTGCGGCGCTCAGTTGCGCCTGATCGGCCACTTCCACCACCACCGTGGTCGGACCGAACACCTCTTCCTGCAGGACTTCATCGCCCTTGAGCAACAGGCTGACGTCTGCCTTGAACAATTGTGGCTGAGCCTGATTGCCCTGTTGCGCGTTGCCCGCCAGGTGCGAGATGCCCGGATGCGCGAGGAGTTTTTCCAGGCCCTTGCCGTAGCTGCTCAAGGTCCCGGCATTGAGCATGGTTTGCGCCGGCTGATCGTTGATCAACCCCGCGACCTGCTGCACGAACGCGCTGAACTGCGGCGAACGAATCCCGATCACCAACCCAGGATTGGTGCAGAACTGACCGCAGCCCTGAACCACCGACGCCGTCAGGTCACGGGCGACCGTTTCAGCGCGGCTTTGTAACGCCTGCGGCAATACGATCACCGGGTTGATGCTCGACATCTCAGCGAACACCGGGATCGGTTGCGCCCGTGCCGCGGCCATGTCACACAAGGCGCGACCGCCCTTCAGCGAGCCGGTAAAGCCGACGGCCTGAATCGCCGGGTGCTTGACCAGCGCTTCGCCGACCCCGCCACCGTAGATCATGTTGAACACACCCGCTGGCATGCCGGTTTTTTGCGCGGCACGCAGGATCGCGTCAGCCACCCATTCGGCCGTGGCCATGTGGCCACCGTGGGCCTTGAATACGACCGGGCAACCGGCCGCCAGCGCCGAAGCGGTGTCGCCTCCGGCCGTCGAGAACGCCAACGGAAAGTTACTCGCACCAAACACCGCCACAGGGCCCAGACCGATACGGTATTGGCGCAGGTCCGGACGAGGCAGCGGCGTGCGCTCGGGCAATGCTTTGTCGATCCGCGCACCGTAAAAATCACCGCGCCGCAGCACTTTCGCAAACAGGCGCATCTGGCCGCTGGTGCGGCCGCGTTCGCCTTGAATACGCCCAGCAGGCAGCGCGGTTTCGCGGCAGACCACAGCGACGAACTCGTCACCCAGCGCGTCCAGTTCATCGGCAATTGCATCGAGGAATTGCGCACGACGCTCCGCACTCAAGCCGCGATACGCCGGGTAAGCGGCCGCGGCAGCCTTGGCAGCGGCGTCCACTTCTTCCGGGGTGGCCTGGTAGAAATTGTGTGGCAACGCTTCGCCGGTGCTGGCATCGATGCTCTGGAGTGTGAGCGAGCCGACAGCGCTGCGCCGGCCTCCGATGTAGTTGTGTCCAAGGATCTGGGTCATGCATATCTCCTTAAAGGGTGCCGACGGTGCCGGGTTCGAACGCTGCTGGCGCAGGCTCGATGCCGTTGATCAACGGTGCACCGAACTCGGCCTGGCTGATTTCAAACACGTCACCCGGTCGCGTACGAATACCGTCAGCGAACGACAAGGTCGCGGTGCCGAAGAAATGAATGTGCACGTCCCCCGGACGCAGGAACTGGCTGTACTTGAAATGGTGGTATTCGAGGTTTTCCAGGCTGTGGCACATGTTGGCCTCGCCGCTGAGAAACTCGTTCTGCCACAGCACTTCACCGTCGCGCAAGATGCGGCTGGAGCCGGCCAGGTGTTGCGGCAATTCGCCAACGCGAAGTTCCGGACCATAGCTGCAACTGCGCAATTTGGAGTGCGCCAGGTACAGGTAGTTTTTACGTTCCATGACGTGATCGGAGAACTCGTTGCCGACCGCATAACCGAGGCGATAAGGCTTGCCGTCGTGGCCGATGACGTAGAGGCCGCTGAGCTCGGGCTCTTCGCCGGCGTCTTCGGCGAACGGTGGCAGCGGGAACGGCTGGCCCGGCCGAACGACAATGCTGCCGTCGCCCTTGTAGAACCATTCCGGTTGTACGCCGGCCTGCCCTGCGTCTGGTTTACCGCCCTCCACGCCCCATTTGAAGATGCGCATGGTGTCGGTCATGGCCGCTTCGTCACCGGCGTGTTGATGCATTTTGTCCCGTGCCGAGGCGCTGCCCAAATGGGTCAGGCCGGTACCGCTGACCATCATGTGCGCCGAGTCCGGGTGATCCAGTGGTGGCAGGATGCGCAACGTGGCGAGCAGTTCGGCGTAATCGTGGCTGGTGCCCAGGCCGAGGGCGTTTACCTGTTGCTGCAGATGTGTGCCGGCCTCGATCGCCGCCAGTGCCAGATCGCGGACGGTGTGCGCGTTCTGTACTTCACGGACCAGACCGTCCTCGACGACACCGACGCGGCGCTCGCCGTTACTCAATTCGAATTGAACCAAACGCATGAATATTCTCCTGTTAACAATTCTTCACTAGCCCCCTGTAGGAGCAGAGCTTGCTCGCGATGGCGGCGTGACAGATGACATCAATGCTGAATGTTCCGCCGCCATCGCGAGCAAGCTCTGCTCCTACAGGTTTTGTGTCAGGTGCGGGTTGCACCGCGCGCACTGGCTGCAAATTGATCCGCCGGCAGCACGTGCTTGCGCTCCAGCAACCGGTAAACAACCCCCGTCAGCACCAGCCCGAACACCATCACCGCCGACAGGAAATACAGACCCGACGCGAGGTTGCCGGTGTATTCCTTGAGTGCACCGATCACGAACGGTCCGATGTAACCGCCAAGGTTGCCCACCGAGTTGATCAAGGCGATCCCGGCCGCCGCGCTGGCTCCGGCAAAGAATCGACCCGGCAATATCCAGAACACCGCCGTGCAGGAAAACAGCGCAAACGCCACCAGACACAGCGCGGCCAGTTGCAACACCGGCACCGTCAGCCAGGCGCTGAGGAACAGGCCGATGGCGCCCAACACATACAGCACGGCCAGGTGACCATAACGATCATTCAAACGGTCGGAGCTGCGCGGAATGATCAGTAACCCGACGATCCCGAAAATGTACGGCACCGCAGAAACAAAACCGGTGACCAGGTCGCTACCGCCGAACTGTTTGATCAATGTCGGCAACCACAGGCCCAAGCCATAAATGCTCAACGTCACCGGCAGATAAAACAGCGCCAGCAGCAACACACGCTTGTCCTTGAGCGCGTGCAACGGGTTGCCGTGACGGGTCTGGCCGTATTCCTCAAGGTCCTTTTTCAACTCGCCGGACAACCAGTCCTTCTCGGCCTGGTCCATCCATTTCACTTGTTGCGGGCCATCAGGCAGGTAACGCAGCACTGGCCAGGTCAGCAGGATCGCCGGTGTACCGATGACGATGAACAGCCACTGCCAGCCGTGCAAACCGAGGGTGCCGTCCATGCCGAGCAAGCCGCCGGACACCGGACCGGTGACCATCATCGCGATGGGTTGGGAAAGGATGAACAGGCCAAGGATCTTTCCGCGATGGCGAATCGGAAACCACTGCGTGATGTAGTACAGAACGCCCGGGAAGAACCCGGCTTCCGCCGCACCGAGCAGGAAGCGCATCACATAGAAGCTCTGCGGTCCCTGTACGAACGCCATGCCGATGGTGATGGCGCCCCAGGTGATCATGATCCGCGCGAACCAGCGTCGTGCACCGAAGCGGTCGAGCATCAGGTTGCTGGGGATTTCAAACAGGAAATAACCAATGAAAAACAGCCCGGCACCGAGGCCGTAAGCCGCGTCACCGAGGCCGATGTCGGCGCCCATGTGCAGCTTGGCGAAGCCTACGGCGGAACGATCCACATAGGCGATCAGGTACAGCAGGATCAGGAAGGGAATCAGTTTCAGCGTGATGCGGCGGATAAGCCGCAGTTCCTGGCTCATGAGATCGGTCTCCGATTGTTGTTGTTATAGAACCTCGGGGGCCGCCTCTCGCCGAAAATCACCAGGGCCAACCCTCCGTTAAAATCGACTATATAGTAATACTATTTACTCAACAACACTTCCAAACCGATGAATTTGAGCTTATGTTACGCCGTAGCCGCAACAATATAGTCATACAATAAGAGAATCGATCATGTCTGATAAGAAACCCACCCTGCGCTCCGCCCAATGGTTTGGCACCGCCGACAAGAACGGCTTCATGTACCGCAGCTGGATGAAGAATCAGGGCATCGCCGACCACCAGTTCCAGGGCAAGCCAATCATCGGCATCTGCAATACCTGGTCGGAATTGACCCCGTGCAACGCGCACTTCCGCCAGATCGCGGAGCACGTTAAACGCGGGGTGATCGAGGCCGGTGGGTGGCCGGTTGAATTTCCGGTGTTCTCCAACGGCGAATCCAATTTGCGCCCGACCGCCATGTTCACCCGTAACCTGACGAGCATGGACGTCGAAGAAGCCATTCGCGGTAACCCGATTGATGGCGTGGTGCTGCTGACCGGCTGCGATAAAACCACCCCGGCGTTGTTGATGGGCGCCGCCAGTTGCGACGTGCCGGCGATCGTCGTCACCGGCGGGCCAATGCTCAACGGCAAGCACAAGGGCCAGGACATCGGCTCCGGCACGGTGGTCTGGCAGCTCAGCGAGCAAGTGAAAGCCGGCACCATCACCCTCGACGACTTCCTCGCTGCCGAGGGTGGCATGTCCCGCTCGGCCGGCACCTGCAACACCATGGGCACGGCATCGACCATGGCCTGCATGGCCGAAGCACTGGGCACTTCCCTGCCCCACAACGCGGCGATTCCGGCGGTTGATTCACGCCGTTATGTGTTGGCGCATATGTCCGGCATGCGTGCGGTAGAAATGGTTCGCGAAGACTTGAAGCTGTCGAAAATCCTCACTAAAGAAGCCTTCGAAAACGCCATTCGCGTCAACGCCGCCATCGGCGGTTCGACCAACGCCGTGATCCATTTGAAAGCCATCGCCGGCCGCATCGGCGTGGACCTGGAGCTGGACGACTGGACCCGCATCGGTCGCGGCATGCCGACCATCGTCGACCTGCAACCGTCCGGGCGCTTCCTGATGGAAGAGTTCTACTACGCCGGTGGCCTGCCCGCCGTCCTGCGCCGCCTCGGTGAAGCCAACCTGATCCCGCATCCGAATGCGTTGACCGTCAACGGCAAGACCCTCGGCGAGAACACCAAGGACGCGCCGATCTACGGCCAGGACGAAGTGATTCGCACGCTCGACAACCCGATCCGCGCCGACGGCGGCATCTGCGTTTTGCGCGGCAACCTGGCACCACTCGGTGCGGTGCTCAAGCCGTCCGCAGCCACGGCAGAACTGATGCAGCATCGCGGGCGCGCGGTGGTGTTCGAGAACTTCGACATGTACAAGGCGCGGATCAACGATCCGGAACTGGACGTCGACGCCAACTCGATTCTGGTGATGAAAAACTGCGGGCCGAAGGGTTATCCGGGCATGGCCGAAGTCGGCAACATGGGTTTGCCGGCCAAGTTGCTCGCCCAAGGTGTGACCGACATGGTGCGCATTTCCGATGCGCGCATGAGTGGCACCGCGTATGGCACCGTGGTGTTGCACGTCGCGCCGGAAGCGGCGGCAGGCGGGCCGTTGGCCGCGGTGAAGGAAGGTGACTGGATTGAGCTGGACTGTGCCAGCGGCCGTTTGCACCTGGATATTCCGGATGCTGAACTGGCGGCGCGGATGGCGGACCTGCAACCACCGCAACAGATGATCCTGGGCGGGTATCGTCAGCTGTATATCGACCATGTGCTGCAAGCGGATCAGGGTTGTGACTTCGACTTCCTGGTCGGCTGCCGCGGCGCCGAAGTGCCGCGCCACTCTCACTGATCACCACCGTCCAAATGTGGGAGCGGGCTTGCTCGCGAAAGCGGTTTAACATTCAGCAGAGATGTTGACTGTCACACCGCCTTCGCGAGCAAGCCCGCTCCCACATTTGCTTTGTACCTGCCTCAAGATCCCGTCGTGCCTGTTATCATGCGCGACACCCCTTCGCACAGGACCGCGCCGTTCCCCATGGATTACCGCAAACCCTCCGACCGCAAAAGCATGCATTCGCGCATTGTCCAGGAACTGGGCATGCAGATCGTTTCCGGGCGCTTCAAACCGGACGACAAACTGCCCGCCGAAGCCCTGCTGTGCGAGGAGTACGCGGTCAGCCGCCCGGTGCTGCGCGAAGCCACCCGAGTGTTGGTTGCCAAAGGCCTGGTGTATTCGCGCCCGCGCGTTGGCACGGTGGTCAAGCAGCGCAAGGAATGGCACATGCTCGACCCGGACGTTTTGCATTGGTTGATGCAAAGCAGCCCGCAGAATCAGTTTTTCGATTTGCTGACCAGCGTGCGCAGCATCATCGAACCTGCTGCGGCCGCCCTCGCCGCGCAATTCGCCACTGACGCAGACATCGCGTCCATCGGCGAAGCCTACCAGCGCATGGAAGCGGCACCGACCCCGGAAGCGTTGCTGCAACCGGATCTGGATTTTCACAGCCGCATCGCCGACGCGACGCACAACGACTTGCTGGCCAACCTGTGCAACATGCTGTCGGTGGCGATTGCCGAAGCGTTGAAGCACTCCAACCAGCGGCCGAACCTGCATGAACTGGCGCTGCCCCGGCACAAGGCAATCCTCACCGCCATCGAGAATCGCGATGCCCTCGGCGCACGGCATGCGACGCTGGTGCAGCTGGACGATGCGCGCAGTGCGTTGAATGTGGTGTTGGGTAGCGATCCCGATTGACCCAACGTCATCCAAATTCCCTGTAGGAGCGGAGCTTGCTCGCGATGGCGGAGAGTCATTCAACAAAGATGTTGAATGTTCTACCGTCATCGCGAGCAAGCTCGGCTCCTACAAGGGTAGTGTTGAATTCGGGATGTAAAAAAGCCGCAACCAGGGTTGCGGCTTTTTTGTTTCAGGCAAGGATCAGTGAGCGAACAGCGAGTTGCCCTTCTGCCCGGCCAGTTTCTCCGGTTTGATCAGGAAGCGTGCCAGCGCCGGCAGCAGCCACAGCGCGCCGAACATGTTCCAGAGCAGCATGAAGGTCAGCATCAGGCCCATGTCAGCCTGGAACTTGATGGCCGAGAAGATCCAGGTGCACACGCCAATGGCCAGGCACAAACCGGTGAACAGCACCGCTTTACCGGTGGACTTCAGCGTCTGGTAATAGGCTTCTTGCAACGGCAGTCCGGCACGCAGGAAGCTTTCCAGACGGCTGTAGATGTAAATGCCGTAGTCCACGCCAATCCCCACACCGAGCGCCACCACCGGCAGGGTCGCAACTTTCACACCGATGCCCATGAAGGCCATCAGGGCGTTGCCGAGTACCGAGGTCAGCACCAGTGGCAACACGATGCACAAGGTCGCCGCCCACGAACGGAAGGTGATCATGCACATGGTCGCGACGCAGATGTAGACGAGGATCAGGATGGTCAGCTCGGATTCCTTGATCACCTCGTTGGTGGCCGCCTCGATCCCGGCGTTACCGGCCGCGAGGATGAACTCCAGACCGTCCTTGTTGTTCTCCTTGGCGAAGTCCTGAACGGCATGCACCGCGCGATCGAGCGTTGCCGCCTTGTGATCGTTGAGGAACACCAGCACCGGCGCCAGGGAGCAGCTGTTGTTGTACAGACCGTCAGCTCGGGCGATGGAGTTGTTCAGCACGTCCGGGTTACGCGACAGGGTTTCCCATTTCAGGTTGCCCTCGTTCATGCCCTTGATCATCTGCTTGGACACGGTCACCAGGGAAATTGCCGACTGCACGCCCTCGGTGTTCTGCATCTTCCACATCAGCTCATCGATCGGCGCCATGGCTTCATAGCGTGAGCAACCTTCTGCCTTGGTCTTGACCATCACCACCAACACATCGGAACTGGTGGAATAGTTGCTGATGATGAAATTGTTGTCCTTGTTGTAGCGCGAGTCCGGACGCAGCTCGGGAGCACCCTGATCGAGGTCACCAATTTTCAGGTTCTGGCTGTACCAGAGGCCGCCACCGAAGGCGATCAAGGCCAGAAAGATCGATACCGGCGCGACTTTTTTGCTGGCGAAGTTCGACAGCAGGCGCCAGAACGGATGCTCGCGGACCGCATCCTTTTTGCTGCGCTCGACGGCGCGTTTGCTGATACCGACGTAGGAAATCGCCACCGGCAGCAGGATCAGGTTGGTGAACACGATCACCGCCACGCCGATGGACGCGCCGATGGCCAGTTCACGAATCACACCGATATCAATGATCAGCAGCGTGATGAAACCCACCGCATCCGCAAGGATCGCGATCATCCCCGGCAGGAACAACTGACGGAACGTGCGCCGCGCAGCGGTCAACGCGTTGTCGGCCTCACTGGATTGCAAGGCAATACCATTGATCTTCTGTACGCCGTGGGAAATACCGATGGCGAAGATCAGGAACGGCACCAGCATCGAGTACGGATCGAGCCCGAAGCCGAAGAAGTGCATCAACCCCAGTTGCCAGACCACCGCCACCAACGTGGTACTGAGTACCGCCACGGTGCTACGCATGCAGTTGGTGAACCAGTACAGCAGGATCAGCGTGATGATGAAGGCGACGCCGAAGAACATCACCACCATGACCAGGCCATCGATCAGGTCGCCGACTTTCTTGGCGAAACCGACGATGTGGATCTTGACGTTAGGGTTCTGCTTTTCAAACTTGTCGCGAATCTTTTCTTCCAGCTGGTGGGAGAACTGGCGGTAGTCCAGCGCCAGCAACTTGCCCTGATCCTGCGGGTCCGGATAGGACTCCAGCAGCGGGATATCGACGATGCTCGACTTGAAGTCGTTGGCCACCAGACGCCCGACCTGCCCGGACTTCAGAACGTTGTTGCGCAGCAGATCCAGGCTTTGCTGGGACCCGTTGTAGCTCTGCGGGATCACTTCACCCCCGGCGAAGCCCTCCTCCGTCACCTCGGTCCAGCGCACGCTCGGACTCCACAGCGACTTGAGGCCGGAGCGGTCGACGCCGGAGATGTAGAACACCTCGTCATTGATCTGACGCAGGGTCTCCATGTATTCCTTGGAGAAGATGTCACCGTCAGTGGCCTCCACCGAGATGCGCACGGTGTTGCCCAGGTTCGCTAGATCGTTGCGGTGCTCCATCATCTTCTGAATGAAGGGATGCTCGAGCGGGATCATTTTTTCGAAACTGGTGGACGGCCGGATCAGCGTCGCCTGCCAGAACAGGAAAATGCTGACCAGCAGGCAGATCGTGATCACTGCCGGGCGGTTGTTGAAAATCAGGCGCTCAAGAAACGTCGCCTTGTCCTGGTGATGACTTGTCATGGATGTCATAGCTCCGCCCTTCTTATTATTTGCCCAGCTCTGAGCCGGTTGGCGAAGTAGCGCGAACGCCGCCCTGTCCTGCCAGAATCAGATTGCCGTTGCCCGCTGCCGTGACTGCCGATACGGAAATGCGATCCGGACGGTTGAACACGCTGAAGGTTTCGCCGTTGTCGTTGCTGCGGATCACCGAGCCGCCGTTGCCGACGATCACGATGGAACCGTCGTCGAGCAGCGTTGCGCCGGACAACCCGAACTCCAGTGCGCCGCGAGCGGCTTTCAGCTCAACCTGTTCCCAGGTGCTGCCGAAATCCGTGGAGCGGTAGAGATTGCCGCGCAGGCCGTAAGCCAGCAGCGTATTGGCTTGCGCCGTGCCGATCACGCCAAACAGCGAGCCTTGGTACGGGCCTTCAAGTTTTTCCCAGGTCTGGCCCCAGTCGGGCGAGCGGAACATGCTGCCCTGTTCGCCGACGATGAACAGTCCGGCATCTTTCACCGAAGCGATGCCATTGAGGTGGAACTGGTCTTCGTTGTCCAGGCGATCGCTGGCGTCTTCCCAGTGTTTGCCACCGTCGGTGGTTTCCAGCAGTGCACCATACGCGCCCACGGCAAAGCCGCTGTTGGCGTCCTTGAACCAGACGTCGAGCAGCGGCGCTTCGCGTTTCAAATCTTCGAATTGCTTGGTCCAGGTGGCGCCACCGTCCTCGCTGGCGAGGATCTGTGCGTCATGGCCGACGGCCCAGCCGTGTTTGTCATCGACGAAAAACACCGAGGTCAGCAGTGCGCGGGTTGGCACCTTGGCTTGAACCCAGGTTACGCCCTGGTCGTCGGAATACAGGATATGCCCGCGATCACCGACCGCCACCAGGCGTTTGCCGGCGTGGACGACATCGAGCATCAGGCTTTTGGTGGCCTTGGCAGATTCAATGGCATAAACAGCATCGGATGCTGGCGCTGCAGCGGCCAGCGCAGGTGCCGACAATGCGGCACAGCCCAACAGCGAGAGCGCTGTAGCCAGCAACGCGAATTTGCGCAGTGCCGGCGGGCGGCAGATACCCACACCCATGACAGGCTCACTCATAGACCTTCCCCCATTATTATTGTTAGGTCATTCAACCTTTCAGGGCGCCGTAAGGTGGCTCGTGGTGATTGGCTGTTTGGAGCTTAGTCCTGAAACGCGCAATCTAGAGCCCCTTCGGAAGCTGGCTTATCCTATCGGGGTTTGGAAAGGTCTGACAATCGACGCCACGTTATCTTTTGTTAACCTGAGATAGATGTGGTTTGGCTGAATGTCAGGGTATTAGGCAGGCTGATTGCTTTGTGTACATATCCGTTGCTGCGGTAACGGCTTCTGGCGGTTTCGCTCTTACAGCGACTCACTTTTCCAGACGCCGAAAAGTAAGCAAAAGGCTTCGCCCCGGCGTACGGCGCCTCGCTAAAGCTCCGCGTTCCCTCGCTACGGTGTCCATCAGGGGGCATCGCCTACGGTCTGCTTCGCTACGACCTCCTCTCGATGTGTGTGGCTTCGCCGCACGGCGCTACGCGCCTCCCCCCCTGATGAACACCTACGCTCGGCCTGCCGAAGGGGCGAAAGATCAAAAGCAGATCAAGATCAAAAGCCAAAGCCAAAGCCAAAGCCAAAGCAAACTAATACCTGTAGGAGCGAGCCTGCTCGCGAAGGCGATGGATCAGGCACCGCCATGCTGATTGAACGGCCGCCATCGCGAGCAGGCTCACTCCCACATTTTGATCTGGGAATATCTGAAAGAGATTGGTCGGCTGACAGGCCGCCATCGCTGGCAAGCCAGGCTCCTACAATTAATCGGCGTACATCCGTTGCCCTTCACCACTCAACAGGCCGAGCGTTAGCTCGCCTGCAGCTTTTGATCTGCCCGCCCCTTCGGGAGGCTGAGTGGAGGTGTTCATCCGGGGAGTGGCGCGTAGCGCCGTTCGACGCAGTCGAACACGCTGCATGTAGGTCGTCGCGAAGCAGACCGGAGGGCAGTGTCCCCGGATGGATACCGGAGCGAAGGAACGCCGAGCTTTAGCGAGGGGCCGGACGCTCGGGGCGAGCCTTTTTTTGCTTACTTTTTTTTGGCGTTTGAAAAAAAAGTGAGTCGCCGTAAGGGCGAAACCCTAAGCGGCCGTTACCGCAGAAATGGATATGTACACCAAGGAAGAGAATGGTCGGCTGTCAGGCCGCCAAGGCAGAAAAGCCAGCTCCCCCAGGGGCCGAGCGAACCCTGAGGGAAAAAGGCCAGACTCAGGCCAGGCTCTTGCTCACAACTTCAAACACGTCACTGGACAACTGACCCGAAGCACGAATCCGCTCCAGCTCGCCTTTCATCAACGCCTGACGCGCATCGTCATACTTGCGCCAGCGAGTCAACGGCGCCAACTGCCGGGAAGCGATCTGCGGGTTAAACCCGTTCAACTCGATCACCAGATCCGCCAGGAAGCGATACCCGGAACCATCCGCCGCATGGAAGTTGATCAGGCTCTGCCCGGCAAACGCACCGACCAGCGCCCGCACCTTATTCGGGTTCTTCATGTTGAAGGCCGGATGCTGCATCAACTGACGCACCCGCTCCAGACCACCCGGCAACGCACTACCCGCCTGAACACTGAACCACTGATCCATGACCAGCGGATTGTCCTTGAAGTGCTCGGCAAAACTCGCCAGCGCCTTGGCCTTCTCATCGTCGAACGGCGAATTGACCAACACCGCCAACGCCGTCAGACGCTCAGTCATGTTGTCGCTGGTTTCAAACTGCTCAAGCGTCGCCGCCAACACTTCAGGCTTGCCGCTGAGCATCAAGTACGACAGCGCAATGTTCTGCAACGCGCGACGAGCAAAGTGCTCGGCCTCGGCCACATAAGGGGTTTTCTTCGACAGATCGCGATTGGCCTGATAACGCAGCCACAACGCCTCGAACAACCCTTCAGCCAATTGCTTGCGAGCAAACTCACGGGCGATGTGAATTGCATCGACATCAGCCACTTCACTGATTTCAGTCAGATAGGCCTCACCCGGTAGCGAGAGCATTTCCGCAACCATGGCTTGATCCAGCGTCTCGTCCGACAGCACAGTGCGCAGGGCAGAAACCAGGCGCTGATCCAGCACCAGCGTTTCGCCCGCCTGATGTTGGGCAATCAGCTCTTGCAGCACTTGCACCGACAGTTGCTGACCGGCATCCCAGCGGTTGAAACCATCGCTGTCATGCTGCATCAGGAACATCAGTTGATCGCGGCTGTACGGGAAGCTCAGTTTGACCGGCGCCGAGAAACCACGCAGCAACGAAGGCAACGGCTGTTCCGCGATGTCGACGAAGGTGTAGGTCTGCTCGGTTTCCGTCACCGAGATCACCCGCGACGTGCCCTGAGCGCTGGCTTCGCCGGATAGGCGCAAGGCAATCGCCGTGCCTTTGGCGTCCAGCAGGCCCAATTCCACAGGAATCACGAAAGGCAGTTTTTCAACCTTGTCCGGGGTCGCCGGGCAGCTTTGGCGGAAGGTCAGGCTGTAGGTTTTCGCCGCCGCGTCGTAAGACTCGCTCACCGCCAGGCGCGGAGTTCCGGCCTGGCTGTACCAGCGCTTGAACTGTGTAAGGTCGACACCGTTGGCGTCTTCCATCGCCTTGATGAAGTCGTCGCAGGTCACGGCCTGGCCGTCGTGGCGGTCGAAATACAGGTCACTGCCTTTGCGGAAGCCTTCGGCCCCGAGCAAGGTGCGGATCATGCCGACTACTTCCGAACCCTTTTCGTACACGGTCAGGGTGTAGAAATTGGAAATCTCGATGAAGCTGTCCGGGCGCACGGCGTGGGCCATCGGACCGGCGTCTTCGGCGAACTGGTGCGTGCGCAGGTAAGCCACGTCCTGGATACGCTTGACCGTGGCCGAGTTCATGTCCGAGGAGAATCCGGCATCGCGGAACACGGTGAAGCCTTCCTTCAGCGACAACTGGAACCAGTCACGGCACGTCACACGATTGCCCGACCAGTTGTGGAAGTATTCGTGGGCGACAATGGCTTCGACACGCTGGTGTGCGGCATCGGTGGCGGTTTCGGCGCGGGCCAACACGGCGCTGGAGTTGAAGATGTTGAGGCCCTTGTTCTCCATGGCGCCCATGTTGAAGTCGTTGACCGCAACGATCATGAAGATGTCCAGGTCGTACTCGCGACCATAAACCTCTTCATCCCAGCGCATCGACTTCTTCAGGCTGTTCATGGCGTGCTGGCACTTGTCGATGTTTTCCGGCTCGACGTAGATGCGCAATGCCACGGAACGCTCGGTCATGGTGGTGAAAGTGTCTTCAACGCACCATAAATCACCGGCCACCAACGCAAACAGGTACGCCGGCTTCATGAACGGGTCTTCCCAGGTCGCCCAGTGCCGGCCGTCTTCGCCGGGGCCTGAAGCAATCGGGTTGCCGTTGGACAGCAGCACCGGATAGCTGTGCTGCTCGGCGACGACCGTGGTGGTGAACTTGCTCATCACGTCCGGGCGGTCGAGGTAATAGGTGATCTTGCGGAAGCCTTCGGCCTCGCACTGGGTGCAGAACATGCCGCTGGATTTGTACAGGCCTTCCAGCGCCGTGTTGGTTTCCGGGTGGATCTTGACGCTGGTGTCGACCGTGAAGGTGGTGCTGGTCGGGTGCAGGGTCAGGTAGTTCTCGGTCAGTTGATAGTCTGTGGCGCTCAGCTCGCGATCAGCCAGGGTCACCGCCAAAAGCTCGAGCTGCTGACCGTCCAGCACCAGCGGCGGCAGGCCCGGGCCGCGCTCGGGATTGCGGCGCATCACCAGTTGCGCATGGACCAGGCTGTGGTCCTCGAACAACTCGAAGGTCAGGTGCGTCTCGTCGATCAGGTACTCGGGCGCCTGATAGTCTTTCAGGTAAATCATCTTCGGTTGTTCGGTGCGCATGCTGGAGTCCTTACTGATGCACGGCGAGCTGATAGGCCGTGTATTTACGAATATTGATCACGCCGGTGTCGAAGATCAGGTATTGGCCCTTGACCCCCAGCAGCGTGCCTTCGGCAATCGGATTCTTGTCCAGGTTGAAGCTGACGATCTTGGCCGGGTATTGCTCGACCGGATAGCGGATTTCGAGGGTTTCTACGTCGGCAATGGTCTGAATCGCTTGTAGGCCAAATCGTTCCTGCAAGGTTTGCAGGCCCTCGGCGCAGCTCTCGAACAGTTGATCGCGCACCTCGGCCAGGTCCACCGACGCCGCTTCCCCCTTGAGCAATGCACGCCAGTTGGTCTTGTCGGCCACCTGACTGCGGAACAGGTCTTCGACGAAACCCGACTGCTGACGGGTCGACACGCGCATGATCGGCAACGCCTGTCGCGCGCCTTGATCGATCCAGCGGGTCGGCAGTTGGGTGGCGCGGGTAATCCCGACTTTCACCCCCGACGAGTTGGACAGGTACACGATGTGGTCGGTCATGCAGAACTTCTCGCCCCACTCCGGCTCGCGGCAGGTGCCCGCGTCGTAGTGGCAACGCTCGGGGCTCATGATGCAGAGGTCGCACTGCGCCAGCTTGGTCATGCACGGGTAGCAATAGCCCTGGCTGAAACTGGTTTTGGTCTTGCGCCCGCAATGGGAGCAAAAGATCGCCCCCAGGTATTCCAGGCGCACGGTGGTGCCGATCATCGGATTGACCGGCACCTCGACATCGCCCAGACGAAACGCGTACTGCACGTCGGCCCCGTCAAGACGCGCCGACATTTTACTGATTGCACCGCGGCCAATCTCGATCAATGGATGGCATCCGACTTGAACAGAATGTTCGGTACGCTGATCGACTTCGAACTGCATTCCTGCGGGCCCATGTAACCGGTGCGCTGGTCTTCGGGCAGGTTCTGGATTTCCCAGGCGATCATCGCCTGCAGCGACAGCTCGCGTTGTTCGGCGGTGAGTTTGCCACCGTCGGACCATTTGCCGATTTCCACCGCCAGCTTCAGGCTCTGGTAAATATCGGGGGTGATGTTTTGGATCATTTCGTTAAAAGAGGACATCAAGGTCTCCGCGCTCTTTAATACATAAACTGTTTAGGCGGCCAGTTTACGGCGGTTGTACAAACCACCCAACAAACCGGTCAGGCATCCGACGAGCAACCCGCCGACGTGTGCCGCATTGGCAATTTCACCGAAGCCGATCATCGAAATCAGCCCGGACAGGCACAGCACCAGCCACACCAGCATCATCACCAGCACGCCGCGCGGCAGTCGATAAGCCGGGTTCGGCGACAACAGCTGGAAGATCCAGCAATGCCCGAGCAGGCCGTACAGCACGCCGGACAAGCCACCGAACAAGGTCGGGCCGCTGAAATAATACTGGGCATAGTTGGAGACGAGGCTGAAGAGCAGCGTCAGGCCGATCAGGTTGATGCTGCCCTGACGCGACTCGATGCGCCGGCCCAGTTCCCAGTACCACATGCCGTTCATGGCCAGGTGCAGGATGCCGAAGTGGATCAGCATCGGCGTAATCAGGCGCCACCACTGCCCTGCCGCCAGGCTGTCGGCCAACGGTACGAAATGGATGTATTCGCCGACTACGCGAAAATCGAGAAAGGTCAGCCAGCGCATGGTGTCGAGGTTTTCACCCAGCAACGTGACCGCGCCGACGAGCATGCTCAGCAGCAGAACCGCCGCAGTCGCCCTGGCGTAGCGCAATTGCTCGATGAAACCGGGGCGCCGGACGGTTTGCGCTGCCGGAATGTCAAGCTGCTGATCGGGATCACCGGCCGGAAAACGTTCGTAAAGCGAACGCACGTCTTCGCTGATGTTGGACGGCACCCACAGCACCTGCTCGCCCGCCTCCTCGCTGACGCGGTGCGGCACCTGTATGCGCTGCAGCAGTTTGACGAACCCGCTCAAATCCACCGCCAGCGGCAGACGCAATACGGCCACTACACTCATTGCAGCACCTCCGGCCGTTCGACATCGACCCAGACAAATTTATGCGGATCGAGCCGGGTTTCCTGATCCAGCCGATAGGCGACCAGTTTGCCGTAGAGCACGGCGCTGTAATCCAGGCAGGCCAGGTTCGGGCGAATCGGTGCCGGTTTGCCGCTGCGCCAGTAGTGGCCGACGAACAACAGCGGTTCGTCGACGCCATAGCGCAGCAAGGTATTTTTTTCAGTGGATGACAACGGCGTCCTGGCCACTGGCTCGGGCAATGCGTCGGGCTGGAACACAATGTCACCGTAGGTTTGCGGGTCGTCTTCCCAGAATTTGGTGCGAAAGAACGAACGCACCAGACCGTCGCCGCTGGTCATGGTCAAGCCATCGGGCAGGCGCATGTCGGTGCCGCGCAGCAACCGGTCGAACACGGTGCAGGCAAAACTGCCCGGCACGGCCGAGGCCTGGAGAAAATGCTCATCGACGCAACCGTTGGGGAACAATCCGCGCAACGGCTCGATCAGGCCGGAATCCCAGCAGGCGTGCACCACCCGGAAGCGCCCGGCATCGACGAACAACGGCATCTCGTAGAACCATTGCAGGAAGTCATGCCAGTCAGCGGGATGGTCTTCGAACTGGGTCAGGGTTTCACCCAGCAACCGGGCATGGCGCGGCGTGTGTTCACGGACGAACTGCTTGCCGCTGCCCGGTGGCGCCGGCGTGCTCCAGCCCAGCGCGTTGAATTCATGGTTGCCCATAATGCACAGCGCCTGACCGGCTTCTACCATGTCGTGGACGATGTGCAGCGCCTCGCGAATTCGCGGGCCGCGATCAATGATGTCGCCCACAAACACGGCCATCCGCGACGGATGCCGCCAGACCCCGCCTTGCTTGTGGTAACCGAGCCGGTCGAGCAAGTGCTCAAGGGTCAGAGCGCAACCGTGCACGTCACCGATCAGGTCGTAGCTACGCGCGGGATCGAGCATCAGTCGCCTCCACCACCCAATCGACTGCCCCAACCGAGCTTGGTCCGGCAGACTTCATAGTAGTTGTGGTCAAGCGGATGAATCAGCCGCAGCTTCTGCGCTTTTTTGCTGATCGTGATGGTGTCACCCGGCGCGCAGGTGAAGTGGTTTTGCCCGTCACAGGAGACTTGCGGGTAAATCTGCATATCTTTGGACACGACGATTTTCAGCTCACTGTTGCCATCGACCACAATCGGCCTGCCCGACAAGGTATGGGGGTACATCGGCACAATCACAATAGCGTCGAGCTTGGGATGCATGATCGGTCCGCCCGCCGACAGCGCGTAGGCCGTCGAACCGGTGGGCGTCGCGACGATCAGGCCGTCGGCCTTCTGGCTGCAGACGAACTGGCCGTCAATGTACAGTTCGAACTCGATCATTCGCGTTGATTTGCCGGGGTGCAGCACCACATCATTGAGGGCATCGCCCTGACCGATGGCTTCGGCGTGACGGCGGACTTCGGCTTGCAGCAGGAAGCGGTTTTCCACCAGGTAGTGGCCGTCGAGCACTTCGGCGACTTTGACTTCCAGCTCGTCGGGGCGAATATCGGTGAGAAAACCGAGGCTGCCACGGTTGATACCGAGCACCGGAATATTGTGCTTTGCCAGCGCTCGCGCGGCGCCCAGCAGGCTGCCGTCACCGCCGACCACAATCACCATGTCACACACTTCGCCGAGCATCTTGCGGGACGAGGTTTGCAGGCCATGACCGGGAAGGACTTCGGCGATGGTGTCTTCGAGGATCACGTGCAAGTGACGATCGAGCAGAAACCGTTTCAGTCGGCGGACGGTATCCAGCACCTGCGAGCTGCCCAGGCGACCGATGATGCCGATATTACGAAATTGCTCCATGGGGTTCCTGCGAGGACGGCGAAAAAGACGATTATGGGCGAAAGCGCAGGATAGACAAAATCCTTTCAGCCACAAGGGTGTACTCATGTTTAGGGCTATGCTCGCAAGATGATCCTATTTCCCGATTTGCTCACGCTGCCCCATCAGTTGCGCCACCCCGAAGTGCGCGACCTGGCCTGGGTCATCCTCGCGCCGCCGATGCTGGTCGATACGCCGTGGCCGCAGCGTCATCCGCTGGCCGGCAGCGACTGGGTGCAAGAACCGCAACGCCTGGAGCGCTGGCTGCGGCAACTCGACCGTGACAGTTATGACTTGCTGCACTGGCTGTCCCAGGCCCGAACCCGGCGTTTGGGCCTGTATTACGAGCGGCTTTGGCAGTACGCGGTGCGTCACGCGCCGGGGATCGAGCTGATTGCCGCCAACCTGCCGATCCGCCGTGAAGGCCACACCCTCGGCGAACTGGACATGCTGCTGCGTGACCGCGACGGCGTGCATCACCTGGAACTGGCGATCAAGCTCTATCTCGGACCGCAAAATGGCGACGGACACGACACCGCGCAGTGGCTCGGCCCCGGCTGTCATGACCGACTGGACCGCAAACTGGCGCACCTGGCTCAGCATCAATTGCCTATTTCTGCCCGAAGCGAGAGCCGCGAAGTGCTGGCAGCCCTGGATATCCAGCAGTTCAGCGCACACCTGTGGCTTGGCGGTTACCTGCTGTATCCGTGGCCAGGGCTCGCCGAACCACCCGGCGGTGCGCATCCGCAGCATTTACGCGGGAGCTGGCTGCATCAGAAAGACTGGACGGACTTTGTCGTGCAACGCCCCTTCGGCCGCTGGCAGCCCCTGCCCCGCCACGCCTGGCTGGCGCCTGCACACTATCCCGCTGAGCAGACCTGGAGCGTCGAGCAATTGAGCGCGTGGCTCGGTGAGCTGGAACCGTTGGCGCCGGCGCAGTTGATGGTGCGCCTGGTCGAGAATGCCGAGGGGGACTGGGAGGAAGCGGAGCGGTTGTTTCTGGTGGCGGATCTTTGGCCGAATGTGCCGGGCAGTGGTTGAGATTGGTAGTGGCAGATATGGCCCCATCGCGGGCAAGCCCGCTCCCACAGGGGATCTCCATACATATGAAGATCCCTGCAGGAAATTTGTGGGATCTGGACCGACTCTCCAAACACATGAAGATCCCTGTGGGAGCGGGCTTGCCCGCGATGGGGCAGACTCGGTCTAAACGGATAACCGCACAGCCAACGCCGCCAACGTCACCAGCAAAACCGGCACCGTCAACACCACCCCGACCTTGAAGTAGTACCCCCACCCGATCCGGATGTTCTTGCGCTCCAGCACATGCAGCCACAGCAACGTCGCGAGGCTACCAATCGGCGTGATTTTTGGCCCCAGGTCGCTGCCGATGACATTGGCGTAAATCATCGCCTCCTTCACCACACCACTGGCCTGACTGGCATCAATCGACAGCAAGCCGATCAGCACCGTCGGCAAATTGTTCATGATTGAAGACAGAACCGCCGTCAGCACGCCCGTACCCATGGCGGCTCCCCACACACCGTAATGGGCAAAGCCATCGAGCCAACCGGCCAGATGCCCGGTCAGCCCGGCATTACGCAGGCCATACACCACCAAATACATGCCCAGCGAGAAAATCACGATCTGCCACGGTGCTTCTTTCATCACCTTACGCGTGGAAATCTTGTGGCCCCGGGCGGCGATACCCAGCAGCAACGCGGCGCACACCGCGGAAATGGCGCTGATTGGAATACCCAGCGGTTCCAGGGCAAAACAGCCCACGAGCAGGATCACCAACACCACCCAACCGGCATAAAACGTCGCCTTGTCATGGATCGCGGTAGCCGGCAGTTCCAGTTGTTCGGGGTCGTAATCCTTGGGAATGTCGCGACGAAAAAACCACATCAGCATCGCCAACGTAGCCGCGACGCTCACCAGGTTGACCGGGATCATCACCGCCGCATAGCGGTTGAACGTGATGTGGAAGAAGTCCGCGGAAACGATGTTCACCAGGTTCGACACCACCAGCGGCAGGCTCGCGGTGTCGGCGATGAAACCGGCACCCATCACGAACGCCAGAGTCGCCGCCGGGGAGAACCGCAGCGCCAGCAGCATGGAAATCACGATGGGCGTAAGGATCAGCGCCGCGCCGTCATTGGCGAACAAGGCCGAGACCAACGCCCCCAACAGCACCATGTAAGCAAACAGCTTGCGCCCGCTGCCCCGGCCCCAACGGGCTACGTGCAAGGCAGCCCAGGCAAAGAAACCCGCCTCGTCCAGCAGCAAACTGATGATGATCAGCGCCACGAACGTGCCGGTGGCATTCCAGATGATCTGCCACACAATCGGGATATCGCTCAGCTGCACGACGCCGAAAATCAGCGCCAATACGGCACCGAAGACCGCACTCCAGCCCACTCCCAGGCCTTTGGGTTGCCAGATCACCAGGGTGATGGTCAGCAGGAAAATGAGTGAGGCGATGAGCATGCAAAGCAACCTTGCGCGGAAAAATAAAGCGCGATTCAGCCGCAACGCACGAGCAGAGTAAAGCCCCAATTTCTAAACACCACGATCCCGTGGCAGCTGACGAGCAGCGCGAGGCTGTGTGGCTGCGTGGCTGTCGGAGATCGAGTCGATGATCTGTGGCCAATTGCTGAACACTCGGTAACCTTTGTAGGAGTGAGCCTGCTCGCGATGGCGGTCGGTCAGTTGGCATTGATTTAGCTGACACACCGCCATCGCGAGCAGGCTCACTCCTTGTATGTTGACCCTGAGTCCAACGAGAGAGGTTACGCTCAAGGATTCATACAACAGCAAGTGCGT
>Ga0302169_10000054_pt1 | contig 35892 bp, 23 predicted proteins | sample I_Fen_N1_3_FD_193493 | JGI IMG/M metagenome (GOLD analysis project Ga0302169, IMG submission 193493) | Peat permafrost microbial communities from Stordalen Mire near Abisko, Sweden - I_Fen_N1_3 | ecosystem: Environmental > Terrestrial > Soil > Wetlands > Permafrost | place: Sweden: Abisko...
TCCAGGCCAGCCAGAATCAGCTGTTCGAGAACTTCCGGCGAGTTACTGGCCGGGCCAAGGGTAGCGACGATTTTGGTACGACGGACGGACATGCAAAGACTCCTGAGTTCAAGCGCTGAGTGAGGCTACTATCATCTTTAGGTGTAGTCATTGTTCAAGTGCACTACTTTTTGTGAAGAGCTTTGTTATTCGCTTGTTTATTGAAACGAATACTTTTGGTTACCGGCAGCCTGAAGATTTTCGCCAGCAGGCCGATACAGCGCTCAAGACAGGAGATCCCCCATGCGATTTGCGCTCATTGCCGTCCTTGCCCTCAGCGTCACGGGCTGCGCCCGTTGGTCGATGAACCATCATTTGAATAACGCCTACAGCGCTTACGATCGCGGCAATTGCGAGCAGGTGATGCTCGAATTGTCGAAAGTCGAACGCTCCAGCCGTGCGCGGCCTTATGTGTGGCCGGAAGTGTCGATGATGCGCGGCCAGTGCCTGGAGCGGCAGATGCTGTTCATCGATGCGGCCCAGACTTACCAGTACATCATCGCGACCTACCCGCAAAGCGAATACGCCTACCGCGCCCGCGCTCGTCTGGAAACCCTGCAGAGTACGGGCCATTACCCACTGCGCAACGCTGCGGCCCCACGCCCGGCGCCGTACTGATTGCAGTTATCCCAGGCCGCTCGGCGGGGGTGAGCTATAGTCCAGGAGATCGGTTTTAGAGCCTTGCCTTTAAAACCGAGGTCATACCTGTGATCGGCAGGAGTAAGCGTCAGCGGTTGCATGGACTGTCGCACCGGGAACGGGGAGAGCGTGTCGTCACTTCCATGGACATGGAAGCGAGCCCGTTCCGAAGCATTAGTGCGGCCCTGCTTAAGGGCCTTGCTGGGCCATTTGCGCATGTTTACCAACCGCCGGATCGAGCGGCATCAGCTGCCGTATTTCCTCAGAGTGTTCAACAGCATCACCGACAAACCCATTGGCTTTCTCGGCAACGTGTCTGCAGACGGGCTGATGCTCATCAGCCAGCTGCCCATGATGGTGGGCGTCGACTTTGACCTGCGTCTGAAAATCCCCGCCCTCGGCGGATGTATGCAGGTCATCGATTTGCGGGCCTGTTGCCTGTGGTGCCACGAAGACGAAACGCCCCACCACTATGACGCCGGGTTCAGCCTGCAACGGGCGCCCCCCGAATATGGGCAACTGGTGGGGGCGTTGACGCAGTACTTCAGTTTTCAGCCGTTGCCTGCTTCTGCCTGAAAGTTGTGTGGTGACTTCACCACCGCCATCGCGGGCAAGCCACGCTCCCACAGTGGTTCAGGGTGATCACAAAAGTTGTGTTCACCACAGAACCCTGTGGGAGCGGGCTTGCCCGCGAAGGCGTCAGCACAAGCGCCTGATATCTAAAGCTCAGGCCGTTTTGATCGCCCGCTCGTTATCCAGCGACCGCTCCACCAGCATCAACCCCAACTCACTCATCCGGTAAATCGCCATCGCCAGATGCCGCGGCGTGTTGTCCAGGCTTTCAGCCAGGTCGAGCAGCAGAATACTGACTGTCGAAAAGGTTTCGTAGGTTTCGATGGTCAAGGCTTCGGGATTGGCGTCCGGGACAACGGTGAACATTTTCATGGCGCGGTCCTGGGAAGAGCGAAGGGATTCGACGTCGGGTTTGAGGTAATGGTCGAGGGCCTTGTCGGCGGCAGCGTGGAGCTTTCTTGAATCGAGAGTGGCGTAGGGGGAAACCGGGTCGGTTTCGGGGGGATTGGGTGTGGCTTTGAACATGATCTTATTGCCTCTATTAGGGCTACCACCGATTCGCGACTAAACGAGAGGGTGGCGGCTGTACGCAGGTTAGTCGACCGGGAGGCATAAGAAATACCGGCGCGCCCGAGGGCGCCCTGCGCACAGCCACCATCGAGTGCGGGGATAGGGAATACCCGACTTGATGACGCTTATGCACCTTCTTATACCTACCGGGCGACTAAACCCGATCGCTGATTGGCAGCGACGCGGATCAAGTTACGGGGCAAGGCCAAGGTGCACAAGCCGGCGGATTCTGGCGGATGTGTAGTCCATTGCGCAAGGAGGTGTAGTCACTTACCCGGCCCATGAAAAACCGCGAGTTGGAGCCCAGAGATCGGTATACCGCTCGTCGGAACTGTCAGATTTTACAGGTAGGCAGCGCCCGATTCGCGACGTAGAAAGGAAGCCTTGGGTATTTCAACAGTCTGGACTGAGGAGCGGGATGATGTCAGACGAAAAGGATATATCTGCTACTTCACCGGCTAATAGTAATAGTGAAGAACCTCTTCAGATCAATGCCGTTAGCGAGAGTTCTGGTGATGACGGAACAGTAAAATTGGCCTTGGATAGGTTGGAAGTTCAGCGTGAAAATGAAACTGAGGTAAGCGGAACGAGTTCGCAAATTGTATTTAACGTTCCGCAACGCAATGGTAAGCATCAAGTCTGGATTAAATACATCAAGGGTCCTGATGTAAGAATGATAGTTGATGGAGTCTTTTATCAGGGTAACGTGTTCAATTATCTTTCTGTTGATAATCTTCCGGTGGGTGAGGGATTATATCAGACGCAGTGGAAGTACGACACTCAGTGGTCTGAACTAGGGTATAAACGTCTCAGCGTGAGATCTGCGCCTGTTATTGATGGGGCGGATGGTATGTTAATTAATGTTGTGATTTCGGGTACTGCAGGTGCCGGAGGCCAAGTGACGGTTGTGCGGTCAGGTTACCCCACAACAATCATGAGTGAAACGAAAACAGTCGGTGATAATAATATATGGTCGCTCATGCTTAAAACTGATGTACGTTGGGGAGTGCATGACGTTGTTATCAGTCAATATTTTAATGAGCGTTTTCCCATTGTTTATACCGGCCCTAAAAGAATAGTTTGCCTCAAGGCGCCTGCTATTGATTTTCCCGATTCAGGTGCTGTAATACTGCACGGAACTCCGATCCTATTGAGAGGAAGGGGGGCCCCGAATGAAATTATTGAGTTGAAGAATTTTGATCGATCTATCACTCACGCTGTGACTACCGTGTTGAGCGATGGTAGTTATGTGGCGACCTTAAATCAGGCGAACTATCCCAATGGCGGTGAGGTTGAGATAATAGCCAAGCATCGCAGAGCAGGAGACATATCGTGGTCGGGATTCCGGAATCTCTATTTGCTTGCGAAACCGACCATCACCGGCCCCGAAGCCGGTTCGCTTCAAACCTCGCCATTTGAACTATCGGGCTCCGGAACCAAGGGCGCCATTGTTCGGGTGTACCAAGATGTTACCGATAAAATCGTTGGCGAATCCGGGAAGTTGACAGGGACTGACTGGAGCTGTTCGGTCACGGTGCCCGCAGGCGTGGTGTCGCTGGTCACAACACAAATAATGGACGGGAAAGAAACGACCCGCAGCGAGGCTCGCGCCTTCAAAGTCCGCCCAGCCATGCTGGGTAACATCACATGCACCTTCCCCTCCGAAAACACTGTGAAGTTTTCAGGTACGGGTGTTGAAGGTGCAACGATTGTCTTCACATGGGTGAGCGGGGAGGTGACAGCGCCGGCCTCTGTTGTTGTGAAGGACGGTACATGGGAGACGACGGCGACTGACTGGCCCTTTGCCAAGTACAGCGTGGTGGTCATTCAAAAGGTTTCCGACAATGACGGTGGTTGGATTGAGTCATACGGGCTGTACTACGATGTTCAGGTACCGTTACCGAATCCGAGAGAGGTGGGGTATACGAAGGTCTACCGCCCGACCATTTACGGCAAAGGCACGGACGGCGCGACGGTGCAACTACTTAACCCTGGTGGTGGCTCTTCGGCCGCCCCCGATGCGCCTGTGTCCGACGGCGTATGGTCGAGTCAAGTAAAGGAGGATTGGTGGGAGGGCGGCCCAATATTCAAAAAGGAAATCCATATCCGCCAAACGAAGGATGGTCTTTATTCCCCGGACTGGACCGTACTTGAGGTCACCATCCCTCCATTGGCGCCTGTCATTGAAGAAATCGAACAGGGTGTCCCCTCGCCAACATTCCCCGGGACCTGCTGGCCCAAGGGCGCTACCGTTGTACTCAGGTTTAGTGATGAAAGCGCCACTCAGTATCCTGCCACCGTTATCGGTTCAAGATGGAGTTTCCAGCGCCCAACGCCGTTTGCCGAGGATGTCCCCCTTCGCGTGACCGTTACCCAACACGTCGCGCAACAGACCTCGCCCTCGGCATCGCAAGACTTCATCGTGTCCCTGCCCATTCCGCAACCGAAAATCACGGATCCGCAATCCGGCTCGGAAGTGGGCAGCGATCTGACCGTTTACGGCGAGGAAGGCATGGAGGGGTGCCGGATGCAACTGCGGGATGCTCAACTCGGCGGCGATCTGGGCAGTCCAAAAACACTGACCAGGGACGGTGGCTGGTTTATAGAACTCCGCGATCTGGACTTTCGTCTGTACAACATTGTTGCGGTACAGAAGCGCAATCAGAGGGAATCAGCCCCTAGCGAGAGGATCGATGTAACAGTGGGCCTGTTACCACCGGAAATTACCGTGCCGAGCCAAAACGGCCAACTGCCTCGAACGGCAATGCTCGAGGGGAAGGGCATGCGGGGTGGGCGCGTTACGATCTGGCTGGTAGATGCCGCTGAGCCTTTGGTTTCGGATGTCCCGGTGGACAACGACGGTAACTGGAAAGCCGCGATAACTTTGTCGGTGGGGATTAAAAACATTCAGGCAGGGCAAACCTTTGGGAATCGAACCTCCCGCAAGAGTGAAATGTTGAGCTTTAGTGTGGTGCCGGCGGCGCCGTTTATCGAAACCCCGGCCATTGGCGAGCACAGTGGTCGGAGGGTGGTGGTGTCAGGCTTCGGCGTGCCGGGAGACACGGTTACTGTGGCGCTAAAAAGCAATGCATCGCGCGCAGTGCTGAGTACAAGTGTGGTGCTGGAGGATCGTACCTGGTCGGTGACGGTGGCGTTCGATCTGCCCGGTGGCCTCTACGGTTTGGTGGCCGTGGCATCGTGCGACGGTTTCGATTCGGCCGACTCCCCTGCGCGCCCGGTCGTGCTGGGTACCTTTTTGCCCATTTTCAAGTCGCCCGCTGCGGGGCAGTGGACCAGCGACCCGGTCGGGTTCAACGGTCAGGGCAGGGCGGGTGTCGGGCAGGTGCTGAGCTGGTTCAATCCTGATCAAATATGGGCGCCGGATCTTCCCGTTACCTTCGCCTGGCAGGGCAGCGCGACGCAGCCGCTGCCCCATGGCGGCAATTGGTGTCGGTTCAAGCAGACCATCACTGACGATGCCGATGGCGCCACGGGCTCCGACTATGTCGAGAGCCCGCGCTTCGAAGTCCTGCCTCCGTCCTCGGCGTCCTGACGCCAGTCCTCCGACGATCGGTCGTGTCTACTGTCATTTCTGACAGTAGACGGTGACCGGTTTCAAGCGCCAAATCTCTTTAATCGAACGAACAGCCTGACAGGTTTGTCAGGCTGTTCAGGGCCGTTATCGACTCAAGGAATCTGACCATGGCTGACGCCCCTCCCGCCTTGCAACTGCTGAACCAGGTGTTTAGTGAAGAGCAACTTACGCTCTATGCCGACCTGGAGACTTACCTCAAAGAGGGTGGTTCGATCTTTCCTCTGGTGGAAATGCGTGAGCAGGGGCTGACCAAGGTATATGGGATGAGCCCTGCTGATGCACGACAGTTTTTGCGGCGGGCCAACAGCATGGCCACCTATGTGCGTCGCCGGTTTATCGAACACACGCTGACGGGTAGTGGAAACACCGCAACAGCACCCTCGAACTATTCGGTACCGATGGTCGTAGGACCCAATTATGCGGGGGTGTTCGGCACCAAATTTGACAACCTTTGTCCCCCGGATGCTCTGGAGTCCAACGATTCGCCAGTGGCCTATCTGATCCAGCTGTTGCTATGGGTCCAAAAAAGAATAGAACCTTTTGGCGATGCAATGAAATTGCCCCTGCATGATCGCCGTAAAGACCTGAAACCGCTGTCTGTCGACTTCAACGCAGTGCACAAATCAGTGTCCGCAGTCGACATCATCGTCTCGGTGCTGGAAAAGTTCATCACCTCGCATTATCCGCAAGCGAAGCTTGAAGATGAATTGATCGAGGCGCGCTACCCGAACGGACTGCCTTATTACCAGCACTGGGTCACCCTGGATGCCATCACCCACCACCATGGTTTGTCGGTGGGAAATTTTGCGCACATGGTTGACCTGCATTTCCCCTATTTTCTGCAAGCCGAGGCCTGGGACGCCGATGCCGGGCGTGCGCTGGCCCATGCATCGCGGATGGGGCCTTATATGCGGGAGTTGTTGACTGAAGCTCCGAAAAAAATTGAGGATCTGGAGGCTTTTTACTTGAAAGACTTCGGTGCCGACGGCCTGTCATGGCAGAACCTCAACCAGGTGCCGTTCTTCGGTGAGCGGACGAAATTAGCTGCGCCGGCAATCGAGGCATTGCTGTCGGTTCGCAGTTTTTTACCGGTTCGCTCTGCCAATGTGATGTATCCCCCGGTGTTGCTGCCTGTAAAGTCGGAAAGCGAGCTTTCCGGTTCGTCTTACATCAACGCCCATAAATACCCCCCCGTCGATGTTTCAGATGGCCCTACGTTCCTTCACCGATTGACAGCAGATCCCGCTGACGCCGACGGCCTTGACCGATACGATCGCATGAACCGCAAGGTGCGTCTGGACCAGTGGCTGAATCTGCCCAGCGACGAAGTGGATGCATTACTGGCGGCTGCCATCAAGGCGGAAGAACAAGGCGGCGCGGATGAAGGCAAGTGGTGGATAACAGACAGCGTGGTGCACGCGCTGGGCTTGTTCCAGGCGTTACGCGAGCGCTATGGGTGCACGGTGCGAGACTTCGCGGTGTTTATCAACGAGTTGTCAACTTACGGTCGCGGGGACGCACTGTCGCAGTTTGATCAGGTCTTCAATAACCAGGGCAATTATCGGGAACCCTTGAAACTCGATGACGGAACGTTCCCGCTATTGCCGGTACAAGGTGATACCGACTTGACGGTCAACCAACTGTGCAGCGGCCTGGGCATTGACCCGCAGACTTATTATTACCTGGCCCTGGCGATTGACCAGGCGCTTGACCTCAAGGGCACGCTGAGGCGCAGTTCGGAGGTGGTTTCCAGTTTTTACCGCCTGGTGAAGCTGCCGCGCCTGTTGGGCATCACACCGGTAGAAGGCGTGCTGATGCTGACGTTGCTGGGTGGGGAGAGCTGGGTCAACGGCCTGGCGGGTGTACCTCGGATCAATAAGACCCGGGAGGACACGCCGGATGTGCTGAATCTCATCTATGCCATGCATTCCTGTGCTGGCTGGTGTCGGGATTTCGACATGCCGGTGCTGTGGATGCTGCAGCAGGTGTCTGCACCGCAGCCATCGAGCGCGGCCTCTGAACTTGATATCCAACTGTTCGAGCAGGTACGCAATCTGCTGTCGGCCGCGCTGTTCACTAACACCGGGTTATTGATGGCCGGTGTGCCGCCTCTGCCGGCTGCCGACTGGCTGGACTTGTTGTGGCGTCTGGTCGACGCAGATGGTCTGGTGCTGGCATCGGCCAGGACGGAGTCCGAGTACCTGGACTTCGCTCGCAGCCTCCTCGAGCAGGCGGTCAAGGAAGGCCTCGGTGACATCGACGCCAAGCAGCGTGTAGTCATTGTCGGGAAAATGCTCGTCGTACTCTTGCAGGCTCGGGACGCTCAGGTGTCGGTAGTCAAACAATGCCTGGCCGTTTATACCGGCGTCGACGCAGAGCAGGCGATACGCGTGCTGAGCTGGGCAAAAGCCACGGTTCATCTGCTGTTGCGTCAGGTACTCGAACGAACCGGGCTGGAGCCTGGTGAGTCGGTAAGAGGGCGCAACGAACAGCCTGATCCATTACTGACGCTGTTGGCCGATGTGCGGCGCCGTAGTGCCGTGGTGGCGAAACTGGATCTGAGTGCCACCTTGTTGCAGGACTATCTTGATTATGGCCATAAGGCCTGGCTGGACCAGGACGATAAACATGCGTTCACGGTCAAAACCCTCTACTACCTGACGGCGCTCACCCGGGCGTTTGAAATGAGTGAACAGCCAGCGCAGGAACTGCTCGACTATCTGCAACAAGTCAATGCACTGCCCAACCCACTTGCGGAGCATGCACTCTTGCTGGCCCAGCAGGCGGCGGCCATCAAGCTGGCCAAGTTTTTTGGCTGGAGTGTTCAGGAAGTGCGTGAGTGTGTCAGCCGCATCGATCCATCAGGCCTCAAGGTACTGAAGAATCTGATCCAGCTGGATCTGTTGATGCGTATCCGCGTGCTGTCGACGCACACCGGCATGGATGCCTGGACGGTTTTTCTGATCGGCACCTTGCCGGAGGCGATTGACAAAACAGCCTATGCCGACGCCGCCGAACATGCCTCGCTGAGCGTGTCCGAATCGAGGACTCCCGTTATCCCGCTCCCCAGCGACCTGAAACAGCTCGTCAAGATGACCTGCACTGTGGACGGCGACAACTTTGTGGTGGCGAATAAACCAGAGGAAAAGATCACTTTTAAGGTCACTCTCAGCGACGCCAACGGAGAAGCTCTGAGCGGTGTCAACATCTACTGGAGCTCAACCCTGGGCAGCATCGCTACGAAGCCCACCTCGTTGGACGGAACACTCAGCGCGGAGTTTATCCCGGGCGACGTCATGGGCACGGACACTCCGCTGTTCTGGCTGGATCTGTTTGAACCGGAATACGCCCCCACCGTCAACGTTGTCGCCGATGTGACGGGGTTGTCGTTTCCGCGCCCACTCATGTCCGCAGTACCGTTGGGGCTTGTGGCGCGAGGTGATGAGGTCGAACTCTTCGCCACGCTGATGGACAGTTTTTCAAACCTTGGGAAAAACCAACTCGTGCGATGGTCTGCAACGCCCGCTGATGGGGAGGAGGGTACGTCGCTGATGATTCGGCCAATGCAGGGATTGACCAATCAGGAGGGGCTCACGCGAGTGTTTGTCTCCAGCCATACCGGCGGAAATTTCATTGTCACTGTCCTCAGCGAAGGCAGTGAAAACGACAGCGATTTCCCCCCCATTAAGTTCGAGCGCGTTGTGAAACCGGCATGAACGGTATCACTGGCTGACGTGCGATCCCGGTTAAGGGCACAGGAGAAAGAATCATGCAATTGGATTACATCGGCGAGCTGCTCGAAAAACGCCGTGCGGCGTTGGTGGAGTACAGCATCGGGCAAATCAAAGAAGAAAACGGTAAAAAGAAATATAACTTTCTGCAGGAGCCGGGAGACCTGTTCGAACTTCTGCGCATGGATCCGCTGGATACCTTCCCGGTGCAGAGCTCCTGGGTCGCCGAAGCGATCAGTTGCATTCAGCAATACATTCATGCGGCGTATCGCAAGTTGGAGCCGGGCTTTTCCAAGACTGAGTTCGACAAACGGGATCTGGCCACGTGGTTGTTTTACAGCAACTATCCGGACTGGGCGGCGTTGCAGATGATTGCAGTCTACCCGGAAAACTTCATCAACCCGTTTGTGCGCCAGCGCAAGACCGGCCTGTTCAAAACCCTTGAAAACAGCCTCAACCAGACGCGCTTGAACGACGACTCCGTCCAGTCGGCGTTGCAGACCTACCTGCAAACATTCGAGCAGACCTGCAACCTGGACGTCATCAGCTGCTTTATGGATGGCCTTTCGCCCGCGCAAGCAGATTACTACTTTGTCGGTCGCACACGGGGGGAGCCTTGTCAGTACTTCTGGCGCAAGGCCGAGGTTGAACTTTCTTCCACTTGCACAGCGATCAATCCGGCAGCATGGAGTGAGTGGCAGCCAGTGGATATTCCTGCTGGCGGGAAGGTGTTGGATATTCGTCTGGTGTTCTGGAACGGGCGGTTGTGTGTGGTCTGGGCTGAATGGCAGGACAAGGTGAAGGGCAAGGATATCAACGATAGCTTGCCGTATCGGCTGAACATAAATTTGGCTTTCAAGACCCAGAATGGCCAATGGTCGGCACCGCTGAACTTGCATTATTCCACTTATGATGATGATGGTGATGATGAACATGACCGTACCCTGGGAGCCCGACTCATTGCGACCGTGTGGGTCGATCGTCAAAACCCCAAGGGAAAACTGGGTGTTATGTTGTTTACTCGCAACACCCTCGGTGGATTCTCTGACGTGTTCACCGTGCGCGATGTGCTGTTGCGGCCCCTGACCGATGGTGATGGTCGCTGGCTGCAATTCGCGGCTTTGCATCGCTTCGTCACCGCCGAGACAGTTCAGCACCCACTGATGAATCAACCGACAGTTATCGATACTCTCGATCCCGGTGCGGACGACTTCATTAAATACCTGGACCTGCAGGCCGTAGTGTTTCGTCAGGATGACGACGATGTGCTATGTGTTCAGGGCTTTTGCAGGCCAACGATTTACCCGGGACAAAACCTTGAGCTTGAGTTGAAGTTGAACAACCCAATCGAAGGCCAAGATGATGGCCCCATAAAACAAAGCTTTTCAACTGCGGGGGGCTGGAGTACCAGATGGCTGGTCTTTAAACGTAAGAAGGGGGGATGGGTCGCGCCTACCTTTTCTTTTGGTACAGAAGTTGGCAACCATAAGTACAAACACTTTACATTAACGATCGCCAACGTAACGAACTTCACGCCTCCGGCCCTGCTCAAAAACACCCTCGATGCAGCGCAGTTTCTCGCCCTCAAACAGTCGGATCTGCTGCTCAAATTCACCCGCCTGAACTCGCTGTTCGGCCCCGAACTGGTCCAGCGCTCCAATATTTCCGTCGATGCTGTACTCGATTGGCTGACACAGTTTCTGTCTGAGCCACCTCCGACGTCTGGAACGATCAACGAGCCGAACGGTGCGTTCAACGGTGCCAACGGCCTGTTTTTCTGGGAGCTGTTTTTTCACCTGCCGCATTTGTTGGCCACACGGCTGCGCGCGGAAGACCGTTTTCAGGAGGCGCAGAACTGGCTGCATTATCTGTTTGATCCACAAGCGCCGGCGGATGCTACGCCACCTGCAAAACCTCTGTATTGGCGCTGCCGGCCCCTGGATACCACCGGTAACCCTGGCTTTGAAACGAAGGCACCCACCGATCCCGATGCCATCGGCTATTCAGCGCCCGAGCATTTTCAGATTCTGGTATTCACCGAGTACGTCAACAACCTGATCGCCTGGGGCGACTGGTATTACCGGCAACTGACCCGTGACAGTCTGGTGGCGGCCAAGTTGTGTTACGTCCAGGCCGAGTTCCTGATGGGCAAGGCACCGTCGGCACAAACGGTAAACCGCTGGGAAACCGCCACGGTTGGGAGTCTTTTGGACCGGAGCGTTTCGCGACCGGCACTGGAGCAGTTTGAACAAAACCTTGCCTTCAGCCTGGCGGATTTTCCTGCGGCCTCCGATACCGCACCCCTGCTTGGAATGCTGGCAATCGAGCCTTTCAAAGTGCCGATCAATCAGCAATTGCTTGACCTGTTCGCCTTGCCCGGTCAGCGCCTGAACAACTTGCGCAAAAATCTCACCCTCGACGGCAAGCCGCGGCAGATTCCACTTTTCAGCCCGCGCACAGACCCCAACCAGCTGCTGCGCGATCTGGCCGCCGGAGGTGTCGGCGCACCGAGACCCATGGGCGGGCGATTGGTGGTCGGTGCCTTCCGTTGGCGGGTCACGTTTGAGGCCGCATTGCGTGCGGTGCAAACACTGCAGGAATACGGCAATCAGGTGCTGAGTCTGCTGGAACGACGGGATCGGGCCGAGCAGGAAGAAATCCAGCAAAACCATCTGGTGGAACTGGGAACTTATGCTGAAACAGTGCAGCAACAGAGCATCGATCAAATGGTCGCCACTGTAAGCGCGTTGGTGCAGAGCCGGGCAGTGGCGCAGGAGCGGGCCGAGGCGTATGCGCGACTGTATGACGAAAACGTGTCGGCGGTTGAATACGAGGTCATGGCCAGTCTGCAGAATTCACAAATACTCGCGCTGACCTCCGCAAGCATCAAGCCTTTCGGCGCGGTGATTGCCTCTTTGCCCAACATTTTTGGTTTCGCGAATGGTGGGCATCGTCTCGACAAAGTTACTGACGCCGTTTGCTTCGGTTTGGATGTTGCCTCGTCGGTGATGCGACTGACTGCGGACAAACAAGCCACCACCGAGTCTTACCGTCGCCGTCGCACTGAATGGGAGGTGCAGCGCAATCAAGCGTCGGCGGAGGTTCGCGCGATCGATGAGCAAATCGCCGCGCAGGAGCATGCTGTAATGGCGGCCCGAACCAGCCTTGCACAAACCCTCAGGGCCAACAGTCAGGCCTTGACGGTTTACAACTTCCTCAAGAAGCGTGCGACCAATGCCGAGCTGTTCGGCTGGCTGCTGAGCCAGCTCAAGGCGTTGCACTATCAGGCTTACGATGCGGTCGTCAGCCTGTGCCTCAGCGCCCAGGCCTCACTCAGTGCCGAAACCGGTGATTACGACTCGCACATTCCTTTGCCCCAGGTCTGGCTGGACAACCGCCACGGTCTGACCGCAGGCGAGCACTTGCGCGAGTATTTGCTGCGCATGGAGCGTAATTACCTGCAACGCCATGAACGACGGTTGGAACTGGTCAAAACCGTCTCGCTGCGGCAATTGTTTGATGACAAAGACTTTCCGCAGACAGGTATTGATAGCTGGAATGTTGCATTGACGCAGTTGCGGCGGACAGGGTCTCTGGAGTTCACGCTCACCCAGCTGTTGTTCGATCGAGGTCATCCGGGGCACTACTGCCGGCAGATCAGATCGGTCGAAGTCGATTTGCCGGTGCTGACCGGGCCTTTCGAGGATGTGCGGGCCATCTTGCTCCAGATCAGCAGCATGACCGCCACCAAGGCAACGGCCCAGTCAGTGAAGTATTTGCACAAACCTGAAGGTGCCGTAGCGCCCTCCGATGTGCTGTTGGACCTGCGCAGCGGTCAGCATATAGCCTTGTCGGTGGGAATTGCGGACAACGGCATGGCCGCGATGATGCCCGATGAGGGGTTGCTCAACGCCTTCGAAAACACCGGCGTGGTCTCTCGCTGGACATTGAATTTCCCATGGCCGCAAAAAGAACCGCAACTGACGATGCTGGGCTCGTTGACGGACATCATCCTGCGCATCCGTTACACGGCCAAGGTCGGCGAGCCGACCTTCACGCGCAAGGTGGAAGACATGGTGACCCAGGCCGAAAACGCCGGGCAAAACAAAAAGGTCAAGGGAGCGGACAATCATGCCTGAGTCGATCATTCGAGCCGACGAGACACTGTTACTTAATGGTGATTTCTTAGAGTGGCCAAGTCACTGGAAGATAGGAGAGCTCAATCCTGATCTTCTCGGTCCAGAATCAGAATGGTATGACGGGGTACGGACTCGCTTTCTGGCCGCCTATGATGGGGCGTCGATCAGTCAGGACATCACTATTCCCAAAGACCCTGATGTCACTGTGCGTTATGTCCTGAGCTTCCTGTGCGAGACGCGACATACCGAGGCCGGTTTGATGCGCATCGGCATTGTGGGGGGGACTGTTGAACAGAATGTCGAGCTATTGCCGGGGCCACCACGCAATCTTCAGGAGGATCAGGCGCGTCTGGCAGGCGGGCAGCCGCTGGAATTCATTCCGCGTAAGTATGAAGTCGAGTTGGAGCTCCCATTCAAAAGTGGGGACGTGATTCGCGTCAGTGTATTCAGCCCCAGGAACGAGCCTTCGGACTATTTCTCGAGGATCTGCATCACCCGAATCAAGCTTCAGGTGCACCTGGAAAAAGCGGTGATGCAAACGTTGATTCTGGACGACGAGCGTGTGCCATCGACAGGTACTTTGTACATGTGCCTAGGCGCTTCAGATAGCTTCGCTCACCGGCTGGGATTTGTGCTTGCGTCGGATAATGCCTGGGAGGGCACCAAAGCCTCATTGACCATCGATGACAACCCTCAAGGTGCGATTGTCGCGGTGCCTGGCTGGGAAGTGGATCATCCTCTTGAAGAGGGTTGGTCGCTCGAATGCCCATTGATTGGAGATCAGGATCCCTATCTGTTTACGATGAACCTGCTTAACCAATACACCGCAAAACCCTACCCGATTGAGGTGTCGCTGGGGCATCACCGACTGGTGTTTCGTGAGGTGTTGGAGGCGGCTTACTACCCGATTCTTGAACATGGGCAAAAGGTTCGCCTCGGGGTTCAAGTCGCGTCGTATTACACCGGTCAGGTTCTCAGCGGACTGACGGTGACCTGGTCGGTCGCAGGCCAACAGGTTAAAGGCACTGGCGTCACTGATGAGCGGGGCTGGGCGTACTTTGAATATGAACCGATAGCCGAAGGTAACTACGATGTCGTGGCGTCGGTCGTGAGTCTCTACTACGCCGCTGGCGTTGTGACTAAACCGATAGCGGTCCGGGTACTGGCGACCGATCCGTGGAAGGATGTGTTGGCGGTCGTCGATGGGGTTGCAGCTCGTTGGGAGCAGAAAAACGGATACCCCAATCGGGGGTCGGAGTATCACCTCAACGTAAAAATTCCTGTAGACAGCCCGTTGTTGGGGACGGAGTTGGCATTGCGTTGGAGCGGTGACTCCCATGAGCAACTGGGCGTTGTCGTTAACCCGGCGCTTGAGACGCCGGTGCCTGCCACGGGTGTCGATCTTCCTTGGATCCTTACGAGCCAGGATTGTCTAGACGGTCAATTCGATCTGCAACTGGACTGCTCAAAATTACTCCTGCCTTCGCCGAAAAAACGCATGTCCCTGGCGCGCAACCTGGTCAAGGTCGGCAAGGTGCAGGAAGCCAACAAGTTTCCGGTGCTGGATGAAAACGAAAGTGTGCTGCTGAGGGTGCAGGTGGTGCATCTTGTGGTCAGCGGTGAGGGTGATCCTGTCGTTAATGCGAAGGTTGAATGGAGGACTCCTGAAGAAACGGTTTCCACTGTTACCGGAGCCGGTGGCTGGGCCAGCGTGCTGTATACGCCGAAAAGTGCAGGGGATCTGATAGTCACGGCCAGTATCAAGGCCCATGAAGAAGCTGTCGCGGTTGAGCAGCCTTTCAATGTGAAGGCGATTGCGACCAGCCCTTGGAAAAGTGAAGTCAAGATCCTGCTGGATGGGAAAGAAGTCGATCGCAATACGCTCGGCATGCTCTGTCGGCGTGGCCAGACGCATATCCTGAAAGTTGAGCCTGTCTCCGGCAGCGCGTGGGTCGGCGAAAACATCAGTTTGCACTGGCGAGGGGATGCACCGGATATCGGACTGATGCCCAGCGAGCTGGGAACGCCCAAGCCTCTACTGGCAGTTGGTGTGGAATGGAAATTCGACTCACAGGCCGATACCAGCATCAGCAGCCTGTTTGAGCTGGAGCTTCGTCTTGACAGCATTTCAAGTGTTCGAGAGCTGTCGGGTCGATTGATGTCTACGGATCTGACCGAAGAAATGAGCCTGATGCTCGATCAGGTGGCGGCTACGCTGGACGCCCAGACACTCTATCCGTGCCTGGGGGCGCTTCATCGCTTCAACGTTCTGCCCAATGCACTGAGTCCGCTGGTAGGGCTGGAGGTATCGCTGACATGGTCGGGGACACCCGCCGATCAGTTGGGTGCCACCATCGTCCCCCTATTGGATGTCCCTCAATTCATAAGCGACGGTGGCCCGTTCTGGGACCTGGACTTTACCGACAGCCCGCAGCCAGGGCAGTTTGCTCTGGCGTTGACACTGCCTCAGTTGGATTTCGTCGCCACCGCCAAGCCGATGGCGCTGGCGCATAACAAAGTCAGGATTGCAGCATGTCGCGAATCGGCGGTGGATCCGGTTGTGGGGCAGGCCCCGGCGTGGTCGTGGGTTCAGGTGGTTTCCCATTTCACCGGGCTAGCCGTGGGGCAAGTGCCGGTGAGCTGGAGGGCGCGGGATTCAAGCGTGGTGCCAACCGATGCCGATGGCTGGTCCGGTTATGCTTTTTCTCCCACAACCGCTGATCAGGCACATTTGATAGAGGCATCAGTGGAGAGTCTTTACGACGGTTATCAAGAGCAACGCACCATGAAGGTGACTGCGCTGGCCAGCGATCCGTGGTTGGGGCTCAGGGTCAGTTTTGACAAGCAACCCTTCCAGCCCTGGGGCCAGAAAACCTACTTCCCGCGTCGCAAGGGTGAACATTCCATCGACCTGGAGGCCGCGACCAACAGCCCTTTGTTTGGTCAGGCGCTAACGCTGGGGATGACCGGGACCGGGCCTGGCGAAATGGGTATGAGCTTTTTGCCGGACGGGCTCGGGGTGCCTAGAGCGTTTTACGATGTGGGGTTGCAATACCGGTTCACGGTAGGCGACCTGAAGGACGCAAGTTTTGCGTTGCGCCTGTCCTCCGAGCGGTTGGCGAGCCTGTCTCCAGCGAACGCGATGTCCTTGGGTGATGGCACGCAGGTGCTGAAAATCAGCGGGAATAGCGTTTATCAAACTCTCGACTGGGGGCAGGCGTTTGTCGGACAGGTTACTGTGGTGTCGGTTATCAGTGGCAAGCCGATGGTGGGTTGGGAGGTGAGGTGGAGCCATCCTGATTTCGGTGTCAAGACTTCAGTGACTGATTATTACGGGGTGGCGAAATTTCGCTTCACTCCAACCACGCCTGGTGCGTCGGAGCTTGTGGCCACGGTGGGTGATGGACTGAATTCGGATGCTCTGTCGATTTCTTTTTCACTGAATGAACCGCGCAAGATCAGTGAGTTTTTTGTAACTGAGCCCACTAAGCAATCTGACGCTTTTGCGCAGGTCAAGGTTGTATCAAGCCGAAACGATATGCCACTTAAAAACGTTGAGGTCATGTGGTCCTACTTGAATGAAGCATTACCTTCTACATTTACCGATGACTACGGTATTGCGCGGTTAAGCTTTGGCGTGTCCGTGGACGCAGACGGTCGTGGTTTATTATCGGCAACAGTGAAGGGCGGCGAGGTTGGCTGGGAAACGGCTTCCTTGATGTATACCGGGATGGTTCCGATTATTCATGAATTGACCAGCCCTGAACTGACTATTGCTTTGGGAGAAGAGGCGAGCGTTGAGATCAGAGTGGTTTCGCGCCAGGACGGCCTGCCGCGAGAGGGCATTCAGGTTCGATGGGAGTTTCCTGGAATGTCCTTGCCAGCGACAGTGACGGGCAAGGATGGGAAATCGCAGATGACCTTCAAGCCAGTTGAACCAGGGACGCAGAGGCTTACCGCTCTCGTTGGTCTCAATGATAGAAAGTCGCTGGATTTCAATATCACACGCGCAGTCGCAATCACTGAGCTGAGGTTGCACCGGTTAATGATATATCTGGGGACAACTTTCAACGTAACAGCCTTGGTGCAGGGGGGGAATAGATCAGTGCGCTGGAGTTATCCCGGGGTGGAGGACCGTACGACGGTCGTTAATCAGGGATGGACGGGAAGTGGCGAGATCATGCCGACAGAGCTGCCGGTAAATGGTTTGGCGACGGTTACTGCCAAAGTAGTCGCCAGCGAAACACCTGCTTCGACAATGTCGCAGACCATTTGGGTGACATCATTGGATAGTCCGATGGTTAAAGATTCACTCTTGTATCTAGGCACGAACACTATCCCCGTAGACAATACATCTGTTTTTAAAGTCAGTCCAAATAAGGAGGTAGTACTCAGGCTCGTTGTAACTGGCGAATTGCAAGGACGGCAATTCTCAATATTTAGCTCTCGATCCGATATTCATTTTGATCCGCCCACAGGTGTTCCGGTCGATGGTGAGACCCAGTACACATGGCGGATGCTGGGGGTGAGTGCGCCATTCTACGGACCATTCGTCGTGACCATTGCATCTCCTGGATTGGATGGTTCGAGAGGCATAGAGTGTGTGGTCTCTTAAATCGGAAACGAGGAAGGTGACGTTCTTGCTGATCTTGGACGAGGTTAATTCGTGTAAGCCCGGCACTCATTCAAAGCGCTGCCGCCTTCTTCCAGTTCAAGTAATGCGTCATCAACTCGGCCCCCAGCTCCTGGGGCCGAGCATCCACCACCAGCACTCCATGAGCCTTTAACCGCTCATGGAGCTGCGCCCGGTCATTCAAGTAATCCACCGCCCCGCAATAGGTCAGCGCCTCCGGCAAAGTCTGCACTGGCGTGTGCCGTAGATTGTCGAGCAAGTCTTCGCGCAGGCTCGCCACCAACACCCTATGCAGCTTGCTCAGGCGTTTGACCGCAGTCAGCAGTTCTTCATCGTCTTCATCCCGCAGGTTGGTCACCAGCACCACCAGCGCTCGGCGTTTTTGTCGGGCCAGTAATTGTGTGGCGGCAGCCTGGTAGTCGGCGGGGCGTTGGGTGCTGTCGAGGTCGTAGACGGTGTTCAGCAATACGTTGAGCTGGCCCGTGCCTTTGACCGGGGCGAGGTAGTGCGCTCGATCACTGGCGAAGGTGCTCAGCCCCACCGCATCACCCTGGCGTAGGGCGATGTAGCTGAGCAACAGGCAGGCATTGAGTGCGTGATCGAAATGCGCGAGTTCGCCGTCCTGGCTGCGCATGTGCCGGCCGCAATCGAGCATGAAGATGATTTGTTGGTCGCGCTCGTCCTGGTATTCGCGGGCGATGGGCGTGCGTTGGCGGGCGGTGGCTTTCCAGTCGATCTGGCGCAGGCTGTCGCCTTCCCGGAATTCTCTCAGCTGATGAAATTCGAGGCCCAGCCCCCGTCGTTGTTTTTGGCGTACACCGAGCTGGCTGATCCAGTTGTCCACCGCCAACAGTTCACCGCCATAGAGGCGAGCGAAGTCGGGGTAGACGCGAGTGGAGTCGACTGCGTTCAGCAGGCGTTTGTCTGACCATAATCCGAGCGGGCTGGGCAGGCTGATTTCGCAGTGTTCGAAGCTGAAGTGCCCGCGCTTCAGCGGGCGCAGTCGATAGCCAGTCTGGCTCTGTTGACCGGGTTGCAGTTCGACGGTCAGGGGCAGGTATTCAAAATTCAGTCCCGACGGCACATGGTCGAAAAGCTGCACATTCAGCGGTTGGGTGAACGCATGTTCGACGTCCAGTCGCACTTCACTCCAGCGACCCAATGCCAGGCTACCGGGCATGTGTCGGCGCAGGTGCGGCGAGGGTAGGCGCTTGAGGCGAATGGCGTCGAGCACGGCCAGCGCCAACAGGGCCAGCAGCAGCCCCCAGTTGATCGCAAGAAGGGTCGACGGGACGGCGATTTCCAGCGCCCGCAACGTGCCCAGCACGATGCCGATGACCAGCAGGATCGCGAGCCAGATCAGCAGCAGACGAGAAGGTTTCATGGCGTCGCGACTTCGTGGCAAGGGTTGGTCTGGCACGGTAATTCTGTGGCGAGCGGGCTTGCCCGCGCTCGGCTGCGAAGCAGTCGTAAACCCGACAAACGCGGTGTGTCTGTCGACATGCGATTGCAGGTTTTGGGGTCGCTTCGCAACCCAACGGGGGCAAGCCCCCTCGCCACAGGGGTGGTACGCATGGCCGTGTTCACAGGCGCGGCGCCGGTACTTGGTCGAGCAATTGCCCGAGCACCTGATCGACGTTCAACCCTTCGATGTCGAGCTCCGGCGCGATCCGCACGCGATGGCGCAGTACCGCTAAAGCGCAGCCTTTGATGTCATCCGGAATCACGAACTCGCCGCCGCGCAGCAAGGCACGGGCCCGGGCACAACGCACCAGTGCGATGGACGCCCGAGGGCCGGCGCCGAGGATCAGGCCGGGCCAGGTGCGGGTGGCGCGGGCCAGGCGTACGGCGTAGTCGAGCACTTGATCGTCCAGCGGCAAGTCGCTGGCAATGCGTTGCAAGGCCAACACATCCTTGGCTTGCAACACGGTGCGTAGCGGTTGCACATCAAGCATGTCGGCGCGGGTCGAGCGGCTGACCTGGCGGACCATGTTCAGCTCTTGCTCGGCTTCGGGGTAGTCCATGCGCACTTTGAGCATGAAGCGGTCGAGCTCGGCTTCAGGCAATGGGTACGTGCCTTCCTGCTCGATGGGGTTTTGGGTGGCGAGTACCATGAACGGTTGCACGATGGGCAGGGCGCGACCTTCGAGGGTGACCTGGCGTTCCTGCATGGCTTCAAGTAGCGCGGCCTGGGTTTTCGCCGGGGCGCGGTTGATCTCGTCGGCCAGCAGCAGGTTGGTGAACAGCGGGCCTTTACGCAATTTGAACTGCTCGGTATTCAAGTCGTAGACCGCGTGCCCGGTGACGTCGCTGGGCATCAGGTCGGGGGTGAACTGGATGCGGGCGAACTCGCCGCCGAAACACTTGGCGAGGGCACGCACCAGCAAGGTTTTGCCCAACCCCGGCACGCCTTCGAGCAGCACATGACCGCCGGCGATCAGCGCCGTCAGCACGTCGTCGATCACGGTGTCCTGGCCAATCACGGCTTTGCGCAATTCGCCGCGCACCGCCTGGGCCAATTGACTGGCACGCTGGCGTTGCTGGGCGACGTGAGTCGGCGAGCCGGGCTCGATCTGTTCACTCATAGCGTGTTCCTCAAAGTTTGCAGGTGGGCGACCTGACGGCTGAAGTCAGCGCTGGACAGCCGCTGTTTCGGCCGCGGGCTCATGGCCTGGCTGATCGCGCGCGTGGGTTGGCCGGTCAGGCGTGCGAGCACCAGCCATTGCTCGGCAACGCCGAGTTGTTCGAAACCGGGATGACGACGCCGCACACGGCGCAGGATGTCTTGTTGCAAGGCTTGCAGCAGGGGCTGCTGACCCTGGCGGCGCACTATGAAATCGGCGCTGGCGCGCAGGTGTTCCTGAAGTTGGCGACGGCCTTTCGAGGCGGGCTCCAATAGCGGACCCTGGCGTACGCCGACATGCCAGAACCCGAGGATGATCAGCGCAATCAAGGCCACCAGCGCCTGTGGGAAATAACGCCACAGCAAGGTCAGCAAGCTGTCGTGATCAGTGTTGAACAACAGCGTCACGCTTGTGTCCGCCGTCAGATACCAGAGCAACCAGGCGTTGTCGTACTGATCGATGGCGGGGGTTTTCCACAGGTCGGCGTCGGTGACCACGATGATCGAACCGAGCCCGTGGTTGAGCTGCATCATGTGCGTGGCCTTGCCGCTGTTGGCCCAGGATTGCGCGAGGTTCTTCGGGTCTTCAAGATGAAACGCGGTGTCGAAACTGGCGTAGGCCGGAGCTTCTTCATCTTCCAGATACAGCTTGGTCAGTTTGGGATAGGGATCATCGAGGATGTCGGGTGGCGGCTCCTTGAGGTCTTTGCTCAGGGTCTGGTGCAACTGCACCCGGTCGAGCAGCAGGTCGTTGCTCTGGCCGGTCTTTTCATCCCACAACGACTGGGCGACAAACAACAAGCGGCCGCCGGCCCGCGTCCAGTTCATCACCTGATCAATCTGGCGTGGGGTCATGTTGTAGCGGTCACCCAGCAATAGCAGGCTGTGCTGACGGGGATCGAGGGTGGGTAACACGTCAATGCCGTTGGCATGACTGACGGTCAGGCCCTGCTTGCGCAAAAAGTGTTCAGCGGCGAGGTAAGGATTCGCCAGCGCTTCAGGCGATGGGCCGTGATCGATTTCCGTCTGATAGGGCGTAGCTTTCAGGTACAGGTAAATACCCAGTGCGCCGACCAGCAGGGCGACGACCATGCCGACATACAACCCTGAACGCCGGCTCAATGGGCGACTTCCGGGCCGAACAACGTTCGCCAGCCGTCACACAGTTCCTGTTGCAAGTGCGCGGGTGGCAGACGATGACCGTAGGCCATGTTTTGCCAGTGTCCGGTCAGGGTTTTACTAAAGGCCAGCAATGCCGGTTGTTGCAGTTGTTCGACCCGTTGGAGGACTTCGCCTTCGGTGTCGGCGGTTTTCAGCGCCATGTGGTGGTCGTGCAGCAAGTGGCTGAGCAGGGCGCGATAGAGCAGGCCGAGGGCGGCGCGCGGGTCGGTTTGCCAGAGGCTTTCGGCGCTGGCGGCAATGTCGTCGGGCAGGGTTTCGCGGTTGAGGTCCAGGCCAAAAGCCTGCTGCGGTATCGGACGGGCGACTTTTCTTTTTAATGCCGGTCGACGACTGACGAACGCCTGTAACCAGTCACGGTAACGCCAGATCAACACACCGACGCCACCGATCACCGCACTCCACAGCAGCACTTCAATCAGGGTGGCTAGAAAGCCGAAACGCTGACTGTCGAGCAGTGCCAGCAACGCCTTCAACCATTCGGGTGTCTTGCTGTCGTCCGCGGTTTTGGTATCGGGTTTTTCTTCACCAAACCGATAGCGGGTCACCGTTTCCTTGTTCTTGAACGGTGGCTGTTCGAGGACGGCTTTGATGCTGTCTTTTGACGCCTGGCTGGTCAGCGGTTGATCGAGCAGGCGTGGGCTGTCCGGTGTGATGACCGGCTCGGCAGCCCAGGCGTGTTGTGTGCCCGGCCCCCACAGGATTACCGCCAGCAATAGGGTAAGGGCGGTTGTACTGAGGCGTTGGCGCAAACGGCGGAACACCAGTTCGATGTCCCAGGCTTCCAGTACCGTGCGGCGATTCAGGTAAAGACTGAAGCCACAGGCGACGTAGATCGGTTCCCAGATAATCAGCACCAGTGCATAAAAGGCATTGGTCAGGTGTTCCAGCCATCGCCAGTCCTGCACGGCGGCGGTGATCAAGGTCTGCCAGCTCCAGTCGAGTTCGATCTGTTGTGGCAGGAGCAGGTAGAACAACACCATCAAGCCAATCCACAGCGCGCTCTCCAGGTGCACGCCGATAATCGTCAGCCATTGCGCGGCACCGGCATTGCGCTGCAGCAGTACCTGCAAGCGCTGTTCGCGCGCGTGACCGTGGAGGCCTTCGAGTTGCACCACCGGCATCACAAAACTACGGCTCAGGCTCAGGCGACGCCAGGTCAGGCTGGCCAGCAGTTGCGGCTTGAGCAGGCGCGGCCATTCGCGCAGCGCCTGATTTAACGTCGGTGTTTCGCCGAACAGGCTTTTGGACAAGATGTACAACGGCAAGCGATCGAACGCCGGTTTGAGCCACCAGAAGATGAACACGGCGAGGGACGGCGAATCCCAGAAGATTGCACTGAGCAGGGCGAAAATTGGCAAGGTGACGATGGCCCAACTGGTCATCAACAGGCGTCGATGGCGCTGGCTCATCAGTACGCCCAGGTCCATGGCTTCCCAGGTGGTGCGCGGACGGATCACGACCGTGGCGTCACTCAGGCGCATGGCGAGTCCGTCCGGCAAACAGCAGATACGTCGCGACCAACGCCCAGAGCGTGGCCCCGACCAGGTATTTGGTCATGGGCTCCGGTGCTGTCATCGACGACCAGTACGCCTCGATAAACGCCGCAATCAACAGAAACAACATCACGCCGCAGATCAGCAACACGCTTTTGCGCGCGGCCAGTCGCAGTGCTTCGGCGCGGGGCAGGCGTCCCGGTGCGATCAAGGCCCAGCCCAGTTTCAGGCCGGCGGCACCGGCCAGGGCGATGGCCGTCAGTTCAAAAGCGCCGTGGCCGATCACGAACGACCAGAAGGTTTGCCCGTAGCCGACGTGCGTCAGGTGCCCGGCCACCGCGCCGATGATCAAACCGTTGAACAGCAGGAAAAACGCGCTTCCCAGTCCGAATAACAAACCGCTGGCAAAGGTCTGAAAGGCGATGCCGATGTTGTGCATGATGTAGTAACCGAACATCACCCAGTCTTCACTGGCAGCGCGTTCCGCCGTGCGTCCCAAATGGCCGGCGACGGGGTCGTACATGCTTTGCATCTCGCTGACCTGCTCGGCCGGGATCAGGTTGTAGACCAGGTCCGGGAACAGATACACCAGCAGCGCGAAGCTGATCAGGCTGCCAAAAAACATCAGGCCGGCGGCCAGTACAAAACGCCATTGTTCGCGCACCAGTCGCGGGAAGTCGGCCAGGATAAAGCCCAGTAGGTTGGCGCCCAGTCGGCTGCGGTGCCGATACAGTTGTTGATGGCCACGCAGCACGAGTTGCTGCAAGGAGTCGATCAGAAAACTGCTGTAGCCACGCTCCCGAGCCAGCGCCAGGTGTTGGCATAGCTGCCGATAGTCCTTGGGGAAACCGGCGATCCGGGACGCGTCTTTGCCGCGCTCGAGTCGATCCAGCGTCAGGGAAAACTGTTCCCACTCGGCCTTGTGGCTGGTTTCGAAAAGGCTTTGTTTCATGCGGGCCCCAACAAGCCGCGGGCGATGCCGTTGAGTGCGACCACCGCGTGCGGCGCAGGGACCTGCAACGGTTGAGCAAGGATCGACGCCAGTTCATGGGCCCGCGCCTCGGAGAGTTCACCCTGGCGTTCGGCGAAAGCGAGGATGGCGCGTTGCTCGGGCAGGGTCAGGGCGAAGGCCGGTCGCAGGGGGGTGGCTTCGGGCAGTTGCGGTCGGGTGAGCGGTTGTTCGCGATAGATAACCAGCGTGCCGGCGGCGAGGTCGCCGAGGCGTTTGAAGGTCGGGTGTTGCAGGCAGCTGATGGCCCCGAGGAAATAGCCGAATGGCAACAGGTCGACGAATCGCAACAGGTTGCGCAGCAGCGAAGCGGACCAGCCGATCGGTGTTCCGTCGCCCTGCACCACGCGCAAGCCCATCCACTGTTTGCCCGGCGAGCGGCCCTGATTGAGCACTTCAAACAGCACCATGTACCACCAACTGACCCCGAATAGCAGGATCGAGCCCAGTCCGGCGCCCAGCTTTCCGAGAAACGCCAGGACGATAAACAACAGGCCGAGGATCAACCCACGTATCCCTAAATCAATGGCGAACGCCAGCGCACGGACCATCAACCCGGCCGGGCGCAGTGGCAAGTCGATGCCTTCGGGCGTTTCGACTTGATGCCGCGTATCCAGTGGCGGGGACAGCGTCGCTTTCCTTGGCAGTGCTGTGGTCTCGAGCATGGGCAACCTTATGTGGCCTGTTCGGGATTCGATGTCTACCCGATGCTAGCAGCCTCTCGGGGGAAAACGACATAACTATGTATTGCACGGTGAGTGGCTGGAGGTGATTGAATGACAGATGACTGGCCGGGGCGGGATGTGAACGCCTAGACTTTGCCGATATTCAGTTCAGGAACAGCCCGTGACCTCGATCTTCTGGTACGACTATGAAACCACTGGCATCAACCCCCGTTGCGACCGTCCGTTGCAAGTGGCGGGGATTCGCACCGACTTCGATCTGAATGAAATAGACGAGCCGGTCAACCTTTACTGCCAGCCCAGTGAGGACATCCTGCCGCATCCGGCGGCGTGCGCCATCACCGCAATCACGCCGGGCAAACTGGCCGAACAGGGCCTGAGTGAAGCGGACTTCATGACCCGGGTGCATGCCCAGTTGGCGGCGCCGGGCACGTGCGGTGCGGGTTACAACACCTTGCGTTTCGATGACGAGATGACCCGTTACAGCCTGTATCGAAACTTTTTCGACCCCTACGCACGCGAGTGGCAGGGCGGCAACAGCCGCTGGGACCTGATCGATGTGGTGCGTGCGGCGTATGCCTTGCGTCCCGACGGGCTCGTCTGGCCGACCGATGAAGAGGGGCGAGTGACGCTCAAGCTAGAGCGCCTGACCGCGGCCAACCACATTGATCATGGCAATGCCCACGAGGCGCTGTCGGATGTTCGCGCCACCATTGCGTTGGCGCGGCTGATTCGTGAAAAGCAGCCGAAGTTATATGACTGGCTATTCAAGTTGCGCAGTAAACAAAAGGTGATGGACCAGATTCGCCTGTTGCAGCCGATGGTGCATATTTCCGGGCGGTTCTCGGCGGCGCGCAGTTATGTCGGCGTGGTGCTGCCCTTGGCCTGGCACCCGCGCAACAAGAACGCGTTGATTGTTTGTGACTTGCACCTGGATCCCCAAGGGTTGCTGGATCTGGACGCCGACACTTTGCGTCAGCGCCTGTATACCCGACGCGATGAGCTGGCCGAAGGCGAACTGCCGGTGCCGCTTAAACTTATTCACATCAACAAGTGCCCGGTGGTCGCGCCGTTGTCGGTACTTCGACCTGACGATCAGCAACGCCTGGGGCTGGACATGGCGCTTTATCAGGAGCGGTCGCTGCGGCTAATCGACGCACAATTAGTTTGGCGAGATAAAGTACAAGCGATTTATGCAGGCGAAGATTTCACGCCGAGCCAGGACCCCGAGCAACAGTTATACGATGGTTTTATCGGTGATCGGGACAGGCGTCTATGCGAGCAAGTCCGAATCGCGGACCCTGTCCAATTATCACAAGAACAATGGCCGTTCGATGACGAACGTTTGCCTGAATTATTATTTCGATATCGCGCACGCAACTTCCCCGATACGTTGAATTTCCAGGAGCAAGAGCGCTGGCGAATGTTCTGTCAGCAGCGTCTGACTTTGCCCGAATGCGGGGCACCCAATACGCTGAATACTTTTGCCGAAGCCGCGGCCCAATTGAATGAAACTGCTACATCGTTTCAGCGAGAGGTGCTCAATGAATGGCAAAATTATGTCGAAGCATTACGCAAACGTTTGAATCTTTGAAAACGAAAACACACATGCCTAAATGGCAGGCATAAAAAAACGCCAGCATTCGCTGGCGTTATTTTTTGTCACTTTTCTTTCTGTGAAAAGCTATCTGTGACAAGCGCTACGGCTTAGCCCAGCAGGGTAGCCCAGCCTTCAACCACGTCGCCGCCCCACTTGGCTTTCCACTCTTTCAGAGTTTTGTGGTTGCCACCTTTGGTTTCGATGACTTCGCCATTGTGCGGGTTTTTGTATTGTTTAACTTTACGAGCACGCTTGGTGCCAGTAGTTTTTACTGCGCCGCCGCGTGGCGCTTTGGATTTGGACTCTGGATCCAGCAGCGCGATGATGTCACGCAGGGACTTGGAGTATTCGCCCATCAGGGTGCGCAGTTTGCCTTCGAATTCCAGCTCTTTTTGCAGTTTGTCGTCTTTGGACAGGTCGGCCAGACGCTGTTGCAGATCTTCAATAGCTTGCTTTGTTGCGTTGTACTCGTTGATCAAGGACATGAGGACTACCTTATGTTGGAGACTGGAGGGCAGGGGGACAGTGCCGCAATAATAGTCAGGCTGTTTCATCAAGTAAACATTTAACCGGCGTTTTAATTAAATTAGTTGTCCGGAACACGGCACAAATTGAAGAGCTGGTTAAATAGAGTGGTGCAGTCATCACAGATCTTCACAAATTGACTCTTGATATCGACTAAAAGACCACCAGCGCGCGGGGAGCGGGTGCTTTGCTGACCGGCTTCGCAGACCGTGTGCCGGGCAAGACGTCATCAATACTGCAGTTTTGTTGCGTAATCGCTAGAATGGCGGCCTTTGCGAAGTTCTGGAGTTTCCCCCTCATGCGCACTTTTCGGCTGGTGATTGCTTGCCCGGACCGCGTCGGCATCGTTGCTAAAGTCAGTAACTTTCTGGCGTCACATAACGGCTGGATCACCGAAGCGAGCCATCACTCGGACAACCTCAGTGGCTGGTTCTTCATGCGTCACGAAATTCGTGCCGATTCGCTGCCTTTCGGCATCGAAGCCTTTCGCGAAGCCTTTGCGCCGATAGCTGAAGAGTTCTCGATGAACTGGCGCATCACCGATACCGCGCAGAAAAAACGCGTGGTGTTGATGGCCAGCCGCGAATCCCATTGCCTGGCTGATTTGCTGCACCGCTGGCACAGCGATGAACTGGACTGCGAAATTTCCTGTGTGATTTCCAACCATGACGACTTGCGCAGCATGGTCGAGTGGCACGGTATTCCTTATTACCATGTGCCGGTTAATCCACAGGACAAAGAGCCGGCGTTCGCCGAAGTCTCACGTCTGGTCAAACAGCACGATGCGGAAGTGGTGGTACTTGCCCGTTACATGCAAATCCTGCCGCCAGCGTTGTGCAGCGAATATGCGCACAAGGTCATCAACATTCACCACAGCTTCCTGCCGTCGTTTGTTGGCGCCAAGCCGTATCACCAGGCTTCCTTGCGTGGCGTGAAGTTGATTGGCGCCACCTGCCACTACGTGACCGAAGAGCTGGATGCCGGCCCGATCATCGAGCAGGACGTGGTACGTGTCAGCCACAGTGACAGCATTGAAGACATGGTGCGTTTCGGCCGTGACGTCGAGAAGATGGTGTTGGCGCGTGGTCTGCGTTATCACCTGGAAGACCGGGTGTTGGTACACGGCAACAAGACGGTCGTGTTCTGATAACAGCGCAATACAGTTGAAATTCGAAGGGCCTGGGCGTTCAATCGCTTCAGGCCCTTCGCCGTTTCTGCACTGAGGACATTGACCATGGCCGATCCACTCGACAAAGCCACTTCCAAAGCGCCCGCTACATTGGGCGAAGGTTGTTTGAGTCGTTATGACCCGGATGACATGAGCCCGGAAGATGGCACGGAGTTTCCCGGTGCTGCCGAGTTGTGGGAACAGTTACAGCAAGACCCCGAAGACAAGATCAAGCCTGTTTGAACTTCATCAACTTCCTCAATAGCGGCCGTCCCAGCATCAACAAAAACACCGGGCCACCCGCGATCAGGTAGAAGTAATAAGTCACCGCCCGCCAGATCAGAATCGCTGCGGCTGCGGTTGATTTCCCCACCATCGGCGCGAGCAAGGCTGCCGACGTCAACTCCGCCGCCCCGGCACCGCCCGGCAGCAGACTGAATTGCCCGGCGCTGAGCGACAGCATCTGGATCAGGAAGCACCAGGCCCACTGCAAATCCGCCCCCAGCCCGCGCAATGCCAGGTACAACACGCTGTAACGCAATACCCAATGCACGCAGGTCAGTGCAAACACCGTGATCAATGTCTGCACGGGCAACTTCAATGTGTCCGCAAACGCGGCGAGAAAGTGCAGGAGTTTTCGTGCCCAGCGCAGGCGCGTCGTGCTTTTTACCTTCAGGCGAACCAGTAGCCGCCCGCTCAGACGAATCAGCAGACGGTGGTAGCGGGCGACCATCACGCAGCAGATCAACCCGCCGAACATCGAAATCACGCTGACAGTCAGTAACCACTCCATGCGCTGGCTGAGGTGCTGGAACAGCGCATAAATCAAAATCCCGCTCAGGGCACAGAGGAAAAACAGCAGGTCGCTGAGTTGATCCATGGCGAACACCGCGCTGCCCCTGGCGGGTCGCACGCCATTGCGCGCGAGCAACGCCATGATCGCCAGCGGTCCGCCGCTGCCGCCGGGAGTGGCGCAATAGGCAAACTCGGCGGCCATGACCACGCCGAGGCTTTTGAGCGGGCTGACCTTGTCGCGCTGATCGCCCAGTAACAGGCGCAGGCGCAGTGTATTCACCCCCCAGCACAGCAGAATCATGCCGAACATGATCAGCAGCCAGCTCACTGGAAAGCTTTGCAGCCGCGACCAGGTCTGGTTACCGCCCAGCAGTAGCGGGATCAGCACCGCCGCCAGCAGGGCGACGAACAGCAGAATGCCCCGGCTCATGCGGCGCGCCCGAGCGAGTCGCGTTGCAGCGCCAGCCATTGCGATTTGGTCATTGGTACGCGCCCGCCATTGAGCAAACGCTTGAGGGTTTGCAACCAGTATTGGCGCGAGAACTCATGGCGCATGTCCACCGGGTGCAGGCCCAGCCGAATGACCGGCGCCTCGCGCCATTGTTGTTCGCGTTGATCGCTGAGCAGTTTCGACAGGCCCCGGCGCCAGGCACTGCGCGCACTCCAGACCAGTCCCGGTGCATCAATCGGGGTGAAATCCGGCAGTTGATATAAATGCTGCGAATCGCTGGTGTAGCGCAGCGGCAGTTGGCGCAAGGCCTCGCGCGTGCCTTTGCTCATCAGCCAGGCCGGGGCGACAAACCCTTCCAGCGGCCAGTTGTAACGATCAAAGATCTCAATGCCCGCGCGCAGCCGGTCGAGGGCTGCGTGTTGCGACAGGGTGTAAAACTCGCCTTCATGGGTGTAGATCCGTCGCATGAACCAGTCTCGCGGAGTGGTGGGCGGTGGGCCTTCATCGCAATGAAAGTAGCCGTGCAATGCCAGTTCGTCACCTCGTGCAAGACGATGGGTGAGCACGCGTCGAAATTCCGGATGAGCCTCAAGGCTGTTGTGTTTGTGAAAATCCGGCACCACCAGCCAGGTCATCGGCACCTCGCCCAAGGCGTCGACGGCTTCAACGAAAGGTTGATAGTCGGCCAAGGTCGACGGCGCTACGTCGTGCAATACCAGTAACACGCTGGGCGGGTTCATCGGGTTATCCATTGGCCGCCAGCGGCCATTGGCTGCCGAGTACGGCGTGATAATGCCCCAGCAGGCTGTTGACCACGGTATCCCAGCTGTATTGTCGCTCGACGTGACTGCGCGCTGTTTTGCCCAGCGCAACGCTGCCCTGACTGAACAACTCGCGAACGGCGTTGGCCATGGCCGTCGAATTGTTCGGCGTGCAGAGCAAGCCGCATTGCTCGGTCACAATTTCCGGAAAGGCACCGGCCGCCACGGCGACCACCGGAATGCCGCTGGCCATGGCCTCGAGTATCACCAGCCCGAACGTTTCCTGATCGCCGGCATGCAGCAAGGCATCGGCGCTGGCCATTAATCGCGCGACGTGTGCGGCCGGGCAGAACCCGTCGACCACTGTGACGTTGTCCGGCACCGTGGCCGGCATCGACGAGCCCACCAGCAGCAGGTGAAAACGCGGCCCAAGACGCGTCATGCACTTGAGCAGCACCGGCAGGTTTTTTTCCTTCGAGCCGCGCCCGGCGAAAATCAGCAGGTGCGTATTTTCATCAATGCCCAGTTCGGCGCGCAGGCCGAGGTCTCGGGCACTGGGGTTGAAGGTCTGCAAGTCGACGCCCAAGGGTTGGACGAAGACGTTCTTCACTCCCAGTGCGCTCAATTTGTCGGCCATGACCCGGCTCGGCGCCAGCACCCGGTCGAAGTTGCCGTAGAGCTTGCTGACATAGGCCTCGACATTGGTGGTGACCCAGTTGCCCATCCGGTTGCTGACCAGCAGCGGCAAGTCCGAGTGATAAAAACCGATGACAGGGACATCCAGTTGACGCCGCGCGTCGAGTGCCGCCCAAGCGGTGAGGTACGGGTCGCCCACTTCGATCAGATCGGGCTGTAAATCCTGCAGGACATTTCGCCAGGGAGCGAGGCGCAGCGGAAAACGATAACCCTTGCCAAAGGGCAGGGCGGGGGCGGGAACCGTGTAGACGCCATCCGTTTCACTCAGGTGAGCGCCTGGAATCAACAGACTGTGGCGAATGCCTGGCTTGATCACCAAGCGACGGTGCTTGGCATCCAGATACGTGCGCACGCCACCGCTGGCCGGGGCGTAGAACATGGTGATGTCCGCGATATGCACGATGAACGGCCCTCCGGTCTGTGACTCTCCCTTGGTTGACCTTTATGAAGGATAGATGTTCGGTTGAGGTTTTGTGGTGGGGTTGGTCGACCGCTATCGCGGGCAAGCCCGGCTCCTACAGAGGCCGTGAATATCCTGTAGGAGCCGAGCTTGCTCGCGATGGGGCCCTAACTGACGCTAGATACGGAAACTGCCTACCAACTGCTTCAGTCGCGAAGCCTGCTGCTCAAGATCCGAGCACGCGCGCAATGTCGATTGCAGGTTCTCCACGCCTTCCTGGTTCAGCGTATTGATCTCGGTAATGTCGACGTTGATCGACTCCACCACCGCGGTCTGCTCCTCAGTTGCCGTCGCCACCGACTGGTTCATGCCGTCGATTTCACCGATGCGCAACGTCACGCTGTTCAACCGCTCGCCCGCCAGGTTGGCGATTTCCACGCTGTCCTGACTGTGGCGCTGGCTGTCGCTCATGGTGCTGACGGATTCGCGGGCGCCGACTTGCAGCTCCTCGATCATGGTCTGCACCTGTTGCGCCGACTCCTGGGTGCGGTGCGCCAGGTTACGCACTTCATCCGCCACCACCGCGAAACCTCGGCCGGCTTCACCGGCGCGGGCCGCTTCGATGGCGGCGTTGAGTGCCAGCAGGTTGGTTTGCTGGGAAATGCTGGTGATCACTTCGAGGATCTGGCCGATGTTCACGGTTTTGCTGTTCAGCGATTCGATGTTGGTGCTCGAGGCACTGAGCATGCTCGACAGCTGATTCATCGCTTTGATGCTGCGGTCCACCACTTGCTGGCCGTCTTCGGCCAGGCTGCGGGCATCGCTGGCCTGACTCGACGCTTGCGCGGCGTTACGGGCGATTTCCTGGGCGGCGGCCCCGAGCTGATTGATCGCGGCGGCGACGCTGCTGGTGCGCGAGGCTTGCTGGTCGGAGTTGAACATCGAGGAGTTCGAGGCGGCCACCACGCGCAGTGCCACTTCGTTGACTTGGCCGGTGGCCGAGGACACTTCACGGATCGAGGTATGAACACGTTCGACAAAACGGTTGAACGCGGTACCGAGGAGGCCGAATTCATCGTTGTTCTGAATGGTCAGGCGCTTGGTCAAGTCGCCTTCACCGTCGGCGATGTCTTCCATGGCGCGGGTCATGACGTGCAACGGCTGGATCAGGATGCGGATCAGCATGCCCAGCAGCGCGATGATGATCGCTACGGCAATGATGGTCGCGACTACGGCTGAAGCGCGGAACGAACTGAGCATCGAGAAGGCTTTGTCCTTGTCTACCGACAGGCCGATGTACCAGTTGACCGATGGCAGGCCTTTGATCGCAGTGAAGGTGAAGATGCGGGTCTTGCCGTCGACTTCGACTTCACTGAAGTCGCTGCTGATGCGCGGGGTATTTTTCGGGTACGCCTCGCTCAGGGACTTCATCACCAGGGCTTTGTCCGGGTGCACCAGGATCTTGCCGTCAGCGCTGACCAGGAAGGCATAACCCATGCCGTCGAAATCGCGGGCGCTGAGGGTGTCGATCAGGGTTTGCAGGCTCAGGTCGCCGCCCACTACACCCACGCTTTGCCCGGCCTTTTTCGAGGCGGTGGCGATGGAAATGATGGTCTGGCCAGTGGCTGCATCGATATACGGTTCGGTCAGGGTCGCGGTGCTGCTGCTTTCGGCGCCTTTGTACCAAGGGCGGACCCGTGGGTCGAAGCCAGCAGGCATCTTGGCGTCGGGGCGAATGGTAAAGCTGCCGGTGGCATCACCCAGGTAGGACGCCATGAAGGTCGACGTCAGGGCTTTCTGCTCAAGCAGGCTGGCGACGTTGGACTGTTCAGGGTTGATGGCGATGTTTTGAGCGAGGCTATCGATCAGCAGGATTCGGCCGGCCAACCAGGTCTGGATGTTGTTGGCGGTAACGTCGCCCATCTCATTGAGGTAATTGTCCAGGTCTTCGCGGATGGCGTTGCGCTGTAAATAGTCGTTGTACAGGGTGAACGAGGCGAAGGCGGCAATAACGATGAGGGCGGCGGCAAGCAAAATCTTATGGCTGAAGCGCAGGTTTTTGTTCATGGCTTGGGGTTCCGCTAAGGTCTTATTATTCAGGGCGTGCTTTTATAAAGGCACGCAAAACGGGCAGGGTGAAAAGAAGCTGATAGTTCTGTCCTGTCCTTAGAGAATTACCGACGCTAATTTCTGTGTAGTCACAGGTTTTGTATCGGCCGCGCCGGATCAAAGATTAACCATTGGGTGACAAAATGCCTGACTCATTGCAGCTCGTTCTCGGTGCCGACCTTGCCGGCCAGTCCATCGCCCAGGCCATGCGTCTGGCGAATCGCCACGGTCTGGTCGCCGGCGCTACCGGGACCGGTAAAACCGTTACCTTGCAGCGCATGGCCGAAGCTTTCAGCGATGCGGGCGTGGCGGTATTTGCCGCCGACATCAAGGGCGACCTGTGTGGCCTTGGCGCCGCCGGCAACCCCCAAGGCAAGATCGCCGAGCGCATCGCCGGGATGCCGTGGCTGAACCACAAGCCCCAGGCTTATCCCGTGACGCTGTGGGACATTCATGGCCAGTCCGGTCATCCATTGCGCACCACCTTGAGTGAAATGGGCCCGTTGTTGCTCGGCAGCCTGCTGGAACTGACCGACAGCCAGCAGTCGGCGTTGTACGCGGCGTTCAAAGTGGCCGACCGTGAAGGGCTGTTGCTGCTCGACCTCAAGGATCTGAAGGCGCTGCTCAATCACTTGCGTGACCACCCGGAATTGCTCGGCGATGACGCCGCGTTGATGACCACCGGTTCCAGTCAGGCGCTGTTGCGACGGCTGGCGACGCTGGAGCAACAAGGCGCCGAAGCACTGTTTGGCGAACCGGCGCTGCAACTCGAAGACATTCTGCAACCGACTGCTGACGGTCGCGGGCGTATTCATTTGCTGGATGCCAGCCGTCTGGTGCACGAAGCACCGAAGGTTTACGCGACTTTCTTGCTGTGGCTGCTCGCTGAGCTGTTCGAACAATTGCCGGAACGCGGTGATGCGGACAAACCGCTGTTGGCGTTGTTTTTCGACGAAGCGCATTTGCTGTTCGCCGGGACACCCAAGGCGTTGCAGGATCGACTGGAACAAGTTGTGCGGTTGATTCGTTCGAAAGGCGTGGGCGTGTATTTCGTCACCCAATCGCCGGGTGACCTGCCGGATGACGTGCTGGCTCAGTTGGGGCTACGCATCCAGCACGGTCTGCGCGCGTTCACCGCCAAGGAACAGAAATCCTTGCGCGCCGTGGCCGAGGGCTTCCGGCCGAACCCGGCGTTCGATGCCTTGTCGGTGTTGACTGAGCTGGGGATCGGCGAGGCGCTGGTCGGGACGCTGGCCGATAAAGGCACGCCGGAGATGGTCCAGCGCGTGTTGATCGCGCCACCGCAATCGCGGATCGGGCCATTGAGCGAGGCCGAGCGCGCGGCACTGATCGCCGGTTCGCCGTTGCAGGGGCGTTATGACAAGCCGATCGATCGGGAATCGGCTTATGAGGTGTTGATGGGGCGCAAGGGGCTGGCACCCGATCCTGATTCGACGCCGGTGAAACCTGCACCCGAAGCGCCAAGTTTCACCGAACAGGCCGGGGAGTTTCTCGGGACGGCGGCCGGACAGGCGTTGAAGTCGGCGATGCGACAGGCGGCTAATCAGTTGGGCCGACAATTGGTACGCGGGTTGATGGGCTCGTTGCTCGGCGGCAAAAAAAGCCGCTGAACTCTGTAGGAGCAGGGCTTGCCCGCGATGAACGACAACGCGGTGTCTCTGTTGCACTGCGGCGCGCCCATCGCGGGCAAGCCCTGCTCCTACAGAAATCGGCGTGTCAGGTTTTGGGTTTTGCGTGCGCCGCAAGGCGTTCCAGCGCAGCCCGCAGATTCGGATCGCTGATCCCGTCGGCCGTGGCCTGAATGGTCGCGCCCGCATCCGATGACAAACTGATGGTGTGTCCCGCAGCACCTTGTTGCACGGTCGGTGGCTGAACTTTGAACAAAATCCGCGTCAGACTGGCGAATTCATCAAACATCTGTAATTGCCGTTGCAGACGCTTTTGCTGGTAGCGCAGGCGTGTTGCCCAATGTCCGTCGGTGACGATCAGCAACAAACTGCCTTCGCGCCACGACGCCACATGACAGTGTTCGCGAGCGGCGGGTTGCAATTGGCTTTCGAGCAGACGTTGTAAATGACCCAGGCGTTGAGCGTGGCCAAAAATAGCTTTCAGCGGCTTGGCTTCGCGAAGCAGGACGGCGGGTGCTCTGGCCGTAAGAGGGCGAAATGCCATGATCAGACACCTGAAGTAACAGAGCCGCTATGGTAGCAGAAAGCACCTCGTGCACCTGACCCATTGCTTTGCACTCGCTTTACCCATTAAATCAACAAGTAACTTCTGCCGTGAATGGCTTGAAGTTCAGTAAAAAGCCCTTATTTTAAGTGAGCCCCGTTACAGCGCAGTGCATGCATCGTGGAATAACGCCACTTTCCTCACCATCGTTTCCGGGTAGAATGCTCGTTCGCATGCGGCCATGAGGGCTGCACGGGCGACTCACGGGGCCGCCCTCCATCCCTT